>Ga0210406_10003100_pt1 | contig 18432 bp, 9 predicted proteins | sample IncBWC30MmetaG_FD_155454 | JGI IMG/M metagenome (GOLD analysis project Ga0210406, IMG submission 155454) | Forest soil microbial communities from Barre Woods Harvard Forest LTER site, Petersham, Massachusetts, United States - Inc-BW-C-30-M | ecosystem: Environmental > Terrestrial > Soil >... | reverse complement strand
ATGCCGCTCAGATTTGGCTTCCAACTTCCGATGGAAGCTTGGTCGTACCCAGTCAGGTACTTCAATCAATCGTTTCTTGGACCAGCAGGATACACGCGTGAGAGAAGAGGCTGTTTTTTTCGGAGAAGTGAAATCCCTGATAGGGATCGTGACGGATCCTCAAAACAGAAACGCGGATCACCCTAAGGCTGCCGTGATTTTACTAAACCCGGGAATTGTGCACCGGGTTGCCCCAGGTCGAGTCTACGTGAGAATGGCACGAGCGCTGGCTGCCATGGGCTTCGTAGTCCTTCGGTTTGACTTCTCTGGAATCGGCGATAGCGCGGTGCGCCATGACAACCTTCCATTCGAAAGAAGCGCCGTAAAGGAAACGCAAGATGCCATGCGCTTTTTGCAAACCACAAGAGGCATTGAACGTTTCATCTTGCTGGGCGGATGCTCTGGAGCCCGAGTTTCGCTCCAGACAGCCTGTTGTGACCCGCGAGTGGTCGGCGCATTCCTCATCAACCTACAGATGAGCGAAGATGACGATCAGAGTTCGGACCAGATTGGCCGCACCGCGGTTTTTTATTATTGGAATTTCGCCCTCTTTAATCTCAAGAGTTGGTCCAGGCTAGTCACAGGAAAGACCGATTACTCCAAGATCCTACGAGCTCTGGGATTTCAGGCACGGAAGCAGTTGCCTTCCGCACGAAAAATGTCTCCCGAGTCTATTAAGCTCGCCGCTAATTTGCGAACATTGGCCGAGCGCGGTGTTTGTGTGGCTTTCGTATACGCGGAAAGCGATCCACGCCTACATGATCTAGGTGAAGGACTTGGCCGCGAACTCAGGCATTTACGCGCGCTGGGAAAAACAAGAGTGGAAATCATTCCGCGATCAGATCACACCTTCAGTTCTCTCCATGATCAGGACAAATTGCTTAAAAAGACCTGCGAGTTGATCGAGGCAATCACTCCAGCGGCATCGGAGGCAACAATCCATCGACGACAGGGTTGGCTGCCTCGCCTAGTTGAAGAAACACTCCCCCAGCGCGGTGGGAAATAACGCTTTCAAGAAAGCACGAAGTACTTGAAGAATTGGAGCGAATCCCAATGAGTACGGGAGAGTCGACCCTCACAAAGACGCACCGACACCCTTACATTTCGACGGCAGAAGAGCTCGCCGGCATCCCGATTATTGATCGTGAATCCGTCCGCAAAGCTCTCCCTGGAGCACCTCCGGCCGAAGAAACAAGCTTCTACGGTCAGTATCCCTGGTGCCTAAACGCCCTCCCAACCATCCGAGAAGTTGTACAGCACCTCTCCGAAGAATTGAATAAGCTTGAGCGGGTGCACGAGGGTTGGCAGCAATCTGAGGTGATCACGAATATTTTCTTGCTCTCTTGCGCTATCACTGACGCAGTCGACGAGTATCTTGCCGGGAGCAAGTATGACTTTTCGAAGATAAGCCAACTTCTATCCTTCGCTCGCCCCGGACTAAAGGCCCTGGAGAGCCTGCTCGAAGCCAGCAGCCGATTGCGTACTTCGTGGTTGTTTAGGTTGCATTGTTGGCGAGGGAGTTGGGCGGTTGCTGTGACTGAATTTCTGCGGCGCTCCTTGATCGCTCCGAGCCTCGACCGCACGATGCTCCTCCAACAGCGCGATCTATTAACCAGCTTCTTGCCTGGTGATTTTCCTGAATCATTGTCGAACTATCGCCCGAAAATCCCGGCGTTCTTCCGTTCGAGAGATTTTGCTCCTTCTGATTGCCTCGAACTGGGCCGGAAGTATATTGCGGCTTCACCCGAACCTGCGCGGCCTGCCATGGTCATGGGGCTGCGTACTGCGGGTTCGTTTCTGGCGCCCCTCCTGTGTGCCTATCTCAGCACCGCCTCTACAGAGACGGACTGGGTCGCAGTTCGCCCAAGCAAGGGCCTGGCCGCGTGGGAGCGGGATGCGCTCCGACGAGCTGTCCAAAGAAATGCACGTGTCCTGATTGTGGACGAATCGGTCCACACAGGAACGACGGTTGCTAAAGCTATTCACCTCCTTCGCCAAGCAGGGTTCTCTGATGAAGACATCGTGATGCTCAATCCGGTCGAACCGGCCTTCCCCGACTGGAAAAACTCACAGACATGGCGGTCTCTTTCAAAAATCACAGTGCTCACATTGGAACCGGCCGAACGCTACAAAGAACAACTGCTGGAGTCTGACGACGCAGTTGAAGCTAGGCTAAACGAATATTTTAAGGCTCGTGGTTATGTTGAAAGTCGCATCCTGCCCAGCTCGAAGACACAGAAATTGAATCAGGGGTGGCGAGAGCACCCTCCGGAGCGAGTGGACGTCCGCCTCAAGCGAGTTTATGAAGTTCATCTGAAGGACTCCGCCGGTGTCCATGAAGTCCGTTATGTGCTGGCCAAAAGCGTTGGCTGGGGATGGCTGGGGTACCACGCCTTTCGAGCGGGGCACCTCCTAGCACAGTTCGTTCCGCCCATAATCGGATTGCGCGATGGGATCCTCTACACAGAATGGTTCCCTGAAGGGCAAGACGCGGCATCTTTTGACTTGAATCGCGATGCATGGACCAAGTCCCTGGCCTCATACGTTGCCGCTCGAACGCGGAACTTGAGTTTAGAAACTGATCTCACCCCGTATTTGGCCCGCGAGGGTCGTCACAAGGGCTACGAGATATTGGCGAGCGTTCTGAGTCGCGCTTACAGCTCACGGATTGTCGCAGCTTTGAAGCGTCGCCGAATTCGACAGGAGCTCGCGCAACAAGAGTGTCCGATGCCCATCCTGACTGATAGCAAAATGTCGCCCGAAGAATGGATCGTCGGGGATTCCGGACTAGTAAAGACCGATTTCGAACATCATGGCCAGGGGAAGAACGAGCTTGGCGTAACCGACCCAGCCTATGATCTGGCTGACACCATTTTTCATTTTCAGCTTTCGGAGGAAGAATCAGCGCAGCTTGTCCGGCATTACCTGCAAGAAAGTGGTGACAAGCACGTTGACAAGCGGTTGTTCCTTAACAAACTGTTGGTCGGCATGTGCGCACAGGATCGAGCCACACTCGGTATCCAAAATCCTCGGCTGCTCGCTCGGCGGCAGGAGTTTCATCAGCAATATATTTCCTCTTGGAATTTTCTAGTTGGGGAAACAGTCCGCGAGTGCGGCAGGCTATGCCATCGCGCTCGAGAGATTCACTGGCACACCCCGATCGTCGTGGCAGATATTGATGGCGTGCTGGACAGAATGGTCTTCGGGTTTCCTTCCACCACCGCTGCGGGCATCAAGGCTATCTCCTTGCTCCATGCCCACGGCTTTGCCATTGCCGCCAACACCGCCCGCACGCTGCGCGAAGTGAAGCAATATTGCCGGTCTTATGGCTTCGCCGGCGGCGTAGCCGAGTATGGAAGCGTCATTTGGGACGGCGTTACTGAGCAAGAGCGGGTGCTCGTCACCGCCGAATCCCTGCGGCAGTTCGAGCAGGCGCAAAGTGCCCTTCGGGGAATTCCCGGGGTGTTTCTAAACGACGATTATCAATACTCGCTCCGGGCGTTTACCTATCAAGACGGTCGAACCAAACCACTCCCTCGTCTCCTGGTGCAGGATCTCTTAGCGAGCCTGAAGCTTGATCGACTCGAGATTCATCACACAGGTTTGGACACGGCTATCCTCGCCAAGGAGATCAACAAAGGCAGTGGCTTGCTCTCGCTTCTATCTTTCGTAGGGCTGCCAGCAGATAACGTTTTTGCGATTGGGGACTCAGAGCCCGACTTAGCCATGTTCCGTGTTGCTAATCGGTCCTTCGCTCCAGGGAATACCTCTTGCCGCGGAGAGGCACGGTTGCTCGGCTGCTATGTCGCCGATCTTCCGTACCAACCCGGACTACTGCAAATAGCCCGGAAAATCGTTCATCCCGAAGGCGGGACTTGCCATCGTTGCCGAGCTGTAGACGCAGATTGGCCCAAGGACAAAGATCTTTTCGTTTCGTTATTAAGCGCTGCCGATGAAAAGCCCTTCTCACTGCTGCTGCGAAATTCGCCTGAGCTTTTCGCGCTGTCGGCTGTGTTCAAAAAGTAGCGCGCTCAAGAAACCGTAGTGGAGCAAAGAGAAGGGGACTTTGCCAAGCTCACAGCTAGATCTTGGAACTAGTGCCAGCGGCAAACGAGAATCAGGGGCGCTGCCACCTGTCTGTGACGTTGAACTATCCAGTCATCTCCGCGTTTTTTGTCGGCCGCACGATAGAGGAGAGTGAGTAGTGCTTCGCCGCATTCTTCCAGCAGCCAATGCGATTGTTATCGGACACATTATGGTGCGGCTGGGGTCGCTGATCCTGGTCCCTCTCTTCTTACGTTACTGGTCACCGATTTCGTATGGTGAGTATTTGGCGTTGTTCGCTGCAGTCGGCTATTTGGCCAGCGTTGATATCGGCATGCAATGGGCGGCGGTCAATCGGCTGACCCAAGCGTACGCGAGAAACGATTTGGATGAATACCGTAGAGTCCAGCATAGCTCCCTATTGTTTTACCTCGTGCTCGCCGCAAGCGTTACCTTGCTCGTGGCAAGCCTCGTATGGCTCTTGCCCATCCCCCGCTGGATCGGACTCAGGGTGACAACGCCGACGACTGCGACACTGGTCATCATACTGCTCGCCGGTTATGTGATGTGGTCAATGCCCATGCGACTGATCAGCGCGACCTACCAGACCATGGGCAATCTGGCGCGCTCGCAGTGGTTAGCAAACGCCCAACAGCTGCTGATCGTCCTCTTATCAGCGTTGGCCTTGATCTTGGGTGGAGGAATGTTGGCCATCGCTTCACTGCAAATGCTGACGGTGGGGTTGGTGTCTCTCTTTGTGCTCTTCGACGTACACCGACGCTTCCCCGCATTGTTTCCACGTATTACGGAAGCGAAGCTTTCGACGCTGAAGGAGTTGGCCTCTCCGAGCCTCCTATTTGCCTTGCTCGTGGCCGGCAACCTAATCGCCTACCAAGGGAGCATTCTCCTGGTCTCCGCGGCTTTGGGCGGATTGGCAGTGGCTGTGCTCTCTGTCACAAAGGCCATGATCGACGTTGTCCGTCAGGGGCTATACAGCATCAATCTAGCCCTATGTCCGGATTTCGCCAGGATGGAAGCCGTCGGTGATTTCGAAAAACTCCGCGTGGTTCACCGCATCACGGTCGCGGCAGTAGCTGCCGTTACTCTTGCAGTCGCCGCCAGCGTCTGGTATGAAGGCACGCTGATCATCACAGTGTGGACCCGTGGTCGCATTGAACCGGATGTAGTGTTGCTGCGTCTGTTCCTGATCTTGATGGCATTCCAGACGCCCTGGGCAGCGAGCTCGACAGTGGCAACGGCCACCAACCGACATAAGGTCCAAGCAATCGGCTATTTTTTTTCCGCGATCGTGGGCATTGCTTTGGTCGCCGTGTTGCTCCCGAGTTTGGGTCTGAGGGCCGTGCCGATTGGACTGATCCTGGGCGAGGCAGTCGGCTGCTATCACTTCGTAATCAAGGCTACTTGCCGCATCATCGGCGAATCGTATGGCGCTTTCGCCGTGCGTTTCTGGTTGGGCTTCGCCGCCGTAGCCGCAACGGTGATGGCCGGTGGCTGGCTGATCCATCACATGATGCCAGGGCCGATGCTGGTACGTTGGGCCACCATGGGCTTGTTCACCTCGGCGCTGGCCGCCGCCTGCGCTTGGGTCGTGTGGTTGACTCCGGAAGATCGTGCGCTGTTACTGCCTAAGTTCCGTACTGTCTTGGCCGTCTCCGAAGTAAAGGTCTAGATCCTTTCTTGGTTTGCTTTAGCACTGAAGGCGTGCTGAGTTCGTGAGCTTCGTTTCATCGAGCTGGCCGGCGAAACCAATACGGGCATGCCATGACCCATGGTGTCGACATTCGCGCATGCTCCGAACTGCGGGTCGGAGTGCACCGCTTTCAGTGCCGACGTTAAGACATAAAAAAGATAGTTGTTCAGGGGAAATCGCAATTCTCTTTCAGGTTTTTTTCTCTATCAAATTCAGGTGACCAATCGATTGATTCGCACCTGCGCCCGCTCTTAGAGTTAGCGCGGAGAAAGCCTCGGGCGTCCGGCTGGTTTGCCGCAAAGAACAGATTGGGTGATCGCTTCTTTGGTTGCTTTTGTGGGCCGTGTAAGCATGACTCCGAAATTCATTCGCTTGGTGCTCCATGAATAAAAAATTAGAAACCCTGCCGTTATTCGTCGCAGTCACTTTATTTTTCCTCTTAGCGTTTCCAAACCCTACGCTGGGGCAGACGCCGTTGTTCGGTCCCCAGACAGAGTATGTAGCCGCATCCAAGAATGGTCCTTCGGGCATCGCCGTCGGGGACTTCAACGGCGATGGCAAGGTGGATCTAGCAGTGGTCAATTTCGGTGACTGGAACATCTATGTTTTGTTGGGTGACGGCGATGGAACCTTCCAGGCTGCGCGAAGTGTGTATGTTGCTTCCGGCGGCGGCTTTCCTTGGTATGTCGTCGCGGCCGATTTTAATGGCGATGGCAAGCTCGATCTGGCGGTTTCCAACTACCAGGACAACAGCCTCTCGGTGCTGCTCGGCAACGGCGATGGCACGTTCCAGGCGCCCCAGACCACTCCGGTGGGCACCAATCCAGCGAAAATAGCCGTAGGCGACTTCAATGGCGACGGCAAGCCGGATCTGGCAGTCTCCAGTGTTGCTAACGGCACTGTGTCAGTGCTTCTGGGTAAGGGCGACGGCACCTTCCTACCGCCCCTTGTCACTCCTGCAGGCGCAAATCCTTGGTACTTCGCGGTTGGCGATTTCAACGGCGATGGCAAACTGGATTTGGCGGTGGCCGACTACGGTTGCCCCCTGGACTGCAACCGTTCCCCTTCCAATACTGTCACGGTGCTTCTGGGCAACGGCGACGGCACCTTCCTGCCGGGGACGAACTTAACCGTGGGTAACGGCCCTGCAGACGTGGCCGTGGGCGACTTCAATGGCGACGGCAGGCTGGACTTGGCAGTCACCAATTTGAATGACAACACCCTTTCCGTGCTTCTGGGTAACGGCGACGGCACCTTCCAGGCGCCGCAAACCTTCGCCGATCCCGGTATGACCCACCCTTATTTTGTGGCTGTCAGCGATTTCAATGGCGATGGCAAGCTGGACCTAGTCGTTAGCAACGAACTCAATACCACAGTCTCTGTGCTGTTGGGCAACGGCGATGGCACCTTCCAGGCTGCTCAAGATTTCGCGGTGGACAATGACCCAGTGTTCGTGGCAGTGCAGGACTTCAATGGCGACGGACGGCCAGACCTCGCGGTCGCAAACCTACATGCCTTAAGTATTTCGGTGCTCCTAAACACCACCGGCGCCTCCGCTGTAGCTACGCCGACGTTCAGCCCGGGTGGCGGGACCTACACGGGATCAGTGACCGTGACCATCAGTGACTCCACCATCGGCGCGACGATCTACTACACGACCGATGGCAGCACGCCCACAACCTCGTCCCCGGTCTACAGCGGTGCGCTCACCTTCACGCAGACGACCACGCTGAATGCCATGGCGGCAGCCACCGGCATGACCAACAGCGCCGTGGCCAGTGCGACCTACACCGTGCAGCAGCAGCAACAGGTGGCCACGCCTACGTTCAGCCCGGGTGGCGGGACCTACACCGGGTCGGTAACGGTGAGTATCAGTGATGCTACCAGTGGCGCGACAATCCACTACACGACGGATGGGAGCACTCCTACAACCTCGTCCCCGGTCTACAGCGGTGCGCTGACCTTCACGAAGACGACCACGCTCAAGGCTATGGCGGCGGCGAGCGGGATGACTAACAGCGGGGTGGCCAGCGCGACGTACACCATTCAGCAGCAACAGGTGGCCACGCCGACGTTCAGCCCGGGTGGAGGGACCTACACCGGGTCGGTGACGGTGAGTATCAGTGATGCTACCAGTGGCGCAGCGATCCACTACACTACCGACGGAAGCACGCCCACAACCTCGTCCCCGGTCTACAGCGGTGCGCTGACCTTCACGCAGACGACCACGCTCAAGGCTATGGCGGCGGCGAGTGGGATGACCAACAGCGGGGTAGCCAGTGCCACCTACACCGTGCAGCAACAGCCGGTGGCTACGCCGACCTTTAGCCCGGGTGGCGGGACCTACACCGGATTGGTGGCCGTTACCATTAGTGACGCCACCAGCGGCGCGACGATCCACTACACCACCGACGGGAGCATGCCCACAACCTCGTCAGCGGTCTACAGCACCCCGCTCACCTTCACGCAGACGACCACGCTGAAGGCCATGGCGGCGGCCACCGGCATGGCCAACAGCCCCGTGGCCAGTGCCACCTACACCGTGCAGCAACAGCTGGTGGCTACACCGATTTGCAGCCCGGGTGGGACCTACACCGGATTGGTGACCGCGACCATCAGTGACGCCACCAGCGGCGCGACGATCTACTACACCACCGACGGGAGCACGCCCACAACCTCGTCGGCGGTCTACACCGGTGCGCTTACCTTCACGCGGACCACCACTTTGAAAGCCATCGCAGCGGCCAGCGGCATGGCCAACAGCGCGGTCACCACCGCCATCTACACAATCCGCTTCACGCTTACGGTCAGCACGACAGACCTTGGCAGCGGCACTGTCACCTCGAGCCCGGCCGGTATCAACTGCGGGAGCACTTGCTCGGGCTCCTACCTAAGTGGCACTACCGTGACGCTGACGGCGGCCCCGGCCTTGCTGTCAGGTTTCGGCGGGTGGACCGGATGCGACAGCGTCTCGGGCGACAAGTGTACGGTGAGCATGGACTCGGCGAGATCGGTAACTGCCGACTTCAAACTCCTGGGGCTACTATAGGCCAGCTTTCCGAGCAATTGTGACGGCGCCACGAGCGCGATTTCACAGTGAGCAGCTCTGTTGTCATCGTCTCTACCACTGTCACGATCTCGGACTCGAATAACAAATACGACTTGATCTGCAAATCTCACCGTAACGCTGCAACAAAGCAAAACAAGCGTGGTAACGGCGAGATCGGAGTTGTTGGTTGACTTCAACCAAATGGGTAGTGGCGTCATTCGTCAGGGTGATACCACTACCCAAAAATACAAAAGAACTGACGCCGTACTCCTCGTGTGTCGCAGCGCCCGATTGTATGCCACGAGCGACACGAATAAAGACAGGTGACTCACGATGCGGAGATTCTGATTTCAGATGCGATCTTCCCTGATTCTCAGAGCAGTCACGACGAGCTGGGTCGCCGTCTTAGCGAACGCCGCCGTCGGATTGTTGCTGACTCCATACGTCTTGCACCACATCGGCGACGAGGCCTTCGGGTTATGGGTACTCGTGGTGACGCTGGTTGGCTACTACGGTTTTCTGGACGGTGGTGTCCGCTCTTCCATCTTGCGGTACACGTCGCGAAGTAGAGCGCTAGGTGACCAGGAAAGCGGCAAAGAAGTGGTTGCCACCGCGTTCTATTACTACTTATGTGTATGCGCGTTGGTAATTCTGGCCACTTATCTATTGGTAAGCGCCACTTCGCGTTTTTTTGGGGTACATAACCAGCTCCTCGGCGCTTTCACATCCTTGTTCTGGCTGGCGGGTGTGGTACAGGCTTTGTCCCTTCCACTAGCGGTTTTCTCAGCCTCGCTCGAAGGGGCCGGCCGATATGATCAGGTGTATGTCATCCGCGTAGTGAGCCTTGCGGTCCGCGTGGTCGCGGTCATTGCCGTTGTCCGTGCGGGGGGCGGCCTGTTCGGCGTGGGTGCAGCAGTGCTGCTCTCACAACTTCTTGCATACGTCATCCAGGTGCCGCTTGCCATCCGTGCAAACCAAAGTTTGAGTCTCCGGCCGAAGTGGGTGCGCAAGAGCGTGTTCTTTAACATGTTTCGTTACGGTTCCATCAGCATATCGGTCTATATTGGCGAGAAACTGAGGAGTTGTATTTATCCTCTTGTCATCGCGAAGTTTCTGACGCCTGTAGCGGTAACTTTTTTCTCGCTACCAGTAAGAATTCTCTCCCTGCCCACGGAAGGCATCGGGACCATGACCGAAATTGTCAATCCGGTCTCCAGCGAGTTGGAAGCCCGAAATGATTTTGCCAAGCTCCGCGAGCTGATCCTGCTGAGCGTCCAGGGCGCCTTTCTGCTTCTCGCTCCGATGGCAGCCTTTCTCTTCACATTCGGCCGCGAGTTGCTGACGTTGTGGGTGGGTCCTAACTACGCTTCGAGCTACAACCTTCTTGTACTACTCACGCTCGGAATGGGGACGGCGGCTACCCAATGCTGCGTGCAGTCCATGCTCTTTGGTATCGGGCGGCATAAGCAGTTAATTTGGTATCGCTTGGGCGAGGGTTTGTCCATCGCGCTGCTCGGGAGTGCTGCGTTGCGAATAGCAGGCCTCGAGGGCTTCGCTGCGGTGATTGCCGTTACTCTTCTGCTGACCAGTTTGATCCTTGTTCCGCGTCATCTCTGCCGCATCGTGGGATTACCATTTCGCTCCTATCTTGCAGAAGGGTGTCTGAAACCGTGCGTTGCGGCACTCCCGGTAGCCGCCGCGTTTATGGCGTTACGGGGCTTGCTCGCGGTAGACACTTGGCCGACGCTATTTTTCGCTCTGTTCGTTGGCAGCCTCATCTATTTCTTGACTTTATTCGCGATGCTCAGTGGGCCCCCTGCGCTCTTTGGCTGGCTTGTACCAAGTATTTTGCAGGTTTTTGAACGGAAGTTTTTGCGTCCGCATGGCCTTAGGGTTCGTCCCGCAACGGATGCGATTTATTCCGCGGAATCACAGTAAATTGGCAGCTCTTCTCCAAACAGCGCAATTAACCGCGACCGTGGCCCCTCCAGACGTGAGGCGCCGAGGTGGCTTGCAGGAGAGGTTTTACTTTCCGGAGCTGGATGCCATCCGCTTTTTCCTGTTTTGGGGAGTCTGGGGTTACCATGCGCTGCCCAGGGAACAGAATGTTTACACTGAGCATCACGTTCCCGCCGCTTTCGCTTCTTTGATTACCAGCCTCCTCAAGGCCGGCATGGCCAGCCTCGACGTATTCTTTATACTGAGCGCTTTTCTGATAACAGAGCTGCTGTTGCGGGAAAAGGAGCTTAGGGGCGTTCCTGATTTGAAGGCGTTTTACATCCGACGCCTCCTGCGGATTTGGCCGCTCTACTTCTTTATGATCGCCCTCGCTGGCTTTGTATCAATCTTCGATCGGAGTCAGCCATTGGGGTGGGCTTATGCGCTATCCTTTCTGCTATTCGCGGGAAACTGGATCATGGTTTTCCGCGGTTTTCCTCGCGCCGAGATCATTGGTCCTCTCTGGAGTGTGTCGTTCGAGGAGCAGTTCTATTTGCTCTGGCCCCTCGTGGTACGGAGGGCGTCCAAGAGAACCTTATGTAAAATCGCGATTGGACTGCTGGCCGTGGCTGCTTTGGCGCGTCTGATTCTGCTGCTTAGGCATACAGGAGGCCAGCCCATTTGGTATAACAGCTTTGCCCGACTGGACTCCATCGCCTGCGGAATACTCCTGGCATCGATTTTGCACGGATATCAAACGGTCCGCATAGGCCTTATCCGTAGGCTGGCATTGCTTCTGGTCGGAATTTCCGGCTGGCTTATTGTCGGCCTGTATTGCGGTTTACTTGATCCTGTGCCAACACTGCTTGGAGGCATGATTGGATATCCGCTGATGTCAGTCGGAGGCGTTGCAATCTTCCTTGGTGTGTTGGGGGCGGCCCAAGACGGCCTTCCCTTCCTGAACTACTCCTGGCTCGTATATTTGGGAAAGATTTCATACGGTCTTTACGCCTATCACTTTCTGGGTCTGCAGCTCTCGCACTATCTTCTTACCCGATACCATCATGCGCACAGCTGGACGCTTTCTTCGCTACTCGCACTGGCCATCACCTTCTCGCTGGCCGTTGTCTCCTTTCGATGGTTGGAGAGTCCATTCCTGCGGTTGAAACGCAAGAAGTTCACGCACGTTCCTTCAGGAGCTGACAGCTGCGCCAATGGTGAGGTGCTGAGCGCCCTGGGCTTGAGCACCACTGGTGCACAGGTACGGTAACCAGCGACGCGAGTTTCAACCTGGGTGAGGGTTTCCCATTGCCCGAACTGCCCCTGAGGGCCCACATCGAAGAATGCCCCGTGATGGCATTATCCTCTGGCACGTGAGAGCGATGGGGCACAGAGGTTTGGGCTTTAAAGCGCACGGGGCCACTCCGGAGCTACTTTTTTTGGTCAAGTCGGTTCAGTCGGAAACCTCAGCGCGGTTGGTTCGTTTCTTGCCGGTGCTCGTAGCCCTCATGCTGGTCATTCCTTTACTCGCTTGCTCCGGCGTGTCAAGAGAATCTGGTTCTCCAGTCAGTGCCACGCCTTCTCCTCACCCGGGAACTGGCGGCCCCGTGTGCGGGCGTCCCAACGACGGACAAGTTCATCCGCCGAGCGACTACACCAGTTTCACGCCTCCGCCAAAAGGTGGGACTTACGTCGATCCTGACTTCGGCTGCACGGTAAAGCGAGTGTCGGACGCCGTCAACGATTTTGGTGCGAACACTGGTGTGCATCACGGTTACTCGCTTCTCTCCCCTTTCAACACCAACGACACCTTGCTGTCCCTCTATGTGGAGAATGGGCCCGGCTGGTACATAGCCGACATGAATGGCAGCACCGTGGTGCCACCAGCTAACATGGTAGGCGACAAGAGCGTGCAGTGGGATGCGAGCAATCCCTATATCTATTGGAACACTTCGGGCACCAGGCTCCTCCAAGCGACCATTCAGTACAGCACGAGTTGCGCCTCCACGCATAACTGCACTGTGAGCACTCGGGTCTGGCACGACTTTGCGGCAGACGGCTACACCGCCATCGAAAATGTTGAGACGGGCGGCAGTCCGATCTCATTCGACGGCGACCACGTCGCCTTGGCCGCCATGAAGACAGGATCCTCGGTTTTTGATTATTACTTTGTCTGGAAACTCTCAACCAACGCTGTGGATTATCAGCCCTCGGGCAGCGGAACCGCCGTGTGGCATCCGGGCGGTGTTACAAGCATGCACGCCTTCCAGATCACCGGGAAAAACAGCATCAAAGTAAGTCTCACCAGCACGAACTACAACAACGATGTTATTTGGGATGGCACCAATGTCTACCAGTTTCAAGTCAACGACGTGCACACCGACTTCGGCTTGGATATGGCTGGCAATGATGTGGCCCTCGTCGACCGAGATGCCGATACGGCCGATCCCTGCACTAATCGCGGCGGATCGGACGTTCAAGCAAACTGGACAACAGCCATGTCATTTAGCTGCTGGTTCGACAAAAATTGGAGAGACGGTCACACCAATTATCAAGGTGGGCCCAAGCAGCCCTGGGCGGTATGGTCCTCATTCCATGATCCGAATCACCCGAACATCTACAACATTCCACCCGAATCTGATTGGCAGACTGTTTGGCCGCAATGGGCAGGCGAAGTCGTGGTCGCCAGAGTCGATGCCAACAACAATCCAGCCAGTGTTTATCGGCTCGCGCAGCATCGTTCTCATCCGGCCTACCTGAATCAGTTTTGGAGGCAACCCCACGCTTCTATCAGCCGTAGCGGGAAGTACGTAATGTTTGATAGCGATATGGGTAGCGCAAATTCTGCTGGTGGTAATGGGTACACCGACGCTTACATCATCCAGATTCACTGAAGCTGGCACCGTACCGTCCGCAGTCAAGCCGTACCTTCGCTCGCTCAGTGCGACAGAAATTGCGCTGTGGTGCTTGCTTTGCGTGATAGCGCTGCTGGGCGTGTTGTACCACGCGGGAGGTCCTGGGCTGAGCGATGACAGCTATCAGTACCTGAGCGAAGCGGAAAACATCCACGATGGACATGGGCTCACCACCTCGATTGTGCACTTCGATACCGAGCGCGCACACGGACGCGTTCCCGCACCGCTAACGACGTTTCCTCCCGGTTATCCGCTGGCAATCGCGGCTTTCAGCCGAATGGGTCTGACCAGCGAGATCGCCGGGCTCTTGGTTTCCGCGGCTTCGTTCATTTTGCTGGTTCCGTTGATCGCTTATGCGGCAGCCGTGCTCGAACTGAACTCCATGGCGACACGATTGGCGCTGCTTCTGCTGCTCGGCAGTTTCGCAGCGGGTGTGTTCGCGACCGCCGTGGCAACAGAATCGCTATTCACGGCATTATCCCTCGGCGCGCTGGCATGCCTGCTGCTTTACGAACGAGGAAGGGCAGGGGCGCCAGTTGCGGCCGCAGGGAACCTGCTCCTGGGGTTTGCATGCTGGGTGCGCTATGCCGGATTATTTCTTTTTGTAGCGGTGGGAGCTTGTCTGGCGTGGCAAGCGTTTCGCCGCCGCGATCGCCAATCTGTGATTGCCGCGGCCTGGCTGGCCCTGCCGACTGGTCTTATCAGCTGTTTGCTCGTGAGGAATATGGTGCTGACGGGCTCCTGGAAGGGCGGAAATACGAAAGCAGTAGCCCACCCACTGGCAGTTATTCTGAAACAGTTCGGCGTCTCGACGTACCATCTGTTTTTCGGTGAAGGCGCCCCAACGCGCTTGGGCGTATTACAGGTAACGCTATGCGTCGGACTGATACTGTTGTTGCTGATGCTGTTCGTGACAGTAGCCCGACTGGCCCGTAGCTTGGCCATCCGTACAGCGCTCGGCAGCACATTTGCACATGCGGAGTTGCTGCTGGTTTACGTCGTGGTTTATAACGCAGGGATGATTTACCTGGGCATGTTCAGCGTGATTTCGTTCGGGAGCCGGATGTTCTATCCCGTTCTGCCCGTTTATTTGCTTCTGTCTGGACTTATTTTGACCAGAGTACAAGCTCTGCCCTCAGCTCGGTCGACCTCAGTAGCATGGACATGGACCGCGTGCGCTGCCGCGATCGTCGGATCCTACTGGGGAATCAACCTGGAAAACACAATGGCCCACCGGTTGGTGTCACCGGACCGGGTCGTGGAAGCGAGCTTCGCCTTGCCGTCTGAAACGGGCGGAAGCTTGCGGTCCTGGTTCGATGCAAACGTGCCGGTCGGAGCAGTCATAGTTGCGACCAACGGTCAGGCGACGGCCTATACCCTTAGGCGTAAGGTGGTCAGCCTCGTCGGCTCCCACTTCAGCGACGAGCGTTGGGGTGAAAAGGAAGCGCGAGCCGTCATGCAGCAATACGGCGCCACTTTTTTAATACTGTATCCAAGCATCGACCCAACTATCGAATCAGTCCAGCAGGAGTCGCCTTTTCTCCAGGGGCTGATCGAGGGCCAGCGGCCGCAATGGCTCCAACTGGCAGCCGAGAACAGTAAAGTCATGATCTTTCAATCCCGCGCCACTTGGGCGGCAACATCCCTGAAGAAATAACACCATCCGACGACCGTTCGATCGTGGCGCTTTTCGTGCTGCTGCCTACATATACAAAGGAAGCCGATTAGAGCACAAATTTCTCATCTCGGAAGCCCTGCCGTGGTAAATGAACAAGAATAGCCTGCAACTTTATCCCTCTTAAGAACGACCCAACAAGAAAACTCCGGCGCTTTCTATAAAGACCGATTCCCCCCCAACGGAGAGCGATTATGAAGCTGAGCGTCATATCGCCAACTTTCAACGAGGCCGAAAATATTCCTCGGCTCGTGGAACAGCTTGGGCAAGCTTTAATCTACATCGATTATGAGATTTTAATCGTAGACGACAACTCTCCCGACCTGACTTGGTCCGTGGCCGAGCAAATCTCTCTCACCAATCCACGGGTCCGGGTTCTCCGCCGCACGCGCAACCCTGGATTAGGATCAGCAGTAATCGACGGGTTCTCCGCAGCCCAGGGTGACGCGGTGGCTTGCATCGATGCTGACTTGCAGCATGACCCTGGGATCCTCCCGAAGATGCTTGAAGAGCTTTGCGAGGGATCGGATGCGGTCGTTGGGAGTCGCTACGTTAATGGCGGTGGCACGGGGAGGTGGAATTGGCAACGCCGCTTCGCATCTTGGACCGCGACAAAAATGGCGCAAATTTTGGTAGGGGTCAATCTGAAGGATCCAATGTCCGGATATTTTCTAATGTGGCGGAAAGATTTTGTGCGGGTCCAGTCAGAATTGAACGGCAATGGATTCAAAATTCTATTGGAAGTCCTCGCCAAGCTTCAACCATCAGTCGTCACAGAAATTCCCTATACGTTCGGCTCCAGAAAATTCGGGGAATCAAAACTGTCCGGCAAAATAGTTATTCAGTACTTGACGCAGTTGTGGCGGCTATCCAACGCGACTCGGCTGGCCTCTCACCGATTCTTAAAGTTTGCTGCTGTAGGGAGCCGTCCCCCCAAACAACCCTCCCGTTCACCCCTCATCTGATTGAGGCAGCCTGCCCCGCACGCAGGCCTCTTCCTATACTGGAAGTGTTAGGTCCGTTTTTTCTCCCGAGTCCTGATTAGATACACGTTCCGTCCAATCGGACGTGCGTATTTGTCGGGCAGTCGTTCAGAAGGGCTCTATTGCTGGGGTCAATACAGCGGGCCAATTACGTAAACGTCCGTGTAATTAGCTCCGTTGCCTGATTGGTTGAAGTTACTGTCGAACGCGATGTACCTTCCGTCCCTGCTGATCGCCCCCCTAGTTTGTGCCCAGTAGGTTTCGTCTGAGCGGCTGCGATGATGGGCCAGGCGCACTGTGTTGCCGAGGCCGTCCCAGATGATGATTTCTCCGGTATACAAGCCCCAACCCGACGTGTTCGTCGGATTGTTGTAGCACCAATAGGAAGAGCTCGGGCAGGTTCCGCTGTCGTCCACTGAATGCGCGATCCAGTATTTCGACTGTGTGTCGCGCATACTAACGTGGCTGGAGTTTCCTACGTTCTGAATGCCATCATTGAGGCACAAGGGAACCGCGAGGGTTGTTAAGTCGAGCAAAGTCCACCCGTAGTTGCTGGGGCAGCCGTTGCTCGTTGTTCCTTGGCCCCAGATCGACGCTCCCACCACGTTACCTAAACTATCTAAGCCAAAGTCGACGTGGGCGCTAGTGCCCCCTGCCGGCGTCCCCGTTCCGTTCCAAAGGCTTCCGTTCGAGTTGTAAAGCATCCCGTCGATGAAAACCCCGTTATTCGGGACGGTAGTCAATCCGTGGTGCGTGATGCCGGATAAAACTGTACTCTGCGAGGCACTTGTCGCCGCGCCGTTGCCTGCGTTCAGGGTCACCAGAAAAATATAACCCGTACAGTTCTGATAGCAGTCCGCCAGCCATAAGTGGAGGCCGTCGCTGGAGAGATCAATATCGTCGGGGATGACCACGCTTGAGTATTGCGAAAAAGTTGCCAGAGTGATCGAAGCCACCGTCGCGTTCGGGGGCGTTCCACTGATAGTTCCCTTAATAAGTTGCTGGCCGCTCGTGTAATAGAAAACCTTTGGATTCGTTAGGTCCCAAACCAATCCGACTGCGGAATTAAAACTAGGCATGTTCGACGAGGAAACAACGGTGTTTCCGCTCAAGTTTACGATCGTAGGAGAGCCGCCAGTATAGCCGTCAAACACGAACAGGTAACTGTCATCAGCGTTGAACGGGGTCTCCAAACTATAAAAATGATTTGCGCTTACCCAGCCCGTCGCAACAGCATCAGTGACGCGCGTGATCGTGCAGCCGAAGACCGGATCCGTATAGCTTTGACCTTTTGCTGGAGGAGTGAACGTGTCGTAATTGGGCGGTGTGTAGACGTTGGTGTCGTTTAGCTTTCCGCAGGTAGGCAAACTGGGGATCGAAGCAACACCGGAGCCGCTGAAAGTGACCATGGCTGGGGAGTTGGTAGCGTTGCTGGCCACCGACACACTGCCGGGCAGACTTCCGGAGGAAGAGGGAGCAAACGTGACAATGAGCGTGGCCGTCTGAGCCGGGGCGATGACCTGGCCAGTGGAAAGGCCGCTCACGTTGTAGCCGGGGGCCGCGATGCTCACGCTCACGATAGCCACGCTGGAATTGCCGCTGTTGGTGAAGGTGACATTCTGAGAGCTGCTGCTGCCCACATTAACGTTCCCAAAGCTCAGGCTTGTCGTGCTGGGATTGAGCAGGTACGTCGCCGGGAGGGTCACCGTCAGCGGGGTCGAGCCCGTGATGCTCACGACCGTCGCCGAGATCGTGGAGGTCCCCGCGCCTACGCCAGTGGCCAAGCCCGTGGCGTTGATCGTGGCTACACCGGGAGTGGCTGAGGCCCACACCGCGTTACTCAGCACCTGCGTCGTGCTGTCGCTGAACGTCCCGGTGGCCGTGAACTGTTGCGTCGCCCCCTTGGTGATCGAAGGATTCCCAGGCGTCACGGCAATCGATACCAGCGTCGCCGGAGTCACCGTCAGCAGCGTCGAGCCCGTGATGCTCCCGATCGTCGCCGAGATCGTGGAGGTCCCCGCGCCTACGCCAGTGGCCAAGCCCGTGGCGTTGATCGTGGCTACACCCGGAGTGGCCGA
>Ga0210406_10003099_pt1 | contig 18434 bp, 15 predicted proteins | sample IncBWC30MmetaG_FD_155454 | JGI IMG/M metagenome (GOLD analysis project Ga0210406, IMG submission 155454) | Forest soil microbial communities from Barre Woods Harvard Forest LTER site, Petersham, Massachusetts, United States - Inc-BW-C-30-M | ecosystem: Environmental > Terrestrial > Soil >... | reverse complement strand
GTTTACTGTTATTTATGGTTTACTGTTATTTTTGATCAACGCATGGTCGGGTTTGTCAAAGGCATAATTCCGAAGATGGGAAAATAGAAAAGCCGACTCAGGGAGCGGGCTGTTCACTGCGGGGGGCAGCCCGGTTCGTCGCTGCCATCAAGCTGCGCACGGTTTCTACGAGTTGCGCATCCACCTCGTCCGCAATGACCGCTACGTCTGAAAGCACCTGACTCTGATTGAGTTCGTTCTGATGGAGATGTAGCGTGCTGAATGTGGCGACCTGAAACATCCTCGACTCCTCAACCAGCATGGAGGCAGAGTAGCCCTGCCCATGCCGTATTTGTCCGTGCGCAGCAGCGGCGACGGAGATGGGCGACTCGACATCCTCGGCCAGGCGCAGCCGGGAAATTAAGTCGGAGTACAATTTGGCCAGATGGGCCGTGCGATCCAGATCGCTAAGCGGAATATCGGTCAGTTCTGGAATCAGATTTACCCGCTTCAGCCATTCTTTGGTCATGGTTTCGAGTTCCCGCTCCAATATGTCCGCAACGCTTGCTAACTTCAATTTCGTCAAGCTGTACTCCTCTACGGGGGCCATGCTTCCATGGTAGTCTCGCACACGGCAATTTCGGAAAGTGTTCAAAACAGACCAAATCGCAAGCCCTTCGGCTGAATGAATGAATGGCTGGCTCAAGCTTTAGGGCAAGCCTGAATCTTGGGACGGCTTTCCCTTCGGCCTCCCGTGCGAATCAGGAATTTGGGCTGCTGGCTCTGCGACAAAAACTGAACGGCTGGCTGCGGGGTCAAGGGCTCCAGCACTTCGCTCCAGCACTTCGGGCTCTGGCTGCCCCACGCTAGGACGCTGCTCGCTCCCGTGCGCTCGCTCAGTCGGTCTGTATTATAATGACCCCGCAGAAGCGAGCGCACAGAGCACCCCTAGTGACCATCAAGTGACACTCTAATCCTCTATGCTGCACATTCTGCGCTTCTAACACATTGCAGAAGCAGTAACTTACGTGCTGTCCATAGCAGCAAGCGTCCCGCAGGGACCACATCATTTGTTGCCGTTTTACACATCAGCACCTGAGGAATCCATGAAATTCGAACGTTCGGTCGTGCGCTGTTTGCCGGTTCTTCTGGTCGGCTGGACTTCCACTCTTTCCTCTGCCCAGGCCCGCCCTTTCCCGGGCCCCGAGGTCCAGCAAATCTACCAGCGTCTATTGCCGCTGGTCGAAAAAATCCCCGCGTTCGACCACCACGCACACCCGGGCTACGCCGATGATCCCGATGTCGACGCCATGGCCGCACCGCCCAACGCGAGCGAAGCGTTGCGAACGCGCGACGACAACCTTGAACTGGTTGCTGCGGCTAAGGCGCTGTTCGGCTACCCTTACCCCGATTTTTCTGCCGACCATGCGAAATGGCTGGTCGACAAAAAGAAAGAACTGAAGAAGCAACTCCCCGGAACCGCCTACTTCAATTCGATTCTCGACAAGATCAACATCGAGAGTTCGGTGGCGAACCGGGCCATGATGCCCGACTACCTGGACCCCCAGCGCTTTCCCTGGGTCTTCTTCGCCGATTCGTTCATGTGGCCTTTCAACAATGAACGCGAGACCGCGCGCAATCCCGACGAGGGCGTCTACATTCCACTGCAGGAAAAAATGCTGCACCGTTGGATGCAGCAGGAAAATGTCGCCAAACTTCCGGCCACCTTCGCCGATTATCTGACCTTCATTTCCCAGGTGCTCGAAGACAATTCGAAGCGCGGCGGCATCGCCATGAAGTTTGAGGTCGCCTATTTTCGTCCCACCACGTTCGGCGATCCCCCGCGCTCCCAGGCCGAAGCCATCTATCAGCACTACGCGAGCGGCGGGGTTCCCGAAGAAAAAGATTACCGCTCGTTCCAGGACTACATCTTCCGCTATCTCGTTCAGGAAGGCGGCCGCCTGCACTTGCCGGTGCACATTCACACCGCCATCGGTATCGGAGACTATTTCAACCTGTCGGCGAGCAACATCATGAATCTGGAAAGCGTGCTGCGCGATCCGCGCTACTCCTCCACCACTTTTGTGATGATTCATGGCGGATATCCGCTGGAGCGCGAGGCCGTCTGGCTCGCCGCCATGAAGAACGTGTATCTTGATTCTTCCTTTGGCGAACTCGCGCAATATCCGTCGGCCTTCAAAGATACGCTCAAGATGTGGTTGGAAACTTTTCCCGATAAGATCACTTTCGGCACCGACTGTTTCCCTTACAATCAAGTGCTGGGGTCGGAAGAGAGTTATTGGCTGGGCGTGCTGTCCTCCCGCACCGCCCTGGCCGCGGCCTTGGCCGAGATGATCTCGGAGAACGAAATCACAGAAGCGCGGGCGCTCGAGCTGGCCCACGCCTACCTGCACGACACGGCGGTAAAGTTGTACGGCGGACGAGTCCATTGAGATCTCGTGTGCATGAAAGAGCTGATTTCGATGGGTCAAGGCGCGATTCATAACGCTCTGCTGCCCGGCCGCAGAGCGGCGAACGATCGAGCCCGCGGCACAAGCCGCGGGTAGAACGAGCGTTGATCGGATAGAGCTCCAAAGGGCGAAAGAATAAGAAGCAGCAGGCAATCAATATGGCGAAAAAGAAACTGAAGAGTAGACCGAAGGCGAGAACGACGACGAAACCCTCCTCCCGCGCAAAGACAAAAAGTACACTCTCTCACTCCCGCGCCAAGCGCGCCGTCACCAAACACGCTGCGGGCCGCGCCGAGTTGCAATACATTCCCTGGCATACCATCCCGCTCGAAGAGCTGAATCCGTTGCTGCAGCGGCAATTCGTGGTCGGCCAGGAAATCATGGTGGCGCGGGTTCTACTGAAAAAAGGATGCATCGTTCCCGAGCATAGCCACCACAACGAGCAACTGACCTATATCCTCGACGGATCCCTCAAGTTCTGGATCGACGGCAAAGAGATTGTCGTCCACGCCGGCGAAGTTCTCTGCATTCCGGCTCACATGCCGCACAAAGCCGAGGCAATGGAAGACACCGTCGACCTGGATGTCTTCAATCCTCCGCGCGCCGATTGGATCAACAAAACCGATCGATATCTGCGGGAAACGAAATAAATCCGGGCCATGTCTCCTTTATCCACTTCGGCGCCTGGCGTGCGTCAAGCGGCCTTCCGCTTTCGCTGTATCGCTTGCGGCACACTGAACGACAGCGCGAGTCAGGATTTTCGTTGCGCGCACTGCGGCGACCTGCTCGAGATTACCTATCCCCGCTGGAAGGAAGCCAGTCCTGACGCAGCGAAACTGAAATCGACCTGGCGCAATCGCCGCCTGTCTTTGGAACCGATCGATCAAAGCGGCGTCTGGCGGTTCCGCGATCTTCTGCCCGCGCTCGAGAGCGGCCAGCAAGCGATCACGTTAGGTGAAGGTAACACGCCACTATACGAACTCCCGCAGTGCGCTCGCATCACTGGCGTGCCACGCTTGTTCGCGAAACATCAGGGACTGAATCCCACCGGCTCCTTCAAAGACGCCGGCATGACCGTGGCCGCGACGTTCGCGCGACTCGCCGGATTTCGCTGGGTGGCCTGCGCCTCCACCGGCAATACCTCTGCGTCGATGGCCGCCTACGCAGCTCGCGGAGGCTTGCGCAGTCTGGTGCTGGTGCCTGACGGCAAAATTTCCTGGAGCAAGCTCTCGCAGGCTCTCGACTATGGTGCCGTCACCTGTCAGCTGCGAACCGACTTTGACGGTTGCCTTCGCCTTCTTCAGCAACTGGTTCTGCGCGCGCCCGTCTATCAGCTGAATTCGATTAACCCCTTTCGCCTCGAAGGCCAAAAAACACTGGCGCTCGAACTGCTCGAACAACTCGACTGGCAGCCGCCCGACCACATCATCGTTCCCGGCGGCAACCTGGGCAACAGTTCCGCGATTGGCAAGGCGCTCGGGGAAATGCACGGCCTCGGCCTGATCTCGCGCCTGCCCAAATTGTCAGTCATTCAAGCCGAAGGGGCCAATGCGCTGGTTCGCACCCTTCGCGAAGCTGGCGGCAAACGCCTGGTCAGCGTCCAGGCCGAAACTCGTGCCACCGCCGTCCGAATCGGCAACCCGGCATCGTGGAAGAAAGCGGTTAATGTTCTCGAAGCTACGAGCGGAGCCTGCGAACAAGTCACCGAAATCGAAATCGCCCAAGCCAAAGCGGAGATCGGCGCCGAAGGAATTGGCTGCGAACCCGCATCCGCGGTCACGCTCGCTGGATTGAAAAAGTTGCTCAAGCAGGGCTTTGTGAAGCCAGAAGAAAGCGTAATCCTGGTTTTAACCGGCAACTTGCTAAAGGATCCTGATTTCACGCTGGGATTCCATCGCGGCGATTTATTCAGAGGCACACCCGACGAAAGCGCAAGCGCTCGGTTGGATCCTTGGCGACGTCCGCCGATCGTCCTCGACGCCACGCTGGACGCAGTGATCCGTACACTGGAACAAGCTGAGAAGTCTTGATGTTGGTAGCGCGGCCGTCCCGGCGGCTGTCGCGACAGCGTCTCGCCGCCCGCTGCCCGGGCCGAGGCGTCCTCAGGATAGCCGGCGAGATGTAGGCGATACTAAGAAAACGAAGTCTGAACTCAAGCATGCCATCCAAGATTTCGAATCCGAAGCCGTCGCGCCTCCGCCTCTCGCTCCCCGCCACATCCGCCAACCTCGGCCCAGCCTTTGACGCTGCTGCCCTGGCGATGGATTTCTACATCAAGATCGACGCTCGCGCCTCCGAACAGTTCTCCATCCGCGCCAGCGGACGCGATCGCGAAATCTGCGGAAAATTCGAAGACCACCTCATCCTGAACACCTACCGCGAAGTACTCCGGGACGCCGATCAGCCGGTCATCCCCCTGTCCCTTCGCATCGCGAACGACATCCCCATCGGCAAAGGCTGTGGGTCTTCGGCGGCCGCCCGGCTGGCAGGCATCGCTTTGGCTGTGCACATTGGCGGCCGGCGGTGGACGGATGCTCAAATCATCGGCGAAGCGTCCCGTCGCGAACACCATCCCGACAACGCATCCGCATGCTGGATGGGTGGATTGACGGTTGCGCGGATGTCCGGGCACGCCGAAGCCCAAGTGGTTTGCGTCCGGCCGAAAGGGAACTGGCCGCTATTGCTCGCCGTACCCGACGACAGCCTATCGACCGAACAGGCCCGCCGTGTACTGCCCCAGCAGTATTCGCGCGCCGACCTGGTTACGAATGTCCAGAACTCCATGCTCCTGCTTGCGGCATTCGTCCAGGGACGCCCCGACGTGCTCTCCTCGGCTCTGGAAGACCGTATTCACCAACCCTATCGCGCACCTCTGTGCCCGCTGCTGGGTTGTTTGCAGGAGCTAAAAGGAACGGAGGGGATTCTCGGAGCAGCCTTGAGCGGCGCCGGTCCTTCGGTGTTGATCTTCCTCGATCCCCGCGCTTCTCTACAAAAAACCCGCAGAAACGTCATCGACCACCTTGCGCGACGCCGGCTGGCCGCGGAGTTGATTCCTACCTCCATCAACCTCCGTGGCGCGCATTCTTCACTCTCGAAATCGTGATTGGTACAGAAAACACTGTATTCACTAAGGCTTTCGCACGCCTTAAATTAGGATTCCCCGCTTGCGAAACTAATCTGACATCAACGTGTTTTTAGGATTGGCAGAATCGGCGAATGGACCCTGTATAACACGGGGACTTTGCCAACTGCGCAGGCAGCGGGTCTCTGGCCAAGATATGCTGAAAATGAAGTTACAAACGCGTCAAGTTTCTCCGGAACCTAGGCGGTTCTCGAGGAACGAGCAAGTCCGCAAAGAGATACAGAGCTTTCTCAGAGCTCTTCAATCCTACCCGGAGCGTTTCGCCCGCGATCCGAAAATTAGTTTTGAAGAGCACCACGTCCGACTCGTACGCGCCGCCAGCGCGCAGTCTCGTCCTCGCGTGTAGTTTCGTCTCAGTGACTAACGGCTGGCTGGCGGCACAATCCCATTCATCCGCAGATATACGACCATTTGCCCGTAGTGGTCGAAACCATGCGATGAAACGCTCGTGGCCAGCCCTAAGCGCGACACCGCCCCTTCGCCAAACGGGCTCTTCACGGTTCCCACAAGATTCTTCTCGTTAATGGTCTTGATCGCCTTGTGCACGTACTCGAAGGACTCTTTCAGGAACTTGAGAATGTCAGCCTTGCTGGTGATCGACTCGGGCCCGGATTCGTCGCCGATGTCGACCGGGGGCTTCTGTTCGAGGAGCGCAGCGGCCAGTTCGTAGTTCACCGCTGCTACATGTTTGATCTGCTGGGCATAGCTGCGAACGCCCTTGAACTCACCGTTGCTGGGAGCGAAGTCGAATTTATCCTCCGGCATAGCTTCAGCCGCCGGAACGAACTCGTATTCAAGATTAAGGACGGTACGATCCAATATTTCGGTGACGGAGCGATGTTCTTCTTTGGGCTTCGCGGCCTGCGCCGCCGACGCAATCGTGAGCACCAGCAAACCGCACGCGATAATTCCTATTCTCGTTCTCATGATCCCCCCTGGTTTCCTAATCCCTGCAAAGCCGCAGCCATCTTACTGCACTGCGCCTAAAGCACAAAAATTACCCAATCCTTTTTCCTCTGTGTCCGCTGTGGTCAAGCTCTTACTCTTTCCCCAAACGGCCACTCTCGATCCTTCCAGGCCCGGATCATGTAAATGATGACGCCCGTCAATAGGATGACCGCCGCATACCGGACCTCTTTCTGCCAGTTCACGCGATTAAACAAGATGAACAGAAACCCGGCGCTCGCCAGCAGCGCCGGCAGCGGATAGAGCCACATGCGAAACGGCCGCGGCAGTTCCGGCTGCCGGATCCTCAACACGATCGATCCGACCGCTTGCACCAGAAACTGCAGGATCAGGCGAATCACGACCAGAGCTGCGATCGCATCTTTCAATCGCAGAAAACAGAATGCCGCTGCCACCACGCCAAGCGCCAACAGGGAAACATAAGGAAAGCGGTACACGGGATGCACCTTGGCAAATGCACGAAAATAGTTGCCATCTTTTGCCGCGGCGTAAGGGACGCGCGAATATCCCAGCATCAATGAAAAGACCGATGCAAAAGCTGTCACGATCACCAGTCCCGTCACCAGCCGGGCCGCCCACGCCCCATAGATCCTCTGCATGAACAAAGACACAACATACAGACCACTGTTGTTCTGTCCCGCCTGTAGCATCTCCCGCCAAGGGACCACGGCCATGATGCACAGGTTCATCATTAGATATAGACAAGCGACAATCAGAATGGAAAGCAGCAGAGCACGCGGAATATTCTTTCCCGGGTCCCTGATCTCGTCCCCAAGAAAGCAGACGTTGTAGTAGCCCCAGTAGTCGTAAGTGGCGACGAGCATCGCTCCGCCCAGCCCGGTCAGAAATTTGTGGGAAAGGGTGAACGCCCCCGGCGGGAAGTCAAACGCCCGAGCGGCATTGAAGTGCGTGAGCCCGGCAATGATGATCCAGCCAATCGTTCCCATCACGCCGAACCACAGCACCTTCGTAAGACGTCCGATCGCAGTAATACGCCGGTATAGCAGCCACATCGTGAAGAAGCAAATCAACACCGCCACCCCCGTTCCCGGCGTGAAGATCCAACTCGCCTGCAGCGTTCCCACCCATGGAATGTGCAGAGCGGCCTCATGGTGCGCGTACACGGTTTCTAATTCTGGCCAGTAGTACGCCGAATAGCCCACCAGACCGATGCATCCCGTGGCAATCGAAAGCGGGGCGCTGAACGAGACTTGCCAGATGAACAGAAACGAAATCAGCCGTCCCCACCCCTGAGGACCATACATTTCGCGCAAGTAGCGATACGATCCGCCTGAGGCCGGCAGCGCGGCGCCCAATTCCGCCGACACCAAGCCATCACACACAGCCAGCAGCGCTCCTAAAATCCATCCCAGCAACGCTTGAGGGCCGCCCATCGCGCTCAGCACCAGCGGCATCGTGATGAACGGTCCCACGCCGATCATGTCGATCATGTTGAGCGCAGTGGCGGTTCCGAGGCCCATCCCTCGGATAAGGCCAGGCGAACTCGAGGCGCTCTGCTCGGGAGATGACATGATAGAGGGGGCTCGGCACTGCTACGGAAGCAGCAGGATCCTCCCGCTGACCTGGCGTTGTGCAAAGGCCGCATGCGCCCGGGCAGCCTCGGCCCATGGATACGTCCGGTCAATCTTGATGGAAAGCTTTCCTTGTCTCATCCATTCCACGAATAGCTCAAGGTAATGAGGATACTCCTTGCGGTAAGGCAGCCCGTTGGTGCGGGTGAGAAACAGAGATCCCTTGCCTCGACCATTCCTACCCCCTGGCTGCCTAGCGTTGCCGGCCGATCAGACCCCGCCGGGCTGCCCCGGCGGTGAAGGATTGCCCTACCAGTTCGCCGCGAAGCTTCTGAACATCAAGAAAATTGACGCTTGCCGCATGGACTCGAATCACTGCCTGCCCGATGCCGGGAATGGGCGTAGCGAGCGCTTCCAGTTCCATGACCTCTGGACCGCCGTAGCCGTGAATGCGAATGGCGTGCATCATCGTCGTTTGCATACCGCGAGATGGAACTGGCGGCTGCTGGCAACTGGCTACTGCTTTTCATGCCCCGCGCTCAATAAATTCACATAGAGACGCACCGCTCCGGGTACGCCTGCAGGCAGCTGCCGGAAGAATGCATAGCCCGTGTAGATGTAAGTCCCTTTTCCATACTGCGCCCTGAGCAGTCCGCCCTTCTGCGCGTCTTCGTTCGGATCGTGACAGGAGAGCAGCGGCGTGAAATGCTCGTCCCACTTGTCCATGAAGTACAAGCCGCGCTCCTGGACCCACCCGTCGAAATCGCGCGCCGTGATCGTATTCGGATAGTGCAAGACGGAATCCTGCGGCGCCAGAATCTCCACCGCAGCTTCCTCGACCGAAACCCGCGCCCGGCTCAGCTCCGCAGAATACGGAGTGAACTTGCCCGAGTTGAAGTCGGCCGTGCCGGCGTTGTACTGCACCACCAGCGTTCCGCCCGCGGAAACGAAATCGAGCAGTTTCTTGTTGTTGGTTACGACTTCTTTCTGCGTGTCGTAGGCACGGATCCCCAGCACGATCGTTCCGTACTTGCTCAAATCCTCGTTCGTAATCTTCTCCGCAGGAATCAGCGTGACGTCCATCCCCACCTGCTTCAGCACCGTCGGAATATCGTCTCCCGCGCCCATGATGTAGCCGACTCTCAAATCATGTGGCGCCTGCACATCCACCACACTCACCCGCTGTCGCGCCGGCTGGTAATAATAAAAACTCCCCAGATCTTCGCGCGTGACCAGCGTATATCCCTCGCTATATGTCGAGCCAGAATCGAGTAAAGGCTGAGTGAGAACAGCGCGGATGGTCGCGCGCCCTTCCTGCAATCTGCCAGGCAAGACCCTGAACTGAACATCCTGCTTCTCGCCTCGGTGTGTGAACTTCACATCTTGCTGTGCGGGCTCGGAGCGCCATCCCTCGGGCAATTCGAGTCGTAGCACGCCGCCGGACAAGGATGACAGATTATTGGTCACGCCGACTGTGACCGTTGTCGCCCCGCCGTTGTGCGTTGAAATCACCTGCGTCCCCGGCTCCAGCATCACCGAAAACGCCGGCACAATCGCCAGCGGCCGAGACCGCTGTTTCCCAGAGTCATCGATAAACGGCGTGACCACGACCGCTGTGATCCCGTTTCGCGTTTTCTCCGCGCCTGCCGAATACTCCACCCGCGCCCGCATCTCCGGAGGCGGGAAGGGAAGCGTCGCGTACTTCGGATCATCGATGTGATTCACCGCCTCGGTATCGGGATCGTCGCGATGCCAGTAGGGCCGCGTGTACTTCGCGTTCTTCGGCACCCGCAGACGAAAGTTCGCGTGCAGATCCTCTCCCGCCGAAACAATCTCAGGCCGCGTCTTCCCGTTGATCGTGTTCCAGCCCTCCGGAACTTCCAGCTTGACGTGATCAATCAGCAGCGGCAGCTTTGATCCGTTGTGAAACGTCACCGCAATAAGAAATTCCTGACCCGGCGAAACCGTAGTCAGCGCATCCGCTTCTTTCGCCGGATGAACCTCGCGTTGACCGTCGGACGAAACATCCGCCGTCAAACTCACGCCCAGCGCCAGATTCAGTGCTCGCTCCGCTTCTTGTTGCCTGGTCGCGAACTGTGTGAGCAATTCAAGCTTGGGACCCGCGGCCAGACCGCTATCGCGAACTTCGACATTCACTCGATTCAGTTCGGCCACTACCTTCATCAAAGGCGCAACTGTGCCGGAGGCGTCACTCCCCTTCGCACTATCCGCCGCTGCGGCGACATCCTTCGCAATCTCCGTCAATTCCGTTCGTAGCTTCGGAACCTTCTTCTCTTCCGTTCCGAGTCGCGCCGCCAGTCCCGGCATCGTCGTATCGATCCCATCGAAGAAACTCTTCTCGTGCCCATCCTTAGCCACGGTTGGCGGCAGCACCGAATCGACCAGCCGGTAAAACGTAAACCGATCCCCTGGATCCATCGTCCAGTTGGCCGCGCCCTGCGACTTCTGGTGCCGCAATCCCTCCATCGCGAACTGCGCATACCCCGTACCCAGGTCCGCATTCTTCTCGCCCGTATTCAGCTTCAAAGTGAAATCCGCGTCCGGACAAGTCATCGCCCCAAAGCCACACACATTGCCGATGTAAAACTTCTTCGCCTGCCACGGCAGCAACCCCGCGGCAATCTGCTCCGGAAACCGCTTCGGATCGGCCGCCGCCCGGAACGCCTCTTTCGCCAGAATGCTGGATGCCTGGTGATGTCCGTGCCCATCCCGATCCGTCCCCGAAAACCGCGCCACCAGCACATCCGGACGAAACGTCCGAATCACCCGCACCATGTCCGCCAGAGCCGTATCGTGTCCGCCCCACTTCTGAAACGTCTCGTCTGGCGATTTCGAAAACCCAAAATCCGCCACATGCGAAAACCGCTCCTGAACTCCATAGGCCTGATCGGAAGCCAGCAACTCTTCGGCACGCAGCACGCCCAGCACGTCCGACAAATTGCTGCCAATCTTGTTCTGCCCGCCCTCGCCGCGATTCAGCGTCATCAGCAGCGTGCTCACCCCGCGCCCGCGCGCCTCCAGCGTCAGCATCCCGCCATCCTCATCATCCGGATGTGCCACCGCCTGCATCAGCCGCGCCGTAGTCCCCAACCGCAATAACTCCAATCGCAATCCAGTCATCCCCTGATCCTGCGGCAACTCCGCCGGCACTCCCTGATAAAGCAGTCCCGGAGGATCCGCATCAAAGCTTGCCCGAGATTCGGCGCTTGGCGCAGATTGCGCGGCGGATGCCCCATCCTTGCGCGCGTTTTGCGCAAGGCTGGGAATCTGTGACGCAAGAGAAAAAATCGCAAGCAGGCAGACGGCGAAAAAATACAGGCGATAAAATTCAAAGGAAGCGCGGCGCCGATCGGCCCGCGGCAGGCTAGGGGGTGCGGAATGTCTCACCCTACAAGGATGGGGCCTACCCCCGCTTTGACGCAAATTCTTTCGATGAATGACCGAGGGCACAGTCGGCTGTTGCGCGGGCGAGGCACCCACGCAGCCGGTCCCCGCTGTCTCGAGAGAAACCGGAGTTTAGGAGGTAGGTACTGGGGATGTTTGGTCGCTCCGATCTAATGCAAGCATATCGGCGAATTTGTCGAGGGTGTCGGCGCAACGCACCCAAACGTTAGGGAGCCGCTCGGCCTTTCTCCACTTGAGCCGAATCACGGTTGGACTGTTGCGGTCCTCTCGATAGTCGAGCACAATCGGAGAATCCGAGCCAAGTCCAAAGTCACCGATGTCGACCGACAGTTCAGGTGATATGCCTTCAACTGCCGCAAAGCGATCCCAGAACAAAAGCGATCCCAGAACTTGCCCTTGCCCTGACTCTGCCGTATAGTCGCCACGGTGCGAAACGGCGGCGCCATGAGGTAGATCTTGTCTTCTTCAGGGGCGAACAAATGGATTCGCTCTGCCGGAACGAGAGAGTGAATATTTTGCCACTGTGCTTCCGCTGCCGTACTAGGCCAAAGTCCGCGGTCAATCAAAGTGATTAGTCGATGCGGAACAGGCAATCCGTCCACAAGCATTTTCTTGTTGTTCCCATTCGCAAAATCAATAGTTCTTCAATTTGCTTCCCCGTCTGATGAACCGCACCCTGGCTATGGGTTGACCAATCTCGTCGTCAAATCTGCTCCATCTGTATGATTGCGGTGCCAGTGCCCATTCCTCGCTGCTCACTCGGCTAAGGCTGATCAGTCCCCACCAGTTGAACCGCATCAATCTCGTTCCACCCCCCGACAACGTTGGTCGCAAGCGTGACCTTGACGCGGTCAGTCTTGAAAGCAGTCTTGGGGAATTTCGCCATCAGGTAGTTCAAATCCTTCGTGGGATCGTTGCCCTGCCAAATGGCATGGGCCCCACCCTTCTCGTCGAAGACTTCAACCTTGATCACCGCTCCCGAGCCACACGATTCGCGCACTCGCACTTCGGTCGCGTATACCGGCTTGGGATATTTCAAGTCCAGCCATTCGATGCCGCCATCCGGAGTCTTCGATGTCCAGGCGGCCCCGTCATCCGCGTACTTGTCGACATTAGGAGCTCCGGTCGCCTGATTAGCTGAGTATCCGGCCATGCCCTGGGCGTCGTTATACGTCGAGGAGGCGGTGGCCTGAATCGCCCACTCGCCGTTGGGATCGCTCTTGATCTCCTCTTGCTTCAGCGCCCAATCGGCCGCGGCCATCTTGGCGCCTGCCTCCGTCGCTGCTGCATCCTGAGCGACGGTTGCACTCGCGGGCGGCGCAGCGGGAGCGGGCGCCGCGTTCGTGCTGGGAGTCGGCTTAGCCGCGGAGGCCTCCTGCGCGCTGTCGCTTTTCTTGCAGCCGCTGAGCAATATAAGCGGAAGAACACAGTAGATCAGCCTCGAACGCATCATCGGAAGCTCCTCATCAGATTTTCGTAATCCCACACGAAGCCAGAACAAGCCCGTTAAGATTGCCGAATTATAGTACGGACGCCCAGATTGGTTGCCGTAAATCGACTCCGCCCGGGTGCGCCATTTCTCGCGTGCTTTGCGAGAAGTGGGGATCTTCGAATCTTCGGAAAACCTCGAGGCGCCGCATTCCGGAAGGCGCGTTCCGGAAGCCGGAAGTCGAGAGCCGCCTACACATCGCACAGCTCCACCGCCTTCCGCAGCGACTCCAGCGGATCCCCCGTCGGTACGAATTCATGCGCCACATATCCCTTGAATCCCGCGTCCGCGATCCCGCGCATCACTCCATCCCACTGCACTTCCTGCGTCCCGTCCAATTCATGCCGCCCCGGCACGCCGCCCGTGTGGAAGTGCCCAATCCACTTCATGTTCGCCCGGATCGTATCGATCAAATCTCCTTCCATGATCTGCATGTGGTAGATGTCGTACAGCAGCTTCACATTCGGCGAATTCACTTCCTGGACAACGCGAACGCCCCACGCCGTGTGATCGCACATATAATCGGGATGATTCACCTTGCTGTTGAGCAACTCCAGACAGATCGTCACCCCGTTGTCTTCTGCGATCTTTTTGACGCGATTCAGTCCCGCAATTGTATTGCGCGCGCCTTCCTCATCTGCCATGCCGCCGCGATTCCCGGAAAACGTGATCACGCTCGGAACGCCGGCCTTGGCTGCGCGCGGAATGTTTGTGCGAAACGCTTGCTCAATCGCAGGATGATTTTCCGGGCGATTCAGCGCCTTCCCAATCTCGCCACCGCCTGCATACCCCATCGAGCACACCAGTCCATAACGCCGCGGAATTTCATATTGATCAGGCTGCAGCAGGTCGACTCCTCGCAGCCCAATTTTCGCCGCGTACTCTGCCAGTTGATCAACCGGAACGCGAGGGTAACACCACTGGCACACCGATTGATGGATGCGACCCTTGCGCACCGGCGTAGCCGCATCCAAAGCAGCGCTAAGCGGGGGAGTGCCGATTGCCGCGACGCTCGCCACCGAGGACTTGATCAGCTCCCGCCGGGTAAAATTCCGCATAAGGGAAGAGTTTCCTTCAGAAATTTGGACCACAGCCAGCTGGAACCTCAGGGCTAACGCCCAGATCGCTGGCGACTCTTGCGGCACGGCGGAAGCCGTGCCCTTGCACAAACCCAGAATCGAAAACTCCTAAGTCGCAAACCCGAGAAACGAAACCAAGAACCAAGAATCGAGAACTGAGAGCGACGAATGACGAATGGCTAATTGCCACGAGCCCTACTGCCGCCCTTCCTGCAGCGCCGCCTTGCAGTTAGCCGCGGCCGTGAGCACTTCGTTGAAGGCCGTTTCTTTCCGCAAATTCTTGAGCAGCGGATCATCCAGCAACGCCGAATACGCACAATAATTCTGCTGTACCGCCGCTTTCAGCAGTCGCAGCGCCGGCTCATTCTGCCCGCAAGCCGCCATCAGAACGCCCATGTGATACCACGCCTCAGCATCCAGTTCGAGCATCACCGACGACTCATTCTCGCGCACAATCCTCGCCAAATCCGCCGGACGCTGGGCCGCCGTGCAGGCCTGCATCAACTCGCGGTGATAGATTGGAGCCTTCGCCATTTTCTTCGCGCTGTCCCGTGCCTCCACCGCATTCCCCTCGGCCAGATACACATAAGGCGTCACCCACGCCGCCCACTCGGACCCGGCATCCAGATGCACAAAGTCCATGGCCCGATCGGTCTTGCCCATCTCCAGGAAGGACCACGCGCACGAGCGGAATGCAAAGTTTCCCGGATCGAGCGAACGCGCCTGGTTGCACTCCTGCATGGACTGATCGAGTATCCCGGCATAACGCAGCACGTAGCTGAGTGCGAAATGAGCGTCAGCGCTTTGCGGTCGGCGCCGCACCAGGTCTGTGGCCGCGTCATAAGCCCGCCCCAGCTCGCCACGCTCTACGCGGTTCGTAATCAGGCTGCTGGCCGCCAAACCCCGGTTCGGATCGAGCGTCACAGCCCTTTCATACGCCGCATTCGAGCGTTGGAACATATCTTCGCCACCGCCACCGAACGCAGAGTCGAAATAATATCGCTGTCCCAACGCTTCCCACACGGGCGCATAAGTCGGATCGATTCCCACCGCCTGCTCCAGCATCTTGATGGCTTCTTTGTTGGGAGCGGCATCATGCGGCACCGCGATGCTCCGTAAATACAAGTCATACGCTTGCTGGTTCTTGGGTCGCGATGCCGCCGATTCCGACGCACCCGAAGCTCCGCCCAGAATCGGCAACAAACCATGCTGTACCTGCGAACTCAGTTGATTCTGCAGGCCGATCAAATCATCGGCCTTGGCGCTGACATTGGTCTGCCACAGCACGCGCTCGGTCGGCACGTCGATTGCCTCCAGCGTCACCGTCAACTGATCTCCCTGCTTCATGAAATGACCTTGCAGCAGTCGCCCCACCCGCAACTCCTGCCCCACTTTTTTCGGATCCAGATCTAAGGCCACATATCTTCGCGTCACCGACGAGGGCCGCACCTCCAGCGAACGGGAGTAGGTCAACACGCTCGAAAGCTCGTCGGCAAGCGCGAACCGCAAAAAGTCGATGCCGTAGTCGCCGTTCAAGTTTTGCAGCGGCAACACGGCGATCGCATTCTTCTGTTCGGCGTTCGCTACTTCGCGATGCTTGAACCACCACGCTCCCACCGCCCCCAGCACCGTGACCAGCAGCGCCGCCATTCCAATCACAAGATAGGTCTGAAACCTTGAATTTCGGCTGAAGGTGTCCGAGGCCGCTCGCAGAAGCGTCGAATTGCTTCCCGTCTTGACCGTTCCCGACTCGGCTTCCCGCTTGAGTTGCGCCAGATCGGACCGCATTTCCATCGCGCTCTGGTAGCGCTGCTTGCGGTCCTTTTCCATGGCCTTGCCGATGATGCCCTGCAATTCGATGGGTATCTTCGGATTGAGGTCGTGCGGAGGCGTCGGCTTCTGATGCAGCACCGCGTCCAGCGTGAGCAGAGAGTTATTCCCGTGAAACGGTTTCTTTCCCGTAGACATCTCGTACAGCACCACGCCGAATGAAAACAGGTCGCTGCGTGCATCCACGGTCTCGCTGCGCGCCTGCTCCGGCGACATATAGACAGCCGTCCCCGGGATAATCCCCACCGCCGTGAGCGATTGATCCGCGTCTTCCGCGCCCGGGTTCTGCACGAGCTTCGCCAGCCCGAAGTCGAGCACCTTCACCTGCCCGCTCGGGGTAAGGAAGATGTTGGCAGGCTTGATGTCGCGATGCACGATTCCCTTGGCATGCGACGCCACCAGCGCATCCGCCACCTGCACCCCAACGTCAAGCACTTCCTCCAGCTTCATCGGGTTTCCGGCGATATGCGCCTTCAGGCTTTCGCCTTCGAGCTTCTCCATCACGATGAACGGATGCCCGTTGTTATCTTCAATGCCGTGGATCGTGCAGATATTCGGATGGTTCAGCTGCGAAGCAGCCCGCGCCTCGCGGGTGAAGCGCTCCAGTGATTTGGGGTCGCCGGCCAGATTCTCGGGGATAAATTTCAGGGCAACATGCCGCCCCAGCTTCAGGTCCTCCGCTTCATACACGACGCCCATACCCCCGCCCCCAAGCTTGCCAAGGATGCGGTAATGGGATACCTGCTGATCAATCATGAAAGCGCTGACCCTGCTCGGCGGTAATGTTAGGCCCCTCGCCGAGTCCGGTCAACTCCAGAGGCCTCCGTTCCCGAACTTGCCCTGCCTAAGTCCCTCGGGGATGTTCCCGTGAACGAAAAGCCCGATCTTCGGCAATAGTGTTAATACTATTAAAGGTAACACCAGACTGCCCGATTGCATCGCGCAGAGGGAGCTAGGAGTTCATGAAAACCGCAAACCCATCTAATCCCTGGCCAACCGCTCCACCCAGCCTGCAAGAGGCTATCCGCCGACGCGCCGAAGAAATCTACATCCGCAATGGAAGAGTACCCGGTCGCGATGCCGAAAATTGGGCTCAAGCCGAACAGGAGATCCTGCGCGAGTCCGCCGGGTCTACAACTCGCAAGATGGCTATCATCGTGCGCGTAAACGGAACGGAATATATCGGCCAGTACAATCCGGAAACCTCCGATGGCTACGTTCCGGGCGAATTCGGCTCCGGAACAGCAGTGCCAGTCCGCTTCCACGGCGACAAGATGTTCGTGAAACGCCCTAACGGAAAGGAACTTGAGACCACGATCGTCAAAAAGGGCGGCTGACGGTTCTCGTAAAGATTCGCATCCTGGCGTCCTTCCAGCTCAACTAAGTTGATATATTGCGATGATGCTGAATCTGCTCCTTCAAAATCAAAGGCGTCGTCGCGGAGGTAGGACTCTTACCTCAACGCTCATGCATTTGGGGGCAGTCGGGCTGTTCTTCCTCGCCATTCTCGACAGTTCTCCTCTTCCGACCTTTGGTGGTCTCGATATCCTCACCGCCGCATTAGCGGCAAGTCACCGCAACCCCTGGTATGAGTACGCCGCGACGGCAACTGCCGGTTCGATCGTGGGTGCCTATCTCACGTTCCGGTTAGCCCGCAAAGCCGGATCGGCCTACCTGGACAAAAAGTTCAAGAAGGGCAATGTCTCGAGATTCCTCAAGCTGTTTAAGAAATGGGGCACTGGAACTTTGGTCGCCTCGACCGCCATTCCGCTGCCCACGCCCACCAGCATGTTTTTCGCCGCTGCCGGCGCTTCCGATTACTCGCTGCCCAAGTTTCTCTTAGTTGTCATCCTATGTCGCGCCGCTCGATATTCGGCCATCGCGTTCGTCGCCAGCCAATATGGGCGTGGCTTGATCCGCGTGCTCCGTCATCCCCTGCAACATTGGGGCTGGCTGCTGATTTTTGTTGTGCTGGTTGCCAGTTTGATTGGGGGAGGAGTTCTGATTGGCCGCCGGCTGGAGGCTGAACCCGCAAGCTGACCCCTCTTCGCCCGCAGAGGAATAGAAAGGATGGCTTGGCTCGACGGCAGGGACCTTAGCTTTCTGCGACTCTTTTCGACTCCATCTCGCACTCGCATCACCTCCATCAGCAGCCACGATTCCGCGCTCTGTATCCCAATGACAATGTCGGTCGCTTTCTGATGGCGAGCGGGAGCCTGTTGAAAAAATCGCCGGCGCGATTCCTCGAGATCGGGATGGGCGCGGGCCGGCACTGCAAACTGGCCAGGGAGGGGGGCTTCGAAGCTTTCGGCCTCGACATCTCGTTGGCCGGACTCGAGCATGCCGGCGAGCCTCTGCTAATTCGAAACTCCTCCGGGTCCGGCGCAAGGGTCGATGCTCGCACTTCTTGGTTCGAAGATCGTGGCGTGGCAGCCGCTCTTAGTTACGGAGTCTTCTACGACCGGACGGCCGACGAAATGAAGCAGGCGATCCTGGAACTAAATCGGGTTCTGATTTCTG
>Ga0210406_10003098_pt1 | contig 18453 bp, 17 predicted proteins | sample IncBWC30MmetaG_FD_155454 | JGI IMG/M metagenome (GOLD analysis project Ga0210406, IMG submission 155454) | Forest soil microbial communities from Barre Woods Harvard Forest LTER site, Petersham, Massachusetts, United States - Inc-BW-C-30-M | ecosystem: Environmental > Terrestrial > Soil >... | reverse complement strand
GTTGAGCTCTCGAAGTCGACCTCCCAAGAACTCCTTGAAAGGCCTTGCCCATGAAACGCGTATCCCTGGCACTGAGTTTTGCCGTCGCCGCCGGTCTCGCAGCCCAGCCTGTAAGTGCCCAAACGCTAAAGGCGGTCAAGGACCGCGGCCAGTTGTCCTGCGGCGTGAGCCAGGGCCTGCCGGGCTTCTCGTCGCCTGACGACAAGGGCAACTGGACCGGCATCGATGTCGACATCTGCCGGGCCATTGCGGCTGCGATCTTCGACGATCCGACCAAGGTCAAGTTCGTGCCGCTGTCGGCCAAGGACCGTTTTACCGCGTTGCAGTCCGGTGAAATCGACGTGCTGTCGCGCAACACGACCTGGACGCTGTCGCGCGACACCGCACTCGGCGCCAATTTCACCGGCGTGACCTATTATGACGGACAAGGCTTTCTGGTTAAGAAGTCGCTCAAGGTGAACTCCGCGCTCGAGCTTTCCAGCGCCTCGGTTTGCGTGCAGACCGGCACCACCACGGAGCAGAATCTCGCCGACTACTTCAAGGGCAACAACATGAAGTATGAGGTGATCGCCTTCACTACCGCCGACGAGACCGTGAAGGCCTATGAGGCCGGCCGCTGCGACGTGTTCACGTCCGACGTCTCGCAGCTCTATGCCGAGCGGCTCAAGCTCGCCAATCCCGGCGACCACGTCGTGCTGCCCGAGGTGATCTCGAAAGAGCCGCTGGGGCCGATGGTGCGCCATGGCGACGACCAGTGGTTCGACATCGTGAAATGGGTGCTGTTTGCGATGGTCGATGCCGAGGAGCTTGGCGTCAACCAGAAGAACGTCGATGAGATGGCGAAATCGGACAAGCCCGACCTCAAGCGCGCCTTCGGCACCGACGGCAATCTCGGCGAACAGCTCGGGCTGACCAAGGACTGGTTCGGCCGCATCATCAAGGCGGTCGGCAATTACGGCGAATCCTATGACCGCAACGTCGGCACCGGCTCCAAGCTGCAGATCGCCCGCGGCTTGAACCAGCTCTGGAACAAGGGCGGAATCCAGTACGCGCCACCGATCCGCTAAGCACACGCCCTCACACGCGGCGAAGCTGCGATGAGCATCGAATCCCGGTCACCCCCGCCGCAGTATGCGCTTCGGCTGAAGCGCGCGCTCGGCGGCAGGGCCGGGTGGGGCGGCTTTGTGCTGCAGATCCTGTTCGTGCTGATCCTGGTCTGGATCGGCTACGAGATCTTCGTCAACGCCCGCGCCAACCTGGAAAACCAGCGGATCACTTCCGGCTTCGGCTTCCTCAACAACACCGCAGGCTTTGACGTCAGTCAGAGCCTGATTCCCTATAGCGGCTCCGACACCTATACCCGCGTCTTCTTCGTAGGCCTCCTCAACACCATCCTGGTCTCGGTGATCGGCATCGTCTTCGCCACCGTGATCGGTTTCATCGTGGCGCTGGGGCGGCTGTCACCGAACTGGCTGATGTCGCGCGTCGCCGGCGGCTATGTCGAGCTGATCCGCAACCTGCCGCTCTTGTTCCAGATGCTGTTCTGGTATCTCGCCGTGCTCGCGGCCCTGCCCGGGCCGCGGCAGAGCATCTCGCTCTTCGGCGCTTTCTTCCTCAGCAACCGCGGCCTGATCATTCCAAGGCCGATCGGTCAGGCCGGCCTTGAGCCGTTCATGGTCGCGCTGCTGGTCGCGATCGTCGCCTCGATCTTCGTCCATTATTACGCGCGTCGGCAATTGTTCGAGAAGGGCAAGGCGATCAAGATCTGGCCGATCGTGCTGGGCTTGTTGATCGGCCTGCCGCTGGTGACTGCGCTGCTGTTTGGCGTGCCCGTCACCGTCGAAATGCCCGAGCTGAAAGGCTTCAACTTCGCCGGCGGCCTGCGCGTCATTCCCGAACTCGTAGCGCTGGCGGTGGCGCTGTCGACCTACACCGCGGCGTTCATCGCCGAGATCGTCCGTGCCGGCATCATGTCGGTGCACAAGGGGCAGATGGAGGCGGGTCTGTCGCTGGGCTTAGGCCGCGGCAGGGTGTTGCGGCTGATCGTGATCCCGCAGGCGATGCGGGTGATCCTGCCGCCGCTCACCAACCAGTATCTCAATCTGACCAAGAACTCTTCGCTCGCGGTCGCGATCGGCTATCCTGACCTGGTCTCGGTCTTCGCCGGCACCACGCTGAGCCAGACCGGCCAGGCGATCGAGATCATCGCCATCACCATGGGCGTCTATCTCGCGCTCTCGCTTCTGACCAGCGGGATCATGAGTTTCTACAATTGGCGGCTGAGCCGGAGTCTCGGTACATGAGGACTGGGACATGACCGACGTCGCCATGACCAACTTCGTCCGCAAGGACCTCGTCGCCGAGCGGCCGGCGCCGGTCAAAACCACGGGCTTTGTCGGTTTCGTGCGCACGCGGCTGCTCAATTCGCCGACCAATATCCTGCTCACCATCCTGGGCGCGTTGCTGATCTGGTTCACGGTAGTGCCGGCGCTGAGATTCCTGCTGGTCGATGCGGTCTGGCATGGCAGCGACCGCAACGCCTGCCTGGAGCAGAATGCCGGACATGCGGTCGGCGCCTGCTGGCCTTACATATCAGCGAAATTCGACCAGCTGATCTACGGCTTCTATCCGCAGGCCGAGCGCTGGCGCGTCAATCTGACCTTCCTGCTCGGCGCGTTGCTCTTGCTGCCATTGCTGATCCCGAGGCTGCCGGCGAAAAGCCTCAACGCCTCGCTGTTTTTCCTCGCGTTTCCCGTGGTGGCGTTCTTCCTGCTTCGTGGCGGTGGGCTCAGCGGCTTCGGTGTGAGCTGGACCGCGAACCTGTTGTCCGGTCTTGCCGACAGTTTTGCCGGTGCCGGCGACGCGCTGATCCGCGCCGGAGCGTCGAGCACAGCGATCGGGCCGCTGTTGTGGGGGTTCGGAAAAATCTTCGCCTTGATCGGGCAGGCGGTTTCGCTCGTGGCCTGGCCGCTGACGTCGTTGCGTGACGCCACGCAGGCCTCGAAGCAGCCGGTCTGGGCGGACCTTGCGGTCACCGCGGCGGTGGTCTCGGCGCTGGTTTTCTACCTTTGGGGCGGTTTGCGCAGCGGATGGCGGCCGCTGATTTCGAGCCTCGTGACCTTTGCCGGCATCGCGATCGTCATCGCGCTGATGGGGCTCGATCGCGGCGGATTGCCGGCGGTCGATACAAGGCTCTGGGGCGGGCTCCTGGTGACGCTGGTGATCTCTGTGGTTGGCATCGTCGCCTCGATGCCGATCGGGATCGCGCTGGCGCTCGGACGGCGCTCGACCATTCCGCTGATCCGCATCTTCTCCATCGCCTTCATCGAGTTCTGGCGCGGCGTGCCGCTGATCACCGTGCTGTTCTTTGCGACCTACATGCTGCCGCTGTTCCTGCCCGGCAACTTCACCGTGGATGGGTTGGTGCGCGCGCTGATCGGCACGGCGCTGTTCGCCGGCGCCTATCAGGCCGAGGTGGTCCGTGGCGGCCTGCAGGCGATCCCGCGCGGGCAGGGCGAGGCGGCAAGCGCACTCGGGCTGTCCTGGTGGAAGACGACCTTCCTGATCGTGCTGCCGCAGGCGTTGCGGCATGTGATCCCGGGCCTCGTCAACAGCTTCATCGCGCTGTTCAAGGACACCTCGCTGGTCTCGATCGTCGCCCTGTTCGATCTTCTGGGCTCGATGCGCGCGTCCTTCTCCGATCCGAACTGGGCGACGCCGACCACGCTGTTCACCGGCTTTGCCTTCACCGGCATGATCTATTTCGCGTTTTGCTTCGGCATGTCGCGCTATTCGCTGTTCGTCGAGAACCGGCTCAACGCGCATCGGCGTACGTAAGGGGGATAACAATGGCTGAAAACTCGATTGTCAGCATTAGCCACCTCAACAAATGGTACGGCGATTTCCACGTGCTTCGCGACATTGATCTCGCGGTCGGCAAGGGCGAGCGCATCGTGATCTGCGGCCCGTCAGGTTCGGGCAAGTCGACCTTGATCCGCTGCATCAATGCGCTGGAGGAATTCCAGGAAGGCGAGATCGTCGTCGACGGCATCGATCTCGGGCCCAACTTGCGCCGCGTCGACGAGGTGCGCCGCGATGTCGGCATGGTGTTCCAGAGTTTTAACCTGTTTCCGCATCTGACCGTGCTGGAGAACTGCACGCTGGCGCCGATCTGGGTGCGCAACATCCCGCAGAAGGATGCGGAAGCAACCGCCATGAAATATCTGGAGCGGGTCAAGATCCCGCATCAGGCCAGCAAATATCCCGGCCAGATGTCGGGCGGCCAGCAGCAGCGCGTCGCGATCGCACGCGCGCTCAGCATGAACCCCAAGGTGATGCTGTTCGACGAGCCGACCTCGGCGCTCGATCCCGAAATGGTCAAGGAAGTGCTGGACACCATGGTCGATCTTGCGAAAGACGGCATGACCATGCTGGTCGTCACCCATGAGATGGGCTTTGCCCGCGAGGTCTCCAACCGCGTCGTGTTCATGGACGCCGGCCAGATCATCGAATCAAACACGCCGCAGGAGTTCTTCGCCAACCCGCAGCATGCGCGGACGAAGCTGTTCCTGAGCCAGATTTTGCGGTGAGGACCTTCGTCATTGCGAGCGAAGCGAAGCAATCCATATCTCGGCATAACGGATAGATGGATTGCTTCGTCGCAAGTGCTCCTCGCAATGACGACGTGAAAGACTCACACCTTCTCGAACGGCACGTCGATCTCAGTGCGCTTCTCCAGCCATTCCGGCACGGGTAGCTTCTTGCTTCGCATGAATTCCGGATTGAACAGCTTCGACTGATAGCGGTTGCCGGAATCGCAGAGGATGGTGACGATGGTCTTGCCGGGGCCGAGCTGTTTGGCGAGCTTGATCGCGCCGGCGACGTTGATGCCCGTCGAGCCGCCGAGGCACAGACCCTCGTGCTCGAGCAGTTCATAGATCACCGTGACGGCTTCCTCGTCGGAGACCAGGAAAGCGTCGTCGACCTTCGCCGTCTCAATCACGGGCGTGACACGGCCGAGCCCGATGCCTTCGGTGATCGAGTTGCCCGGCGTCGATTTGGCCTGGCCATGCTTGAACAATTCATACATCGCAAAACCGTGCGGATCGGCGCAGGCGGTGACGATGCCCTTGTTCTTTTCCTTCAGATAGCGCGTGGTGCCGGCGAGCGTGCCGCCGGTGCCGACCGAACAAATGAAGCCGTCGACCTTGCCGCCGGTCTGCTCCCAGATCTCGGGGCCGGTGGATTCGTAATGCGCCTTGGCGTTGTCGAGGTTGTTCCACTGGTCGGCGAACAGGACGCCGTTCGGCTCGGTCTTGCGCAGCTGCGCGGCGAGACGCTTGCCGACATGCTGGTAGTTGTTCGGGTTGGAGTAGGGCAGCGCCGGCACCTCGACGAGCTCGGCGCCGCACAGCCGCAGCATATCCTTCTTTTCCTGGCTCTGCGTTTCCGGAATCAGGATCAGCGTGCGATAGCCGCGGGCGCTTGCGACCACCGCAAGCCCGATCCCGGTATTACCGGCGGTCGATTCCACCACGAGCCCGCCCGGCTTGAGCTCGCCGCGCTTCTCGGCTTCGAGGATCATCCATTTGCCGGCGCGGTCCTTCACCGACTGGCCGGGATTCATGAACTCGGCCTTGCCCAAAATGGTACAGCCGGTCGCTTCGGAAGCCCGCTTCAGCTTGATGAGCGGCGTATTGCCGATGGCTTCGACGACGTCTTTGTTGAAGGTCATTTTAGGGGAATCCGCCGGTGTTTCCTCGTTTGCCCAACGAACAGGCAGGGGCGATGGTTTCCGGGGAAACTAGTCAACGAAAGCACCCAGCACAAGCTAACCAGAACGCGGCTCTTTGATTAAGCATGATCTTTTCGGAGAACCGCTGCACACTTTTCCGGATCATGCTCTAGCGCGGTTTTGCGAACACCACCTGCCGGACGTCGATATTGCCGGACAGGAATCCGGCCTCGCAATAGGCGAGATAGTACTCCCACAGCCGCCGGAAGCGCTCATCAAAGCCGAGCGGCTTCAGGTTCGGCCATGCGGCGCGGAAGTTATTTCGCCAGGTCGCGAGCGTCTTGGCATAATCTTGCCCGAAAATGCGCTCGCGGATGACGGGCACGCCGAAGCGCTCGCCGAACGCCTTGAGCACCTGCGGCGAGGGCAGCATGCCGCCCGGAAACACATAGCGCTGGATGAAGTCGACTTCCCGGCGATAGCTCTGGAACATGCTGTCCTGGATGGTGATGGCCTGGATGCCGGCAAGCCCGCCGGGCAACAGGCGGTCACGCACCTGCGAGAAATACTTCGGCCAGAACTCTTCACCGACCGCTTCGATCATCTCGATGGAGGCGATACGGTCGTAGCGGTCGCGCTCGTCGCGATAGTCCTGCAGCCTGATCTCGACCTTGTCATTCAAGCCCGCAGCCTGGATGCGCTTCTGCGCGAAATCGCGCTGCTCCTTGCTGATGGTGAGCCCGACGACCTTGGCGTTGAAGGTCTTGGCGGCAAATTCGGCAAAGCCGCCCCAGCCGCAGCCGATCTCCAGCACCTTCTGGCCCGGCCGCAGGTCGATGGCCTCCGCAAGCCTGCGGTACTTGTTGTTCTGCGCGGCGGTGAGATCGGGCGTATCGTCCTCGTACAGCGCCGAGGAATAGGTCATGCTCGGATCGAGCCAGGCCGAGTAGAACGCATTGCCGATGTCGTAATGGGCGTAGATGTTGCGGCGTGCCTGCCGCCTGGTGTTGCGATTGAACCAATGCCGCACGACCTGGACGAAGCGTACCAGCGGCTTGTTCGCGAGCATGGTCTGGATCAGTTCATGATTGACGCAGAAGAGGTACAGGAACTGCGTCAGGTCGGGCGTGTCCCACTCGCCGCGGAGATAGGCTTCGGCAATTCCGATGTCGCCATTGTTGATCAGCTTCGAGGCAAAGCCGTAGCTGTGCAGTATCATCTGCGCGGCCGGCCCAGGCTCCGCGCCGCCGAAGCGCATCACGCGCCCGTCCAGCAGCGTCACGTCGAGCGTGCCGCGTCTCAATCTTGAGGCGAAGCCCAGTGCGAGCTGCACCATACGTGGCAGCGCGGCAAGCGCCGTTCTTGCGTTGTCGGGTGTAACCTTGATCACGTCGCCCATGGCAGTCCGTCAACCGCTGTGGCTCTGTGTCCGCTACTCCTGTCGTGAATGGCCGGGCCTGTCGGCCATCACCGGACCAGAGCGCGCCCCCGCGGCCGGCTGGCGCTTAGGTAATATAAGCGCGCTTTTTTGCGCTCGCCAAGGAGGTATTATCGGCTTTCGCGCCTGCGGAATCCGGTCTCGGCACGAGCTTTACCCCCTTGAGCCAGAGCCGGAGGGCCTGCCAATGGATGGCCCCGACGATCCTGAGCGTGAGAAGGGGCAGGGTGACGAAGGCCTGCAGCAGCGCTCTCGTGGTCAGTGCCCGGCGGCGGCCCGAGAAGGTTGCCGCGAGCAGCGGGCCTTCTTCATCCACCTCCAGGATGCGCAGCCTGACCCCTTCGCCCGGCGGCGAAATGCGGAAGCGGTAGCGCGTCGCCATCTCCACGAAGGGCGAGACATAGAACAGCTTGTCCTGCTCCTGCCGCACCCCTGCCGCGGTGATCTCGCCGGGCCCAACCGGGAGCACATAGGAGTGGATTTCACCGAAGGTGTTGCGGACTTCGTAGATGATGAGCGCGAGACCGCCGTCGGCGCGGGTGCAGAAATAGACCGACAGGGGATTGAAGGTGTAGCCGAGGAGGCGGGGATAGCAGAGCAGCCATACGCGTCCGCCGGTCAGGCTGACGCCATGTTCGTTTGCGCGGGCTTGCGCATAGGCGCGCAAGGAGGAGCCGTCGCGCTCGCCATGATCGGCCTCGTGAAAACTGTAGAGCGCCGCCCGGTTGACGCCGAACAGCGGCGACTGCCGGCCGGCTTCGTCGAGGCGGTCGAGGTCGATCAGGAGGCTCATGACGCGGTAGCTGAAGCGATGCGGAACAGGCTTCAGCCGCGCATGCATGACATCGCCGAAATAGAGCGAGGCGGGGGCTTCGGTCTGGCTGGCGGCGAGGGTCATGGCTATTCGGCTGCCTCGGCGAGCGCCGGCGGTGTCTCGCGCCACGGCGCGTAGGCACCGAGCGCTTCGGCGACCTCAAGGCCGGACCGCAAGCCGTCCTCATGAAAGCCATAGCCGGTCCAGGCGCCGCAGTACCAAATGCGGCGGCGTCCCTGGATCTCGGCGAGAAGCTTCTGCGCGGCAAAGGCGGCTGGGTTGAATTGCGGATGCTCGCAAGTGAATTTGCCGAAGGTCAACTCTTCTGCCGGGGCAAAGGGCGGGTTGAGGCTGACGAACAGCGGCTTGTCAGCGTCGATGCCCTGCAAATTGTTCATCCAATAGGTCACGGCGACGTCGTTGGCCATCGTGTCGCGGCGCTGCCAGCGCAGGAAATTCCAGGAGGCCCAGGCGCGCTTGCGCCTCGGCATCAGCCGCTCGTCGCGATGCAGATACACCGTGTTCGGCGCATAGCCGATCGCGCCCAGAATGTCGCGTTCGCGCGGGTCGGCATCTCTTAGCATCGCCAACGCCTGGTCGCTATGGGCTGATATCACGACGTGATCGTAATGATCGCTGCGGCCGTGGCTGTCATGGACCACGACACCGTGCGGCGTGCGCTCGACCGAGGTCACCGCGCAGCCGAGCCGGACGCGGTCGGAAAAGGCCGCGGCGAGTTTCTCGACATAGTTCCGGCTGCCGCCCTTGACCGTCCGCCAGACCGGGCGGTCATATTGCAGCAGGCGATGGTTGGAGAAGAAGGCGACGAAATTCTCGGCCGGAAAATCCAACATCTCGGAAGCCGGCGCCGACCAGATCGCCGCTCCCATCGGCGCGAGATAATCGGTCAGAAGCCGCGGCGAGAAATGGTTCTGGCGGAAGTAATCTCCCAGCGTGAGCCCGGCGAGCTTGCCGGCTTTATGGTCGGCGACGCTCTGCTGGCTGAAAGTGAGAATGTCGCGCAGCATCCAGATGTAGGATTTCGACAGCAGGTTCTGCGGCTGGGCAAACAGGCCCTTTGCGGTCTCGATCCAGTTGTCGCCGCCGCCCTTCCATTCGAACTTGCCGCCATCGGCGGTGACCGCAAAGCTCATGCAGCTCGGCACGGTCTCCACGCCGAGATGGTCGAACAATGCGGTCAGGTGCGGATAGTTCAGCTCGTTGTAGACGATGAAGCCGACATCGACGGCAATCGGCGTGCCGTCATAGTCGATCGTCACCGTGTGGCTATGGCCGCCCGGCCGCAGCTCGCGGTCATAGACCGTGACGGCGTAGCGTTTTGAAAGGGTCCAGGCCGCGGCGCCCCCGGCAATTCCCGTTCCGATCACCGCGACATGCATCCACCGTCCCCTTTGGCTCCATCGACGGAGGAGATACGGGGGCGGCCATTCCCGGGTTTCAGGGCCACGACCGGAGGGCTCGCGAGGAACAGGCAGGTTGAAGCAAGCGACGCTGCGGCGTATAGGCGGCGGATGTCCGACCCCATCGAGCAAGGAAGCGGAGAGGCGATCGCGGAATGTCCGCATTGCCAGAAGCCGACCCCGCTTTGCATCTGCGACAGCGTCACGCCGATCGATAACCGCGTCGCTCTATTGATCCTGCAGCATCCGCAGGAGCAGGACAGGGCGCTCGGCACCGCGCGGCTGACCGCGCAGCATTTCAAGGGTGCGGTAGTGAAGGTCGGGCTGTCCTGGCCGAGCCTGTCGAAGGCGCTGGGCCGGCCGGTTAGCGACCCCTCGCGCTGGGCGGTGCTCTATCTCGGCTCGGCGAAAGTCGCCGATCTCGACACCGACCGCGCGGTCGTGGCCATCGACCGCAAGGGCGCGATCGAGACCGACCAGCGCGGCATCCTCGGCGACATCGAGGGCGTGGTGCTGCTCGATGGCACCTGGAGCCAGGCCAAGGCGCTGTGGTGGCGCAACGCCTGGATGCTGAAATGCCAGCGCGTGATTCTCGGCCCCAAGCGGCCGTCGCGCTATGGTGAGCTGCGCCGCGAGCCGCGGCAGGACGGGCTCTCGACCATCGAAGCCGCAGGGATGCTGCTCGCCGCGCTCGAAAAGCGGCCCGACATTGCCGAGACGCTCGACGCGAGCTTCGAGCGCATGCTGGCGCGCTTTCGGCAGGTGCAGGGAGCCAATCCGGAGCTCGCGCCACGGCCAAAGCCGCGGCCCAAGCGCGATTTCCGGCGGCGGAAGCGCGGCTGATCGCTCACACAAAAAAGCCCCGGGCGACTGCCGAGGCTTTTTTTCGAGCAAGAGCTCGGATCAGTATTTTGCGATGACCGGACCGCCAAAGCGGTAGTTGATGCGCACCGTTCCCATGTCGACGTCCTGACGGAGGTTGTCGGTGCGGCCGACGGCAACGGCGGTGGGCGCGAAGACGATGTTGTGCGTATCCATGAACAGGTGGTCGTATTCAAAGCCAACCGACCAGTTCGGCGCAAAGCTGATTTCAATGCCGGTTCCCACCGCGCCACCCCAACGGGTCTCGGTGGCCGAGTTGAACACGGTGTTGGTCGCGGTGAAGTAGCTGGAATATTTGTTGTCGGTGACCGCAGCACCACCCTTCACGTACCAGAGCACGCTGTTCCAGGCGTAGCCGACCTGGCCGGTGAAGAGGCCGATCGCGTCAATCTTGGTCTGGTTGATGTAGGGAACAATTGCCGTGAGGCTCGAGTTCGTTCCCTTCAGGTCGGCCCAATCGCCCATGGCTTCGACACCGAACACCCAGTTGGCGGACTGCCAGCGATAGCCGAGCTGACCGCCAACCATGCCGCCTGTCGCGTCGTGACAGCCTTCCGAACTCGGGTTAACGGGCGCGCCGGCCACGCTGGTGACGGTGTAGCAGTTACGGCTCGAGCCGCCGCCGCCATTGATGCCGATGTAAACGCCGCTCCAGTCGTAGACCGCCGGGATCATGGCGGGCGCCTTGGTGTAGACCTGCGCGGGAAGATCCGCGGCAGACGCTGCGCTTGCAAGTCCAGCCGCCGCAAGCAGCCCAGCTCCAACGATGACGAAACGACGCATTCCCATTCCCAGCCCCTTGTTTACCGGTCTTGTCGCCTTGTTGCACAAAACCACGGCCTGCGACAGCTTGGCTCAGCCGCAGGTTGAACTTTGGTGTGATCTGTTGCGGAAATATCTCAGGCGTCGAAGCCAGATCGCGTCGATGGGCAGATGCGGCTCGAACTGCCCAAATCGAGGCCGAGCGGCCCCAAAAGCTGCCAAAATCGCTCGGTTGCAGATATCAGACGGGCCGTATAAGAAGCGCCTCAATGGGGCCACGTGGCGGAGTGGTTACGCAACGGTCTGCAAAACCGTGTACACCAGTTCAATTCTGGTCGTGGCCTCCATTTTCCAGACATCGCGACGCTATCGCCTACACCGTTTTGTGCGCAATGACGCAATCTAACGCCGCGTGAAGGCCCGCGCCGGACCGCTATCGAGCGGAATCCTAGCGTATGAGATCGATCCAGAGACAAGCGACAAGAGGCTGACCGGCGTTAGCCCCGCAGGGCAAACCGGCTTGACGGACGAGCACGACCTCGATCCCGCCGCGGCAAAAGCAATCGTTGCAGTGAAGCCGGCTTTTAGCAGGCCGCGTTCCAGCCTTCCGGAAACGGAATCAGTGGCCACGCCAACTGATTGTCATTGGCGGCACGAGGCGGCGTGTTGAAGATCGGCAGACTGGCCAGCATGAGATCCTCCCCCGGGATCGGTGCAATTGCCGTCCGCACCACATCCAGCAATCGATCAAACTCAACTTCACTCATAATCCACGCTCCCTGAGTCGGGAGGCACCGTCGCAAATCTGTTTTGTTCCCGGCTTGCCCGGATTGCTCAAATTGTATCGATCCGGCCATTGCGGTCGGTTTGGTTACTGATTTCTTTCGAATTGCCCGCGCGGAACCTACGCGGTTCCCAAGGGTCGAAAGTGTGAAGAAAATCACATTTCACAGAATTTATTTCGCGTATGTCGCAACAATGAGGCGCTTTCAAAGACGCGCTTAACTCATTGAAGGAATTGCCTGCCATGAGCTCAAGAAAGGTTGTTTTTTCGGCCTCCAAGCGCGTCGCGGCCGTGCTCGGGATTGCATTGACATTCGTCTCCGCCGGCTCGGCCTTTGCGCAGGGCACGTCGGAGCAGCGGCGCGCCTGCACGCCGGACGTTTACCGTCTCTGCGCCGGCGAAATTCCCAATGTCCGCGCCATCACTGCCTGCCTGGTACGGCAGAAGGGTAATCTCAGCCCGGCCTGTCGTGCCGCCATGGAGCAGAACGGATATTGATCGGACGCCGCTCCCGGGCGGACGCGAAGTTGTCCCCAGCTGTGGGTTTGTGCGCAGCAAGCGTCTGCGATGAGTTCGAAATCTTCGTTCGCGCGCCTGTGGATATGCTGCGGAGAGATGTGGGACAGGCGGGACATCGGTGTCGAATTTGCATCGGTGGCGCTTCCGCCTCGCCCAGAGTTGTCCACGGCTGTGGATTGGTGCGCAGCAAGCATTTGCCGTACGGTCGAAATCCTCCTCGTTCAGCCTGTTGATATGCTGCGGAGAAGGTGGGGACAGGAGAGGGCTGGCGCCGTTCCCCGAAAGCAGCGATGCTCGCGAGCGCATGCCGCAGCGGGCGTAAGACGCAGGGGAGACGGCCACATGAGCGATGCGATCAATCCGTTTCGCATTTCCGTCGCCGACGGCGTGCTCGATGATCTCAAATGGCGGTTGCGGCATACCCGATGGCCCGAGGCCGAGCTCGTCGACGATTGGAGCCAGGGCGTGCCGCTCAACTGGATCCAGGAAATCTGCCGCTATTGGGCGGTGGAATATGATTGGCGGGCGCGCGAGGCGCGCCTCAACCGCTTTCCGCAATTCGTGACCGGGATCGATGGGCTCGGCGTGCACTTCCTGCACGTCCGCTCGCCGCATCCGGACGCGATGCCGCTGATCCTGACCCATGGCTGGCCGGGCTCGATTGTCGAATTCATGAAGGTGATCGAGCCGCTCACCGATCCTGCGGCGCATGGCGGCGACGCCGGCGATGCTTTTCACGTTGTCTGTCCGTCGCTGCCGGGCTTTGGATTCTCCGACAAGCCGAGCACAAAAGGATTTGGCGTCGAGCGGATCGCACAGACGTGGGCCGCCCTGATGGCGCGGCTCGGCTATGCGAGCTATGGCGCCCAGGGCGGAGATTGGGGGTCGGCGGTGACAACCGCGCTCGGCGCGCACGATGGCGCGCACTGCCGCGGCATCCACATCACGCTCGCGATGGGCGTGCGGCCGAATGCCGGAGAGCAGCCGACGCCCGAGGAGGCGCGGACCTTGAAGGCCATCAAATATTACCGCGACTGGGACTCCGGCTATTCCAAGCAGCAATCGACGAGGCCGCAGACGGTCGGTTACGCCCTGACCGACTCGCCCGCCGGGCAGGCGGCCTGGATCCTGGAAAAGTTCTGGGCGTGGACGGATTGCGACGGCGATCCCCAGAACATCCTCAACCGCGATGAGCTGCTCGACAACGTGATGCTCTATTGGGTGACGGCAACGGCCGCATCATCGGCGCGGCTGTACTGGGAAAGCTTTGGCCGCCCACGGCCCTATAAGGTGACAGTGCCAACCGGCGTTGCGGTGTTTCCCAAGGAGATCGTGCCGCCGGTGCAGAAGTGGATGGGGGAGGCTTTTCCCAACATCCAGCATTGGAGCGAGATGCCAAAGGGCGGCCATTTCGCTGCCTTCGAACAGCCGGAGCTGTTCGTCGAGGAGGTGCGGAGCTTCTTCAGGAAGCTGCGGTGATCTTCTAGAGAGACGATCGCGATCTGCCGATGCGAGATTTGGCTCCCCGGGCTGGATTCGAACCAGCGACCATTCGATTAACAGTCGAATGCTCTACCGCTGAGCTACCGAGGAATAGGCGACACACATGTTCGCGAGCGGGCAGCGTATAACAAAGGCTTTTCCGCTTGCATAGAAGAAATAGCTGATATCGCCCCGGATATTCAACAGGCCCGAAAATTGTGGCGGGGCAGTACGTTGCCGGGCATTTTTAACCTCGAAACCGCCGATTTGGAGGGAGGCGGTACTTTGCTCGCGGGGAGCCATCTACGGCAACGGGCCGACGCTAAATCGTCCCAATTGCAGCGAAGCGTGGCCTTTGCCGGGGCCCCTTCAGAGGTGATTCCATGCCAGAAGTCATTAAGGTCGGTCGCATCAAGCGTTCGCCATCGATCGTTGCCCCCGATCTGCCGGCCCTTAGCGATGACGAATGCCTGGAACGGTTGGCGCGCGCGATTGCCACACCCGACTCCGAGCGCCTGGAAGAGATCGCGCGGCTGATTGGACGGCTGGCCGTGACCATCGAATAGCGCGGCACGACGGCGACGCGGAGCGTGGCGGCCGGCGAAACCGGCATGTTGCGTTTTCAAATTCCTTGTACCAAAGATGGCGCGGTTTCCGTCGGTTTCCGCGGCCCGTCCGCTTCGTTTCTTGCAGGTCCAGACATGTCCGATTTTGCGACTGCGCGCCAGAAAATGGTCGATGGTCAGGTGCGCACCAGTGACGTCACCGACAACAGGATACTCGATGCGATGCTCACGCTGCCGCGCGAGGAATTCGTGCCTGATGACAAGCGGGCGCTGGCCTATCTCGACCTCGACCTCGATGTCGCAGAGGGCGGGGCGGTCAAGCGGTTCCTGGTCAAGCCGGTGCTGACGGCAAAACTGCTGCAGGCCGCGGAGTTAGGGGATACCGACAATGTGCTGGTCGTCGGTGCCGCGACCGGATATGCCGCGGCGCTCGCGGCGGCGCTGGCCGGCAAGGTGACGGCTATCGAAAGCGACGGAGCGCTTTGCGCCAAGGGCAAGAACATCCTCGGCAAGCTCGGATTTGACGGCAAGGTGACGTTCAAGACCGCGGAAGCGGCCGCTGGCGAAGCATCTGCCGCGCCCTACGATGCGATCATCCTCAACGGCGCGTCCGAGGTCATGCCGCAGACCCTGTGCAGCCAGCTTAAGGAGGGCGGCCGGCTTCTCGGCGTATTTGCGCTCAGCCAGCCGTCTCGGGCGCTGATCGTGACGCACTCGCATGGCGACTTCGGGAACCGCACGTTGTTCGATGCTGCGGCACCGATTCTCCCCGGCCTGGAGCGTCTGCCGGCCTTTGTATTCTAGCGGGCATTGACAGCCCAGTGGTACGCGGCGGTTCCCGTCGCCACTGACGTGCGCAGATTGAGAGCTTTTGGAGGCTTCAAAGCGGCTCCAACGGCCAAAATTATCCCCTGAAATCAGAAGTGTGGCCGGGAAGCTTCAGCTCCCAACTTTCCGCGTGCTTCGCCTTGCGGGTGGTTCCGTCTGGCTTGCCTGCAGCTTATGTTGAACCGGGTGCTGGGAAAGGTACGCCGACTCCCCATGCGTGAGTGGGCGTCATAATGAATGGAATAACCGGGATGTACGGTGTGAAGGTCGCAACCGCAGCTTCGGCTGTGGTCCTGCTGTTGGCGCAAATCGGCCCAACGCCGGCCCTGGCTGACACGATCGAGGCTGCGCTCGTTCGTGCCTATCAGAACAATCCTCAGCTCAACGCGCAGCGCGCGCAGGTTCGCTCCACCGACGAAAACGTTCCGCAGGCATTGTCAGGCTATCGTCCCAAGGTGGCGGTGACGGCGAGCGCGGGCTATCAATACACCGACACCCTCGCCACGTCGGGCGGTGCGCCGAACGCGATCGTGCGAACCGAAACCCACGGCGCCAATCCACCGCGCAGCGTCGGCATGACTGTGACCCAGACTCTGTTCAACGGCCAGCAGACCGCCAACAAGACGCGTGCGGCCGAAAGCCAGGTCTCCGGTGCGCGCGAAGCGTTGCGCGTGCTCGAGCAGAGCGTGCTGCTGAGCGCCGCGACCATTTACATGGACTACCTGCGCGATGCGGCCATCGTCGAGGTGCAGAAGAGCAACGTGCGCGTGCTCGAGCAGACACTGAAACAGACCCAGGACCGTTTCAACGTCGGCGAGGTGACACGCACCGACGTCGCGCAGTCGGAGGCGCAGCTCGCGGCCGGCAAGACCCAGGAACTGACCGCCGAAGCGAACCTCGTCACCACGCGTGCGAACTTCCGCCGTATCATCGGCAATGAGCCGTCGAATGAGGCGCCGGGGTCGCCCGTCGACCGGTTCCTGCCGGGGACGTTGCCTGGGGCCGTCGAGCTCAGCCTTATAGAAAATCCGAACGTCACCGCGGCCATGTTCGGCATCGACGTCAACTACCTGACGGTCAAGATCAACGAAGGCGCGTTGCTGCCGACCGTGACGTTGCAGGGCTCGGTGCAGCAGGCTTACGAGCAGACGATGATCACCCCCCGCTCGTTCGGCGCGTCGGCGATCGCGCAGGTTTCGGTTCCGGTCTATCAGGGCGGCGCCGAATATTCGCTGATCCGCCAGTCCAAGGAAAACCTGTCGCAGCAGCGTCTCGTCCTGGAACAGACCCGCGACCAAACCCGCGCCAACACGGTCACCGCCTGGGGCCAGTTGGTCGCCGGCAAGGCGCAGGTGTCCTCGGCGCAATCGCAAGTGACGGCGTCTGAAGTCGCGCTGAACGGCGTGCGCGAAGAAGCGAAAGCCGGTCAGCGTACCACGCTCGACGTGCTGAACGCCCAGCAGGCGCTGGTCAACGCACGCGTCTCGCTTGTGACCGCGCAGCACGACCGCGTCGTCGCTTCCTACGCGGTGTTGAACTCGATCGGCCGACTGTCGCCGCAGGTGCTCAACCTGGCGACCCAGACCTACGATCCGAGCGTGCACTACCAGCAGGTTCGCGATAGCTGGTTCGGCGTTCGCACGCCCGACGGTAAATGATCTTGTAACGTTGTTTGCTGCAACGGAACGGGGCGCTTCGCGCCCCGTTTTGATTCGATTCGAACTATCGCGCTTGTTCCGCCGCGAGCAGCATGGACTGGGCTCAATCCCTAAGCACTCCACAGGCCGTTGCTTGCAATCGTTAATTGCCATGACATAGCCTTTACTGAGGCAACCAAGCGATTCGTGGCGCTCATGCGGCACCCGGCCACATCGCTTCGATGCCCTGAGCAGGAGCGGAGCCGCGCGATGATTCGCGCCGCGCTTGATCTGGGGACAAGTGAGGCTTGCGACCGAAAACGCGCGAGCGCGTGCAACCGGAACCGGCAAATTCCGTCGTGCTTGGTGTAAGACAACGCATGCGAGGGCGTTGATGATTTGGAGTCGGAGATGACGCAGCCCGCGAAGGTCCAAGAACCCTCGATGGAGGAGATTCTGGCGTCGATCCGGCGTATCATCGCCGATGACGAGGCCAAGCCGCCGGTTGCCGACGCCAAGCCTTTCGTGGCTGAAAAGCCGGCTGCGCCGCCACCGCCTGCGAAAGCGGAAAAGCCGGCAGCGCCCACGCCGTCGCCAAAGCCGGTGATATCAGACATTCCGCCGTCAAAGATTGCGCCGTCGCCGCCGCCCAAGGCAGCCGCGCCGCCGCCTGCCGCCGCATCTGCTCCTCCGCCGCCGGCACCACCGTCTGCCGCAAGCGCAAGCAACAACCAGGATGACATCGACGCGCTGTTGAACGGCCTCGATGAGGCGACCACGGAAGACGAGATTCGCCCGGCGCAGCCGGAGGCGGAAGCCGAAGCGGAAGTGTTCGAGCTCACCGACGACATGGCGGTGGCCAGCGCGCCGCCGCCACCGCCGAAGCCTGCGTTCCAAAAGGTCGAACCCGAGGACGATCTGGAATTCACGGAATCGGCCGCCTCGCGCGCGATCAACCGGCCGCCGGCCTACGAGCCACCCGCATTCGACCCGCCGCCTTCCGCGCCCACCACACCGCAAGCGGCCATTCTGTCCCACTCCACCGTCTCAGCGGTAGAATCGGCCTTCAACACGCTCGCCCACACCGTGCTCAGCAACAACGCGCGGACGCTGGAGGACCTGGTCAAGGAGATGCTCAGACCGATGCTGAAATCCTGGCTGGATGACAATCTGCCGGGATTGGTCGAGCGCATCGTGAAGGCCGAAATCGAGCGTGTCTCGCGCGGGCGCTAGCGTCGGGCCCGCTCCGACACCATATCGGCCCCGAATTAGCCATTCCGGCCGGACTTAATGCCGTTTTTGACGTGCCCGTCAGGTTGACTTGACCTGTTGACGTGACCTGTTGACTTGACCTGTTGACTTGGCGCGCTCCGACGGCTTTCTAAGCCCTCGTTCCATCGCCGATTTACAAGCCATGATTGAGAAAAACTACCAGCCCGCCGATATCGAAAGCCGCATGTCCCTGGTCTGGGAGGATGCCCGCGCGTTCCGCGCTGGCCGCCCCGACCGGCGCGACGCAAGGCCCTTTACCATCGTGATCCCGCCGCCGAACGTGACGGGTTCGCTGCATATGGGCCACGCGCTCA
>Ga0210406_10003097_pt1 | contig 18456 bp, 13 predicted proteins | sample IncBWC30MmetaG_FD_155454 | JGI IMG/M metagenome (GOLD analysis project Ga0210406, IMG submission 155454) | Forest soil microbial communities from Barre Woods Harvard Forest LTER site, Petersham, Massachusetts, United States - Inc-BW-C-30-M | ecosystem: Environmental > Terrestrial > Soil >... | reverse complement strand
GAACCTCCGAGGCCGCCTGAAGGGCCAGGGCAGACTCCGTAGTGGCGCGCGACGCCTGCCACAGAACACCGGCTATGTAGGCTCCCACCGCGAGGACGATACCAAGACCGCCGGTCAGGAGAGTTGCTTTCTTTCCGGTCCGCATTATCCGATGTACCTCACTGTCCCGCCCGCGCTCCAATGCAAGCGACTATCCACGCCGGAATCGCGCGAATGCGGCTTTTTTTCAGTATTCGATGCCGAGCAGGAGTGTCAGTCGGGACACCCGTGTCGTGCGGGACACGAAGAGTCGTTATACCAACGCGCGGTGCGATGCGGCTTTTGTTGTACAATGCCAAGCGCACGGAATTCTCGCTTACAGGCACAGCCGGGAGAGTGAAAATTCGGTGAGCGCCTTGTACAGCCATCAAAGTTCGGTACGACACGACTCCTTTCCTGGACACTCTGGTACCAGAATCCGAGTAGGAGAATCCGAAAACATTGCCAACGTGTGCTTTTGCCTGATATTATTAGTTCTGGTAGTAGATCGGAACCCTTCCCCTTTGAAAGCCAATTCCAACCGAAGGAGTATAAAACTTACTGAATGAGCTTTACTGTTTTTCTAGGAAATCTCCCTACATGGGTAACTGCTGATGACATCAAGGGATGGCTGACCGCAGAGGACCTGGTAGCGGATGCCATCAAGGTGATCCGCAATCACGAGACGCAGGAGTCCAAAGGCTTCGCGTTCGTGGAAGCCCCCACGGCGGAAGAGATGCAGTCCATCATCCGGCGTTTTGACCGCGCGCCGCTCGAAGGCAAGCTGCTTCGCGCCAACCCGGCGCAGCCCGCCAAGGGCAAGATTACGGTGACCGGAACTGTCGTCGCTCCGCCCGCTCAGGATCAGCAGCGGCATCGCCGCCCGAAAAAGACTACTAAGGACAAGGACCAGATTGCGCGGAGCGCTTTCGCCACCGAACTCGCGAAGGCACTTTAGCTAGCCCTGGCGGCCACACCTGTGAACATCAGGCCCAGGCCCATCGCCCTTAAGTCGTTGACAGCAAAGGTGATCCTTCTCTGGCACGGCTGTTGCATTTCCCACGCCATGAAATACTCGCTGATTAGTCTCCTGGTCTCGGGCATTAGCCTGTGGGGTGGCAATCAGCAACCTCTCCTCGAGCCCACCGAATTCAACGTCAATTCCAAATACACCGTAGAGAGCATCGAACTATCACGCGAAATTGAAACGCGCATCAGTCACGGTCTCCGGCAGGATATTGAACGGCTCATCGGTGAAAAGCTGAACCCTGCCGCTCTGAATGACCTGTCGCGCAGAATCCGTAGCGAACTGCATGTCCGCGACGTCACTCAGAAGGTGCTGCGCGGCAACGTGCCGGATCACGTAAAGGTCGTCCTCGATGTCGCCGGGCGGAAAAACGAGTGGGATCTGTCGGTACCCAAGATTGTGTACCACTCGACGCAAGGCCTTAGTGGCGCGGTGGAAGGAACGGCCATTCTGGGAAGCAATCGCATCACCGCCGGGCTGGTCAGCGACGGTGACGACCTGGCCGAGCGCTACACCGGGATCCGCGCCCGTTACGAGAATCGGAGAGTTGGTTCCGACCGCGTGCGCTTCCGCTTCAATTTCGCAAGCTACCACGAGCAGTGGAACTCCTCGACGCTCAGCGCCCTCGGTAAAGATGCCTCGGTGCCGGGTATCTACCGGACAAGGCAAGACTTCTCGCCGGAGGCGACCATCCTTCTAGCGAAACCGCTAACGCTTTCGTTTGGCGCTGATTTTCAAAGTTTCGATACTCAGTTTCCCGCCTCGCGTACCCAGTCGGCGAACGCCGCCATTACAACTCTGCGCTATGAGCGGCGCATCGAGGGCTGGGGCGCCGATCAGCAGGAATTGGAGGCAAGCTACAGCTTGCGCGCGGCCACCAAGGCTTTAAATAGCGACTTCGCCTATACCCGGCACCGCTGGCAGGCGCGCTATTCCATCACCCGCGGCAAACACACGGTTTCGGACGAAGCGCTGGCGGGCTTGATCATCGGGCAAGCGCCGCTGTTCGAGCGGTTTACACTTGGAAATAGCACATTGTTGCGCGGTTGGAATAAGTATGACCTCGATCCTCTGGGCGGCAGCCGCGTAGTGCACAATTCCGTCGATTACCGGTATTCGATGGTCGATGTTTTCTACGATACCGGCGCCATCTGGGACCCCGGACAGGATGCGGTAGTGCGACACTCAGTAGGAGTAGGGATCCGCAAGGGATCCTTCATGGTGGCGATGGCCTTTCCGATTAAAGGGGGCCGAGCGTCGCCGATTCTTATGGTTGGCATGAACTACTGATGCAGCAAGTCACCAGACGATGGTGGCTGATGGCGAGCTTCGGCGCGCCGTTTACTCTGGGCCTTTCGGCCTCAGCCCTCCGCGTGCGTCTGGATGGCGATGATCTGCGAGTTGCCGCACCGCAGTTCAGGTTTCTCACCGGCATGCCGCTGGAAAAGTTGAAAGACGGAGCCACGGTAGTGTTTCTCACCCAACTGTCTATCTCGACCGAAGTGAACGGGCCAGCCATCAAGCGCGCAGTAGACCGGTTTGTGGTGAGCTACGACCTGTGGGAAGAAAAGTTCTCGGTGATGGAGAACGGCGCCGACCGGGCTAGAGTGTCGCATCTCTCTTCGACTGCTGCCGAAGCGTGGTGCCTGGACCATCTGGCGGTCGGAATCGGAGGCCTCGCGCCGGACAAACCGTTCTGGGTAAGATTGGAACTGCGCGCGGAAGATGCCAGAGATCAGGCGGGCGTGCTGGATGGCACGGGGATCAACCTTACTCGCCTGATCGAGATTTTTAGCAATCCGGCGCGCGCGCAACAGATGCGATCGGAACAGGTGGCAGGTCCTATGCGGCTTTCGGACCTGAAGAAAGAAAGCCGGAGTGCGCGAAGCGGGTGAATCGGCTTCGAAACAAGCTCATCGTCATTTTCCTCGCTGCCACGGTTGTGCCCTGGGCAGCCACCCTGTGGATCACCTCTTCCCTTCTGGACCGCAGCCTTAGCTATTCTTCCACGCGTGAATTGGATGCGCTCTCCCGCTCCTTGCAGAAAACTGGGCGTGAGTTCTATCAGCAAGCCTGCCAGGAATTGAAGTTTGCTGCAACGACCAACCGCAGCACGCCTCAACGCTTTGCGGAATCCGATCGAAACCGTTGGCCCGAGCCGTTGCAAACCTTTTGGTCGAGCGGCGACGCCGAGCGCTTCGTCCTCGAGGGAGACGGTGGCGACCGGCTCGAGTACCTGGTCCGGCGGCCTGGCATGGCGCTGGTGTATTCGCGGCCGCTGGCGATCCCGATGAACCGGGTCTCCGCCCAAATCCGCACGGCGCGGGAGCTGGTGAACGGGGAACAATCGCGAGACCTGCGGCGCGGATTTATCTATGCCTGGGTTCTGACGGCTTCCGCCGCCTGGCTGGCGTCCCTTGCCATTCTTGCCTTTCTCGCGCATCGCGTCAGCGGTCCTATCCAGCAATTGACGGCGGGTCTTTCCGAGCTGGCATCCGGAAATTTTTGTGTCCGGCTCAAGAGCCGAAGGGATGACGAAATCGGCCGCGCGATTGAGGCATTTAATCACACCGCAGGGCAGCTCGAACAAAATCGTGACCGCCTCATTTACCTGACTCAGCTCGCAAGCTGGGAAACGCTGGCGCGCAAGATGGCCCACGAGGTGAAGAACTCGCTCACCCCCATCCGGCTGACAGTAGAAGAGATGGTGGCGCGCAGCGGCAGCGCCGATCGGGGGTTTCTCGAGCAGGCCGCGCAGATCGTGGTGGAAGAAGTCGAAAGTCTCGAGCGGCGCGTCCGCGCATTCTCCCAATTCTCGGCTGAGCCTCCCATGCGGCCAAGCGAGTTGGATTTGAATGCACTGGTGGAAGACAGGGTGGCGTTTCTAAGAACCGGACATCCCGAAATTCATTACGAAGTGCGTCTGGACGAGAATGGGCCGCGGGCTACGGCGGATGAGGATCTGGTCAAGGGTATCCTCGTCAACCTGCTGGAGAACGCCGCACAGGCTGCGGGCGCCGGAGGCAATGTACGGGCGTCGACCCAAGTCTCGAACGGCAAGGTTGCGGTGGAGGTCCACGATTCCGGCCCTGGCCTGAGCGAGCAGGCGCGCCGGACGCTATTCCAGCCGACCATCTCGTTCAAGAAGAACGGCATGGGCCTCGGCCTTTCAATTGCGCGCAAAAGCGCGCTGCTTTCCGGCGGCGATCTGGTGGCTGTGCCCGGCCAACTCGGTGGCGCTGCGTTCCGCCTCGTACTTCCCAATAGCTCCCATGGCGTTGAAAAAAGTTCTGATTGTTGATGACGAAGACAACATCGGCCGCTCCTTGCGCTTGATCCTGGAGCGCGAGGGCTACGCCGTTTCCGTTTGCCGGTCTGTGGCCGAGTTTCGGAAAAACGGGGAGGCGTCGCGAGCGGACGCGTTCCTGTTCGACATGCGCCTGCCGGACGGGAGCGGAATCGATCTCCTGCGTTCGGTGCAGCAGACCGACAGCCGCGCGCCGGCCATCATGATCTCGGGGCACGGCACGATCGCAGACGCCGTTGAAGCCACGCGCGCCGGGGCGTTCGATTTCCTGGAGAAACCGCTAAGCCGGGACAAAGTGCTTGTAGCACTGAAAAATGCGCTCGAACACGCCAGCTTGCAGCGGGAGAACGAGCGCTTGCGCGAGCTGGTGGGCACCTCCCCGAAGATGATCGGGTCGAGCCCGGCGTTCCTACGGGCGGTGGAACAGGCTTCTATGGCGGCGCGTTCCGACGCTCGCGTTTTGCTCATCGGCGAATCGGGTACAGGCAAAGAGCTCCTGGCCGAACACATTCACGGATCGAGCCCGTTTGCGTCAGGCCCTTTTGTGAAGGTGAATTGCGCGGCCATTCCCACCGAGCTGATCGAGAGCGAGTTATTCGGCCATGAGAAAGGCTCGTTCACTGGAGCCGCGGGCATGCGGCGAGGCAAGTTCGAGCTGGCCGATGGCGGAACGCTGTTCCTGGATGAAATCGGCGACTTGCACGCGGCGTCCCAGGCAAAGCTACTGCGGGTTCTGCAAGAGGGCGAATTCCACCGCGTCGGCGGCGAGCAGTCGATTCGCGTGATGGTGCGCGTGATCTCGGCCACGAACCGTGAACTGGCCTCGCTGGTGGCCCAAGAGAAGTTTCGCGAAGACCTCTACTATCGCGTGAGCGTGGTGCCGATTCGCGTGCCCGCTTTGCGCGAGCGCCCCCACGATATCCGGCTGCTTGCCGAGTACTTTCTGGAAGACTTCTGCGCGCGCAACAACTTCAAGGCGAAAACCATCTCGGACGATGTATACCCGGTTCTGGAGAGCTACGCGTGGCCCGGTAACGCGCGCGAGTTGCGCAATGCCATCGAGCGCATGGCGATTCTGACCACCGGCGAGCGCCTAACGCGCGAGGCTATACCCGTCGAGATCCGCCTTCCACGCGACACGGCGGCGCGATCGAGCGTGCAAGAAGCACGCGCGTCGGCCGAACGCGACTATATTGTCCGTGCGCTGGAGGAAGCCAACTGGAACGTTTCCGGCGCGGCGCGCGCGCTGGGAATGGAGCGGACGAACCTGCACAAGAGAATCCGGGCCCTGGGGATCAGCAGAGAAAAGTAAATGGGCCGCGAATGAACGCGAATGAAACAACCAACCCAGTCGAGCAAGCATCAACGGTAGAGCGAAATTCGTGTGTATTCGCGTTCATTCGCGGCCCTGAAGAATAAGGCTGAGATGACGCGACAGCGCACTCAGAAATTCCTCCTGGTGCGTTTTCAGGAAGAAATGGCCGCCGGGGAACATCTCGAGCGAGAAATCTTTTGTGGTCTGCGCGGACCAGGCTTCGATCTGCGAGCGAGAAATCCGTTCGTCGTCTAAGCCGCGGTATGCGCGGATCGGACAATCGAGCGGCGGCGCCTCGGCGTAAACGTAATTGCGGTAGAGCGTTGTATCGGCGCGAAGCGCAGGCAGAGCCAGGCGCATCCATTCCTTATTTTCAAGCAGCTCCGGCGGAACTCCATTGAGGCGGCGCAGTTCCTCCAGAAGCTCGGCATCGGAAGGCTGCGGCGGGGGAATGTGGCCGCGTCGCAACTGCGGTGCGCGGGCGGCGGAAACGAAAAGACAGGCGGGCGCCGGTTTGCCCGGTTGACGCAGCGCGCGCGCTAACTCGAATGCGACGGCGGCTCCCATACTGTGGCCAAGCAACGCGAAGGGCCTATCGAGATATGGAGAGATTGCGACCACGAGCACAGAAATCAAGAGCTGCATCGAATCGATAGGACGCTCGTCCAGCCGCGTTTCGCGCCCGGGCAATCGAGCAGGAAGCAAGGCGACGCTAGCTGGAAGATGCCGGGCCCACGCCTGAAAAACTCCCGTGCCCCCACCGGCGTAAGGAAAGCAGAAGAGCCGGATCTTCGCGTCTGCTGAATCGTTGAACGGAGGAAACCACGCGCCCGGCGTTTTCGCACGCAAACGCAAGGCCAGCAGATGCAGTTTTTCCGGTGACAGTTTGGAAAGTGGATCCTTCCGGGGTTCAGGCGAAGAAGGGACGCGCACCGCTCGCGGCTTTTGCACGACCTCTGCCAGCAACCGTTCGAAAGGTGCAACACTCAGACCGGAGGCATAGCGGAGCGCGGCCGCGCGCGATGCCTCGGATAGCTGCTCATAGTGCGCGCGGTCGGAAATCAGCCACGACAGCGCCTCATACCAGGGTCCGATGTCCTGCTCGGGAACCTCGGCTACCGGCACCATCTGATCGTCCACGCGCTCCTGATATTTCGCAATCGGCCGAACGGGCAAGAGGTAATCGACACCCATCTTTGCCTCGGGAATGCCGCCGACATTGCTGGCAATGACCGGCACACCGTGCAGCATGGCTTCGACAACGATACGCGATCGCGCTTCGGCCCATAGCGACGGAACCAGCAACACACGGGTCCGAGCCAGCAGCGCCGTGATTTGGTCGACCGCCGGTAACACCGAAATGTTCGGGCATTGTTCGAGAGCGTGGCAATCCGCTGCGTTCGTTCCCCACAGCGGCACGGCGGCAAAGCGGACGTCCGGCATGCGCTCGGCCAGCGCCAGAAAAATCGACATTCCTTTTACCGCACAGGGATTCACCAGCGTGACGAATTCGTTCTCGAAACGCCCCAGCGGCTCATAAGGGCCGGGCTCGAGCAACGAAATCGGAACGTGCTCGGCCGCAATGCCGCTCCACTGGCGTACGTAGTCCGCGACGTATTGGCTGACCCCAACGATCGCGGCGGCGCTGCGAAGCATTTCCGTTTTTGCCGCACTGGGAAAGGCGGAGTCTGGGCCAAAAGGAAGCGCCAGCGTGGCACGAGCGAGATAAACAACCCGCGAGCTTTCGGCGCGCAGAGCCGGATCCAGAAGCATCTGCGCCGGATCGTCGGTGGACGTGATGATAATGTCCGGCTTGAAGGTGACAATCCTTTCCGAGAAATAACCGCGCAAGCTCGGATGGTTGGTTACGGTGTGTACTTCGACGCCCGATCGGGCGAACACGACGGCGCCGCCAGACGATTGTGCGGGCGCATTTCGCGCCGCCAGTTCGCCGAGGAAAGTATCGTGCTCGCGCTCGCCGAACTTGCTGATGCGGGCAACTACCTGGCACTGGTGCCCGCGCGCGGCAAGCGCTTCCAGCAGCAGACGATTGGACTTGTCGCCGCCACCATGCGCCGGGTAATACCGGGAGTTTTGCGCGAGCAGAATTCGCATGTCCGCCGGACTATTTTGGCGCCCGCGCACGCAGGCGCTGGAGAAGGAGCGACCGTTTCGCAGGCGAAAGGCCCGCTAACGGGTCCTCGGACTGCCCGGTTGGCTGTCCAGGCGCCAGCGCGGCCAGAAATTCTTCAAGCCGAGAGGAACGAATAGAGGCCGCAAATTTCGCCGCAGCTTCTCGCGCCGCGGCGGATTCTCGCTGGTACAGATCGCGGTTTGAAGACAACGCCTCCAGGGCCGCCGCCCAGGCCGTCAGATCCTGCTCCGGCAGCACCGCGCGCGGCAGTCCCTGATCGTCAAATACTGCTTCGTACCGCTCAATCGGCCGCACGGGAATCACGAAATCTGTTCCCAGCTTAGCTTCTGGCAACCCGCCGGAATCGCTCGCCACCACCGGAATGCCACGCAGCATCGCCTCAATAACAATCAACCCGAATCCTTCGAACCAAAGTGAAGGAACCAGCAGGATGCGAGTATCCTTCAGCACTTGATCGATATTCTTGGCGTTTCGAAGCGGCTCGATATTGGAGCAGGCTTCGAGATCGCGGCGGTCATCCGCAGTGGTGCCCCAGCCGGGCAAAGAGCCAAAACGATACGCCGGAAAACGCCGGACGAGCGCAAGAAAAATGGAAACGCCCTTTACCGCGCAGGGATTAATCATGGTGATCAACCCGTCTTCAAAGCGACCGCATTGCGCATAAGGCGCGCTTCCGTACATGGGAGGATGGATCACCTCGACTTCGCGCTTGAGATGGGTCTCGATGTACTGAGCGGTCTGATGGCCGATGGCCACCACCGCCGCCGAATGGGCCACCAGAGCTTCGCCCTCGCGGTTGGGATTCCAACTCGCCGGGCCGAAAGGATAGAACTGAGGAGTATGCGCCAGATAAACAATACGGCCCGGAGCGGCTTCGTGCGCAGCACGCAACAGGCTTTGGCCTATGTCTTCAGACGAAACCAGAACCCAGTCGGGTTGAAATTCCCGAACCTGCTCCTGGAGAATAGCAGCCCGCCTCACCGGGTCGGCCACTGCCTGAATCTCAGGCGACAATGCGCCGATTTCCTGATCTTCCAACTCGCGGCGGACTAGCGTGACTTTTTCCGGAGTATCCGTAGGAAGCGCTCCGCCAACCGCCCGGCACGCGTGGCCGCTTGCTGAAAGTTCCGACAGCCATGCCAGGTTGCTGCGCGTCGAACCGCCCCGCGGCGGAACATGAGATGCGCTGGACGCGAGCAGAATGCGCATCGCTCACTGGCTCCCGCCGGACCCGTTCTGCTCCTCGGCGAGCAGTCGGCGAACCTCGTCCTCTGTGAGGCCCTCGAGTTCTTTCAGAACGGCCGCGTATTCTTCGGACCCGGCGCCCTCGATCTCCCGCAGCTCGATCGCCTTGGCCAGCTCTGCCACGGTGAAGTCGCTGCTGTAGACCACCTTTAACGAGAGTTCGACGCCGAAGGTCTGCCGGATGAGTGACAACAGTTGGACCGCCAGCAGGGAATGGCCGCCTAAATCGAAAAAGTTGTCGTGAATGCCAACGCCAGGAAGACCGAGGAGCTGCGCCCACATTTGCCCAAGATGTTTTTCCAAATCCGTCCGCGGTGCGCCAGAGGATCCGGGCGCCTGCCTGCGCTTGGAACTTTGACGCACCGCGTCGAGAATTTGCGCAGGTTCGCGGAGTTCGCGCGCGATACGAGAATAATCCACCGGCTTGGATCTCGCCACAGGCGCCGCAGGCAAACGCCGGTCTCCACCGGTTGCACCTTCACGTTCGTCCGTGGTGTAGCGCACCTCGGCCAGGTAGGCCGACGGAAATCGAAAGACGGAAGCGGCGCCGGTGCGTTCCTCAAACTGCGCGCCAACGCTCGTAAGGAGCGCGCCGGCGGGCCGGTTGCGTTGCGACGAAACAAAAGGAATATCCACCTCGGCGATACCGCGCCCTTGAGCGATCTCGCCCAGCCGCGCCAGCATGCGGTGCTCCACGCCTCGTCCCAGCGCTCTGCAGCTCAACAGAAACGAATCGACCGTGAGCGCCGGCGGGCTCGACCGAAACAGGATCACTCCCGTCAGCCCGTAGCTTCCAAAGCGGTCGCTCACGTCGACGGTGAGGCATTCGATGCCGCCCGAATCCAACAGGCTCTGCATTTCGACCTCATTCCGGCGTATCGAGGTGAAATTCATCTGGTTGGTGCGCTCGGTCAATTGCGCCACGCGCGCGAGATGCTCCGGCAACATCGGTGTGAAACGGATCTCCAGGTTCAACGAAGCCAGAAACTCCGAAAGACTCGCGGACTGCAGTTGGGCTTTAGACCGCTCCGTCTGTTGAGCGTACGCCGCGGCGCGCTGCCGGTCGGCCTCGGTAAGCCTCCACCGGTCGAATGCCCAGACATGCCTTAGAAAGTTGGCGAATTCGGGAGCGGCCGGCAGCGCGATAGTCAAGACGTCGGGACAGCCGGCCTGTACCTCCGCGCATTCGGTGGCGCTGTTATCCACCAAAATAAAGCTGTCGGTTCCTAGACTCAGCTCGTCCGCCAGAGATCTGAGGTTGGCCGACTTGGGTTCCCAGTTGAGCCGCGTCGCCGCGAAATGTTTGAGCTGGAGCGGCATTTCCGGGAGAGCACGAAACGTTTCAAAAACATCTTCCGCATTATTTTTGCTGCACAAAGCCAGCAGCATGCCACTTTCGCGCTGCTCCAGCATGAACGCCTGCAGCGCCCGATGCCCCGCCCCTAGCTGCACTCCCAACGGGCCGTCCTCGCCGCACACGCCGTCCCAGAGCGTCTCGTCGCAATCGAGCGCGATGACTTTAGAGTGATTGGTGCGCGCATGGACCTTGCGCGCGATCATAGTTCCCAGTGCCGCAAAGAATTCGGGCGTGTACGGAACATGACCCAGTTCGTCGGCGTGCGGATCGTCGTAATTGGAAACGGGATAGAGCCGCTGTATCTCGCCGGCGCTTACCAGATGCACGGCTGCGGCATCCCGGAATGCCGACTGCAGAAACTCTTCCGAACGAGCCACGAACCCGGCTCGCTCCGCATCGCTCATGAAGTCGCGGGAAGCGGGGCACAAGCAGACGAGCGTGGGCGACCGGGCAGCGCTTGCCGCCGAACGCAGCGCCGATTCCAGGTTTCGCACCTCAATTTCGAGCTCCGGGATGCTGACCGCGTTTCGAAAACGCGCCCAGTCCTCGAAACGCACCAAAACCACGTTGATGCCGCTCCGGTTGCTTCTAAGGAGGCTGGCCGGATCGAGCAGTTGCTGGAAGACCTGGTTGTAGGGAGCGAACCGGACCTGGTAATCGAGCTTCAATTCCCCGAGCCAAAAAGCTAGGGTAGGCTCGATCGCCTCGCAGGTGAAAGTTGCGCTGATCGCAATCACCGGACGAGGCGTGGCTTCTTGCGCGGTTGGCGCGCCTGTGGGCACGGGATCAGATTCGCGAGATTGCGGCGGCATCTAGGGCCTTGCGAAGATTCTCCCACCGGCGCTGCTGAAATCAGAAGGGTTGGAGTATGGCTGGGAGGCTGAGCTCGCTACGCAAATCCAGAGTTTTTCAACCCGCCAGAAAAAAACAGATCGAAAAACTCACGGCTTGTACTCCCAACAATTAAATTTTATCACGCCGCCCAGGGGCGGAGCAGAGGCTTCCCTGCTTCATCCGTCGAAAAGGCGAATTGAAAAGTGACGTGCGAATTGGATTTGTCCTAAGCAATCCGCCAGGGCTACGATTCCGCGAGAGTTCTCGCCGGGTCGATGGATGCAGCGTGCCGGGCGGGCAGATAACACGCCGCCATCGTGGTAGCAATCAGCACCACGGCCGCAACAGTAAACGTCGCTGGATCCGCCACGGAAGTCCCATACAAAATCGAAGCCAACGCACGCGCAGCGACGAGCCCCACCGCCAAACCAATCGCAGTGCCGAGCGCCGCGATGCCCACTCCTTGTTGCATGATCAGCCACACGATGTCCTTGCGGGTCGCACCCAGCGCCACGCGCGTCCCGATCTCGTGCGTCCTCTGGCGAACCACGTACGACATGATGCCGTAAATGCCGACGGCCGCGAGCGTCAGCGCAATCGCCGCAAAGAGGCCCAGCAGCCACAGCGCGAATTGCGTAATCTGAACGGATTCGCGCGCTATATCTGTCATCGTGCGTGCTTCAATGACTGCGACTCCCGGCTCCATAGCCCTCAGAACATTCTGCAACAATGGCAGCACTTTCAGCGGATCCGGCTCGGTGCGGATGAACATCGTGATCGGGCCGGTCGGGTTTTGTTCCAGCGGAAAGTACATATCGGCCCGAGGTTCGTCGCGCAACTCGGCGCGCCGGATGTCTCCCACCACTCCTACAATCTCCAGTTTGAGGTCGCCCAACTTGATCTGGCGTCCCACGGCACGTTCGTTCGGAAAATACCTCTGCTCGATAGCCTGACTGATCATGACGACCGGTTTTCCATCCGGCAGATCGCTGGCGTCGAACAGCCGGCCCGAGAGCAGCGGGATCTGGAGCGTCTTGAAGTAGCCGCCGGACGCGAGTTGCCAGCCAACCTCGGGAGGACGCTGGCCGGCCGGTATCGCATGCTCGGGCCGTTCGAAGGGTATTGTCCAGTTGTTCCCGGTCAGTGGGACGACGACTGCGGCACCGGAGCTCTTAACACCCGGGAGATTCCGGAGCGCGACGAACGTACGGTCGAAAAACGCGCGCCGGGCGCCGGCGCTTGAGTAGCGGTCGGCGGGCAACTCGATGCTCATCGTGATGACGTGATCGGCATGAAACCCAGGATCGACGGCCAGCAGACGAGCGAAGCTTCTCAGCATCAATCCCGCGCCAATGAGCAGGACGACGGCGAGCGCCACCTCCGCGATTACCAGCACCGACGCAGTTCTTCGGGCGGAGAGACCCGTGGTGATACGGGATGCACCAACCAGAGCTCCCGGCGCGGTTTCCGTCCGCACGGTCAGCGCCGAAATAAGCCCGAACCCGAGCGCCGTCGCAAGACAGATACCCAGCGTAAAAGCTAAAACGCCGGTATCCATGCGAACACCACTGAGGCCGGGCACACTGACGGCTTTTGGAACAAGAGCCACCAGAGCGGGCGATCCCCAGGTAGCGACTAGAATGCCGGCGAAGCCTGCAACACATGCCAGCGCGAAGCTTTCGGCCAACAATTGCGCGGCAAGGCGTGTTCGTCCTGCGCCCAGCGCCACGCGCACGGCCATTTCCCGGCGGCGCGTGAGTGACCGTGCCAGCAGCAGGTTAGCTACGTTGACGCACGCGATCAGCAATACGAGCCCAACGGCCCCGAGGATCAATATCAGGGCCGGTTTGGTATTCCCCACCAGCGCATCTCGTAGCGGCACGGCGAAGTACCCCGAGGCTTCATTGCTGCGCGGATATTCTTGAGCGAGCCGGCGCGAGATGGCCGCCAGTTCGCTGTTCGCCTGTTGAAAGGACGCCTTGGCCTTAAGCCGGGCGACGGCAAACGTCCAGGCCGATTTCCGCTCCGCAGGCGCTTCAAGCGGCACCGTAAGTGGCACAACTACTTCAGTACGCGCATTCGGCGGAAAACGGAATCCCGGAGGCGTCACGCCCACGACTTGCACCTTGATCCCGTCCAGCGTGACACCTCGGCCGGCAATGTGCGGATCGGAGCCGAAGTGGCTTTGCCAAAGATCGTGGCCCAGCAGAATAACCGGCGCAGCACCGGGGCGCGAGTCTTCCGGTTGCAGGGTACGGCCCAGTATCGGATGGACTCGCAGAGTAGCGAGCAGATCCGGGGTGGCCTTGAGCCCGAGGACGTGAAGTGGTTCTCCAACACCGGAGATGGTTCCCTGGACGTCACTGTATCCGCCCAATCCTTCGAAGACCGTTTGGCGATGCGCCAGATCGACGTAGTCACCGATGGCAATGAATTCTTTCGTAATGCCCGTTCGGTGGTCCCTGTGATCGACAATGACCAGGCGACCCGCGTCAAAATAGGGAAGCGGCCGCAGCAGCACTGCTTGCACCACGGCAAACACTGCTACGTTGGCGCCGACTCCAAGGGCAAGCGTCAGCACCGCGGCGAGTGTGAAGCCAGGCTCACGCACGAGCAAGCGGAATGCGTGTCGGATCTCGTACATGAACATGGCCAGGCCGCTCCTTCAGCGGCGGCAAAATCAACCACTGTGAGACAGCAGACGCCGCATTCGGAATTCAGTTAGCGGCAGGCTGCGACCGCAAGACCGAAAAAGCCGCGATGTTAAGAATGTGACCAGCAGCGGACTCACTTTCGCGGAAAGTTCGCGTCGGCTTTGATCTCACGAATCTGCAAAATGTGCCGTTGTGCGTGGGTGGAGATCTCCAGCATCCACTGCCAGCAGTCGATGGGCTCTTGTTGACCGAAGGAGTGGCCGCGCAGATCGTCGCCGGTGGTACGCACGTATTCGAGTATGGTGCTGCGCAGCTTCTTAAAATCTGCAAGCGCTGGCGTGATCTCCGGATAGCGCTCGACCTTCTCGTGCCCGCCGCCTGTCTTAGTATGCACCACACGATCGATGCCGTACCAGAGAATATCAGCATCGGTTAAGGAAGATTTTGTGGCGCTTGGAGCCGATTTGACCGCTTTCATAAAATCGCGCCAATAATCCGGCTCGGCGACGGCCAGGTGCGCGACGCATTCCCGCACGCTCCACCGGTCCGGCGCCGATCGAAAATTGAGCTGTGACGGCGACAGGCCGCTCACCTCGTCGGCGAGCCATTGCTCGGTCAGTTGCAAATGCACCATCAAGTGCTGGCGATCCTCGGCGCTCATACCCGCGGCCGAGAGGCGTAACGCGATCGTCAAAAGAAACAGAGTTCGCAGGAATCTCATAGCGAGTTATGCTAGCCGCTGTGGCGGCGCCCGGTCCCGGCAAATGTTGCGAGGCGGACCGAAAGCAGGGCCAAGCCCGCAAGATCCTGGAGGTCATGTTAGATATCCTTCTCCGGCGCTGGCGAGCAGTCTTGCGATAAGCTGTTTGCGATGAGCGAACCGCGGATGGACCACATCATGCAAGTCGGCTTGGGTTTCTGGGCGTCGAAGACGCTGCTGAGCGCCGTCGAAATGGAGGTTTTCACGGAGCTGGCCAAGCATCCTGAAGATTTGCATACTCTGCGGGGGCGGCTGGGCTTACATCCGCGCGCGGCGCAGGACTTTCTGGATGCGCTTGTGGCGCTGGGCTTTTTGGAGCGCCGGGAAGGCAAGTACTACAACACGCCTTCGACGGATCACTTCCTCGACAAGCGCAAGCCTACCTATATCGGCGGGATTCTTGAAATGGCCAATCACCGCCTGTTTGGCTTCTGGAACCATTTGACGGCAGCGCTGCGAACCGGGGAGCAGCAGAATGAAGCCAAGGGCGGCGGCCCCAATCCGTTTGCCATCCTATATGCCGAGCCCGCCCGGCTGAAAGAGTTTTTGAGCGCGATGACCGGGATCAGCCTCGGCGCCAGTCGTGCCATAGCGGCCCAATTCCCTTGGAAGAAGTACAAGACGGCGGCGGATATCGGCACCGCGCAAGGCGGCACCATTGTGCAGGTGGCCCTGGCTAACCCGCACATTTCGGGAATTGGGTTTGATCTGCCCGAGGTGGCCCCGATTTTCGAAGACTACGTTGCGCAAAACGGTCTATCTTCGAGAGTGGAATTCCGTGAGGGGAATTTCTTTCGGGACCCCCTGCCGGAAGCAGACGTGCTGACGATGGGACATATCTTGCACGACTGGAATCTCGACGAAAAGAGATTCCTGATTCGCAAGGCACACGAAGCTCTTCCGAAGGGGGGCGCGTTGATTGTCTACGAAAGCATCATCGACGATGACCGGTCCAAGAATGCCTTCGGCCTGCTGATGAGTCTAAACATGCTCATCGAGACGTCGGGAGGGTTCGACTATACCGGAGAGGATTGCATGCACTGGATGAGGGAAGTTGGTTTCCAGGAGACGCGCGTGGAGCATTTGGTTGGACCGGATTCCATGGTGGTGGGGATTAAATGATGCACGCCGAGTCTCTCCAGAACTACAGCGCCGCCGTGCCCGTGATAGCCACAGCGGATGTTTCCAGCACAGTTCGCTATTTCGAACAAACGCTGGGATTCACGCAGCAATGGACGTGGGGAGATCCTCCGGTTTATGCGGGCGTAAAAGCAGGCTGTGCGACCATTTACATCACTCACGATCCCGACACCGCGGCCGCAATCAAAGAACGGCACTTGGCTCCCGATATTTTTCTGTGGGTGAACCATATCGATCAGGTGTACGATCAGCACCGTGCCAAAAACGCCGACATCGTGGAACAGCTAACGGCACGTCCCTGGGGTGTCCGGCAATACGTCGTTCGGGAACCGAACGGATACCACCTCAAAGTGGCAGAATCGTACGAACCTGAAGTCACGCCGCCTACAATTGCGTGACGCTGAGTATGTTGCCATCTGGGTCCTGGAACCAGGCGACTCTCGCGCCACCCGGAAACTGCATGATGCCGAGATCGTTCTGAGACAATCCTGGGTAGCGTTCGAATTTGACGCCCGCTTGTTCCAGGCCCTTCACCGCAGCGACGATATCCGCGACCTGCCAGCCGAGGACGGTGTATGGCTGGTGTGATGCCGGCAGAATATGATGCCATGCACGTCGAAGACTAAGGCATAGGAAAGCTCCTCTTCGACGAGGCGCAAGCCGAGCGTGTGTCGCGATAGAAAGCCTCCCCGCGCGCAGGATCGCTCGTGTACACAAAAGCCATGATCTTGGCTGATGCAAGTACCGATGCAGTGCATGAGAGAGTGTTGCCAAGTCCGGTCATCTTGGGCCTCGAATAATCCGTCTCTCGTGTAATCGGAGAGCCGGACCAGGGGGTGTGCGGCCGGGTGGATAGGTAACACTTTAGACCGGGCACATAGGTAACACTTTAGCGTATTTTAACGATGCCACCGGGCGCGGACTGCAGGGGATGCACAAGGGGGCGGCAGCCCTCTTGTGGGGGGAGCCGGCAGCATCGATGCGTGCCAGCGGTTTTGACTGGCGCGCAGCGTGCTTCCGGCGTGGGGGGAACCCGCCCGCCCCGGCTTGCCCCGGAGGGGAAACGGGAAAGGGGAGTTTAAATTCCTTGCTGCCGCAGGCTCTTATGATGGCTGCGGGGAGGGATCAACACCCACCAGTTCCTCAGGGCCGTCTTCGCGTTCCAGCACTCGCCTGCTGGTTTCGTCCAGCCAACCGATGGGATAGAAGCCGTACCATAACCGCCACATTCCGTCTTGGACGGGCTCCATGCGGATGGGTTCGTTGGCCAGCGCCTTGGTGATGAAGATGCGCTCACCATTCCAACGAATACGCCCACACGAACCCACAGTCCGGACCCGTTCACCAGCGCCATATTCGGGTTGCCTGAGCCGACTGGGATAGGATCGCGGTGAAGGCCGATATACCGCCGCCGGCACTTTCATGTCGAGCGCTTCATGGGGCCGCTCATGATTGTACTCCTGGCGGAATGCATAAAAGGCATTCTGCTGGGCCCGCAGGTTTTTTGCCGGTGGCATGGCGGTGCCTTCTTTCAAACTCCGATGCATCCGCTCATGGCGCCCGTTCTGCTGCGGCTTGCCCGCATCAATCCGCTCTGGTCGAATGCCGAGTTTGATCCACCAAACCGCCAGCTCCGATAAACCTGCCAATGCCACACTTGCAAACGGCGATCCGTTGTCGGTGCGAATTGCAGCTGGTAATCCGTATTCGCGAAATGCGGTTTCCAGAAGCGCCCGCGCATACTTCTCTTCCAGACTCGCTACCGCCTGACAACGCAGCAAGTATCGGCTGAAATCATCACTGACGGTTAGCGGATCGCAACGCGTTCCGTCGCCGCACTGGAAGTACCCTTTGTAGTCGGCACACCACACCTGGTTGGGCTCCTGCGCGGAGTGCAACGCACCGGCGTAGACCGGCACGCGCTGCGATTTCTTTCTCGGTGCCGTCAGCCCGGCGCGCTTCAAAATCTCCCCAATGGTGCTGGCCGCAGGCCAATCTACCACCGGACGCTTCTGTCCCAGCCATACGCGCAGCTTTTTCGGCCCCCAGCGCGGATGCTTCTGGCGGGCCTCAATCAGCCCGTCGACCACATTCTGTTTTACTTGATTGGGGTGCTCGTGCGCTGCCGTGGTCCGGTCCGTCAGCCCCCCGATTCCCTCAGCCTCATATCGGTCCAGCCACTTGTAGCCAGTCCTGCGGCTTACTCCGTAACGTCTGCACAATTCGGCAAACGACCATTCCTCTGCTCGCTGCCATTCATGAATGAACTTCATCCGCTCTTCCATGGCACATGTCTCTTTCCAGCCCATCAATCCTCAGACGGATTGACGACTCCAAAAGTGTTACCCATGTGCCCGGATTAGCTTGTTACCTATGTCCCCGGTTTGTACAGGGGTCGCCCGCGGACCCGGGGGTCCACCCTACTGTTCTGGCAGAGAGGTTTAGTGGGGCGGACGCCCTGGTCCGCATGCCGACCCCCCGGTCGGCACGATGGCTACACGGTTATAAAATGTCCGCTTTAGCAAGAGGCGTGAGAACATAAACGCTCATCGTTTCGGCAAACGCCAGCCGCCTAAATTTCACCATCTAATTTATTTGATTCGCTCCGCCAACTCTAAAATAATCCCCTCCGGCCCACGAACGT
>Ga0210406_10003096_pt1 | contig 18459 bp, 20 predicted proteins | sample IncBWC30MmetaG_FD_155454 | JGI IMG/M metagenome (GOLD analysis project Ga0210406, IMG submission 155454) | Forest soil microbial communities from Barre Woods Harvard Forest LTER site, Petersham, Massachusetts, United States - Inc-BW-C-30-M | ecosystem: Environmental > Terrestrial > Soil >... | reverse complement strand
CCGGCACAACATTCAAGAGAGCCGATTCGTCCAGCCAAACAAGAAGCGTTTTACGGTCCGGCGAATTATCGGCAGCGGCGATCTCTGGGTCACTGAATTCGTACTTACCTATGACGGCATACCATCTTACGCGGTGAGCATCATGGAATTCCGCGAAGGACTGGTGGCCAACGAAACGCAATATTTCGCCGATCGGTTTGAGCCTGCACCCTCGCGTGCGCATCTTGTTGAGCGAGTGGGCTAAATCACGTCATTCTAAATGCATCGCCGAGGCCGTGACGATTCAATTTGATTTAGGTTGTCCGGTGATGGCTTGAAAGAAGAGAGACGAAAGATGAGCCCGACCAAATCCGACGCCGTCATCGGCAACGCCAGGATTGTTTTGGCGGATCGCGTGATCGAACACGGCTGGATCGCTTTTGCCGACGGCCGTATCGCCGGGGTAGGCGAGGGGAGCGCTCCGGCCGGCAGCGGGGATGCCGCCGGCGATTTGATCATGCCGGGTCTGATCGAGCTGCACACAGATCATCTGGAAGCGCATTACGTGCCGCGCCCAAAGGTCTTCTGGAATCCGATTGCCTCAGTCATCTCCTATGACGGGCAGCTGGCGACCGCCGGGATCACCACGGCACTGGATTCGCTGCGCGTCTGGCGCGAAGACGGCGCCGAGGAAGTCGACGGCAGGGCGGGCGTGCTGGCCGAGGCGATCACTTCGGCGCGCGATGCGAATTTACTGCGCGCCGATCACTTCCTGCATCTGCGCTGCGAAATCCCGATGCCGAGCGTGGTCGAGGAAGCCAAGGAACTGATCGGACGGCCGGACGTACGGTTGATGTCATTGATGGACCACACGCCGGGGCAGCGTCAATTCCGTGATGAAGGCAAGCTGCGCGACTATTACCGCGGCAAGGGCGCGGGAATGACCGACGCCGAACTGGATGCGCTGTTCGAACGGCGTTTTGCCTACCAGAAGGCTTATGCGGCGGCCAACATGCGCGAGATCGTGGCGCTGGCTCGTCAATATGAGGTACCGCTCGCCAGCCACGACGACACCACGGAAGAGAACGTCACCGACGCGATCCGCGAGCGCGTATCGGTGGCGGAATTTCCGACCACGATAGAAGCCGCGCGCGGACTGCATCAGGCCGGCATCGGCATTTTGATGGGCGCGCCGAATGTGGTGCGCGGCGGCTCGCATTCCGGCAACATTGCCGCGGTCGATCTCGCCCGCGAAGGGCTGCTCGACATCCTGTCGTCCGACTATATTCCTTCGAGCCTCTTGATGGCGGCGCTGCAATTGCCGCAACGCGTTCCGGCGATTGACCTCCCGTCCGCAGTACGCACCGTCACCAAGACACCGGCGGAAGCCGTCGGCCTCGCCGATCGCGGCGAGATCGTGGCCGGCAGGCGCGCCGACCTGATCCGCGTGCATCTTGCCGGCGATATTCCGGTCGTGCGCTGCGTCTGGCGCGAAGGACGGCGCGTGGCATGAGCGAAGCACCGGCCATATCAGTGGGGCGACCGGCGGCGATCGGACCGGGACGGCTTGTTCTGGTGGTCGGCCCGAGCGGGGCCGGGAAGGATACGCTGCTTGGTTTGGCCAAGGCGGCGTGCGCCGATGACGCTGATATCGTCTTTCCGCGCCGCGCGATCACGCGGGCGGCAACCGCGTCGGAAGACAATGAGCAGCTGAGCCCAGGGGCCTTCCGGGACGCCGTTGAGCGCGGAGCCTTTGCCGTCAACTGGGAAGCGCATGGCCATTGCTATGGCTTGCGTAGCGCCATCGATGACGATATCCGCGCGGGCCGCACCGTGATCGCAAATGTCTCGCGCACCGTGATCGGCGCCTTGCGCCGCGCCTACCTCGACGTGATGGTGATCGCGATCACGGCGCCGCCCGAAATCCTTGCCAAGCGCCTCGCCTCGCGCGGGCGCGGCAGTGACGGCCAGATCGAGCACCGGCTCGGTCGAACCGTCGACGACGCTTCGGCAACGCCCGATGTCACGATCGTGAATATGAGCAGCGCCGAATATCACGCGCGCCAGCTGGTGCGGATCGTCAAGGGCGATCGCTGGGACCAATAGGCGGGTCCAATACCGGGAGATAGTCGATGTCGGTTATCGCGACGGTCGAGCAACTTGAGGCGATCTACGGGCGGCCGAACGACGCCTCCACGGTCAAGGTACCTTAGGCCACGAGGTCCAGCAATCTTGAAGAGCCTCGGACGAGTACCTTGCGTCCCATCGGAGTAATGACCGGGTGCCCATCGTCTATCGCGGCAAGCTCAAGCGCGACCAGTTGCTCAAGAGCAAATCGACTGGAAGCAAGACGCGCCGGCGCACGAAGCGCCTTCAGCGCTTCCCATTGATCGGGTGTAAGGTCGTAGTCCGATTCCACGCTGATGTTTCCTCGAAGATGCTTCGCGAGATCCTCTTACAAATACCGCATGAAAACGGCGCGACCGTAATGAGTCAGGATTTCGGTGTGGCGTGAAGGCCTGGGGAAATTGTTGTATCTCGAAGACGATCACGATCCGCTGACGTTTTGGTCACATCATCGTGTCGGTTGAAATGATTACAGCGAATTTGCGGCGGCAGAATCAGACCGGTGAATTGAGCTTCAGTCCAACCATTCCGGCGACAATCAGCGTCAGGCAAAGGATGCGAACGGGATCGGCCGGTTCGCTGTAGAGGAGAATTCCGGCGATGATGGAGCCGGCGGCTCCAATCCCCGTCCAAACAGCATAGGCGGTACCGAATGGCAGGGAGCGCAGCGCAAGCGCCATCAATCCGAAGCTGAAAGCGATGGCAACCAGGGTTGCAACCGTCGGCCAAAACCGGGTGAGGCCGTCGGAATATTTCAGGCCCAGCGCCCATCCGATCTCAAGCAGGCCAGCGCCAAGAAGTGCGACCCATGCGCTCACGGTGTTCTCGGTCCGGGCATCGCTCGCCGCTCCTTCTAAAGCTCGGGTCGGCCCTCCTTGCGTTGTTCGCGCGACAGGGATGTGACAGGCGAACCGCGTATCTTGGGTGATTGCTGGCCCGGTTGTCGTAAATGTGTTGCGCTGCGACATGATTCCTGCCGGCGTCGCCGGGACAGAGCTACTGCCATGTTTCACACAGCAAATTGAAAGACTCTCGCCGTTGGTCTGCTAAAATGCCGGCGTAAATCGGCTTCACACCGTTGGAGTGGAGTTCATGAACAAGCTCGTGGAAATTCGAGATCAGGAATTCATGTGCCGGGAGCGCGCAGCGCACGACGCCGAGCGCAGGATTTTCTGGCTGGCACAGGCGGAAGAGTGGGAACAGCGCGCACTCGATGAGATTGCGTCTCACTTTAGAGGGTGCAATCTCGGCAGTATCGACACGCGGGCCGCCGCCCATTAGGGCGCGGAGCGTTGTCGCCACCATTGTTCGGCGGAAAAAGCTCAAGATCGATACCAGAACCACCGTGCCAGCGAGGCCGGCGATGAAAATCCGTTGCCTGATCGTGCTTGCGGCCCTGGTTGCCAATGCCCCCCGGCCACATCGGGCACGATCGATGGAACGTCCCGCGCCGTCGCCAGTTTCTAGCTCACGCTGCGGCGCAGGTGTTTGATCGAATCGCCGAGGTCAACAGCCGGTGATACGGTCCTGCGACCAGCCACAGGCGCAGGTTTCGTGCTAGGAACAATTCCAAAAAGCTATCGGTACGAATGACGAAGTCTGGGATCATCGGCGGCATTTTTGCCGCGCTATGCGTCGGCGGCGCGGCCGGTGCGTTTGCGGTCGCGTGGCGGCCGGCGATTGCAGCGATCGATCCGCCCAAGCCGCAGTCGTTCGATACCAATCTGGTCAAGCGCGGCCGTGAACTAGCCACTATCGGAAACTGCGGGGATTGTCACACCGCGCGCGGCGGCAAAAGTTTTGCCGGAGGCGTTCCGGTGCCGACCCCGTTCGGCACGGTCTTTTCTACCAACGTCACGCCGGATCCGGAGACAGGAATCGGTCGATGGTCTGAAGCGGCGTTCCGCCGCGCCATGCGCTCGGGCGTTGATCGTGACGGCCAGCACCTCTATCCGACATTTCCCTATGATCACTTCACCAATGTCAGCGATGAGGATGATGCCGCGCTCTATGCCTTCCTGATGACGCGGGAGCCGGTTCGCGCGCCGGTGCGCCAAAACCAGCTCGCCTTTCCGCTTGATCATCGCGTCCTCGTCGCCGGCTGGAAGCTCCTGTTTCTGCATCGCGGCACTTACCGGCCGGACAGTACCAAGAGCGCGGAGTGGAATCGCGGCGCCTACCTAGTCGAGGGGCTCGCGCATTGCGGCGCCTGCCACACACCGCGCAATGCGCTCGGCGCGGAGCGCACGAGCGCATCATTTGCCGGCGGCGACGTCGACAACTGGCACGCCTATCCGATCAACGCTCAATCTCCGTCGCCGGTGCCGTGGGATATGGAGGCGTTGTTTGCCTATTTGCGCGACGGCTCGCATCCCGATCACGGCACTGCGCGCGGACCGATGGCGCAGGTGGTCGGCAATCTGTCGGAGGTCGCCGCAAGCGATGTTCAGGCCATCGCGGCCTATATGGCCGATATGTTCGGCGCGCCGACGCCGGACCGCAAGCGGCAGGGCGAGGCGGCCTTGGCGCAAGCCAAATCAGCTCCCGCGCCGGCTCCGCGGGCCAATGCTCCCGGCGGTTCAATCTATGCCGCGGCTTGCGCGACCTGCCATGAGAGCGGGAGGCCGCCGCCTTATGGCGGTATCAATCTCGGACTAAGTACGGCGATCGCAGGCACCGATCCGCGCAACCTCGCCAATATCGTGCTGTCCGGCGTTCGTCCGGTCGAAGGCGAGCGCAGCCCGATCATGCCGGGCTTTGCCGCGAGCATGAGCGATGCGCAGATTGCGGCGTTGTTGAATTTCCTGCGATCACGATTCAGCAACCAGCCACCATGGGCCGGCGTTGAAAGAACCGTCGAGGAAGCACGCCGCGCTGATACCGCCTTTCTGCAGACCTCCGCGGGGCCGCGCAATGCTCCCGCCGAGGCAAGCCAGCGAGACAAGCCATGATGATATTGAAGGTCAATGGTCTGACACATCAGGTCGATGCGGAGGCGGATACGCCGCTACTCTATGTGCTGCGCGACGATCTCAAGCTCAACGCCGCCAAATTCGGCTGCGGGCTTGGCCAGTGCGGTTCCTGCACGGTGATGGTCGACGGCAAGGCCGTGCTGTCCTGCGTGACGCCGCTGGTATTGCTTGAGGGCAAGCAGGTGACGACGCTCGAGGGTTTGGGCACGATATCGGAGCCGGCGCCGATCCAGCGCGCCTTCATGGAAGAGCAGGCGGCGCAATGCGGCTATTGCATCGCCGGGATGATGATGCGGGCGCAGGCGCTGCTGCAAAGGAATTCCAAGCCAACCGATGAAGAGATACGCGCCGAGTTGCAGCCAAATCTCTGCCGCTGCGGCACCCATATGCGGATCCTGCGCGCGGTGCGCCGCGCCGCAAGGCTGATGGACACCGCCGATGCTTCGCCGGCCAACCATGGGAGCACGCCATGAACGCCCCCCTCATCCTCGATCGCCGCCGGGTGCTTGCGGGCGGAGGCGCGCTGATCGTCAGCTTCTCTCTGTCGGGCGCATTTGCGCAGGATCAAGCCGCCTCGATTCCGGCACCGAAGCCTCCGGGGAGCCTCGCGACGACGCCATACCTCGATTCCTGGATAAGGATCGATGCCGACGGTTCCATCACGGTGTTCACCGGCAAGGCCGAACTCGGCCAGGGTTTCAAGACCGCGTTTCAGCAGATCGCCGCCGAGGAGCTTGACGTTGCCTTTGCATCGCTGAACGTCGTCACCGCCGATACCGGTCTCACCGCCAACGAGGGCTACACCTCCGGCAGTCATTCAATGCAGGACAGCGGCACCGCGATCCAGAACGCCGCCGCGCAAGTGCGCGCGCTTCTGATCGCGGAAGCCGCAAAGCGCCTCGAGCTGCCGGTTGAGAATCTGCGGACCGAAGATAGCGCGGTGGTGTCGCCGGACGGACGGCGGCTCGGTTACGGTGAATTGGTCGCGGCCAACATGCTGCATGTGCAGGCGCAGGCGAACGCGAAGCTGAAGGATCCCTCGATATTCAAGGTGATGGGCCAACCGCTTCCGCGCGTCGATATCCCGGCCAAGGTGACCGGCGGCGCGGCCTATGCTCAGGATATGCGGCTCCCCGGCATGGTGCATGCGCGGATCGTGCGGCCGCCAAGCTACGGCGCGCAACTGGCCGATTGCGATCCTTCGGCGATCGAAAAACTGCCCGGCGTGGTCAAGGTCGTGCGCGACGGCAATTTCCTCGCCGTGGTCGCGGTCAAGGAATTTTTGGCGATCAAGGCGATGAATGCACTTGCCGCGGCCGCGAAGTGGAAGGAGACGGCAGGCCTGCCGAAGCAAGACGATCTGACGGACGTCCTGATCAAACTGCCATCGCAGGATTCGACGATCTTTGAGCGTAGCAATCCATCGGCGGTCGGCCGGAAGACGATCGAAGCAACTTACACACGGCCTTACCAGTCGCATGGATCGATCGGGCCGTCCTGTGCGGTTGCGCAATTTTCAGACGGCGCGATGACGGTGTGGACCCATACGCAAGGCGTCTATCCGGATCGTGCCGGCATCGCGCAAATGCTGAAGATGCAGCCTTCGAGCGTTCGGCTGATTCATGTCGAAGGCTCCGGATGTTACGGCCATAACGGCGCCGACGATGCGGCAGCGGACGCGGCGTTGATCGCCCGCGCAATGCCCGGCGTGCCCATACGCGTGCAATGGATGCGCGAACAGGAGCATGCCTGGGAGCCCTATGGTCCGGCGATGGTGACGAAGCTGAAAGCCTCGCTCGACGAGGCAGGCAAGATCGCCGACTGGAATTTCGAGGTCTGGAGCAACACCCATTCGATGCGGCCGGGCGGCGCCGGCTGCATGCTGGCGGCGCAACACATGGCGCAGCCAATCGCGGTGCCGGCGCCGAAGCCCATACCGTTGCCGGAGGGGGGCGGCGACCGCAACGCGATCCCGATCTACACATTCCCCAATGCCCATGTCGTGCACCACTTCATCCCGGCGATGCCGCTTCGGATTTCCGCGATGCGCGCGCTCGGCGCCTATCACAACGTGTTTTCAATCGAGAGCTTTATGGATGAGCTGGCGCTGGCAGCGGACGCCGATCCGGTCGAATTCAGGCTAACACATCTTGACGATCAGCGCGGGCGCGACGTGATCGAAAAGGCAGCGCTTGGCTTTGGCTGGCAGAAGGGCCAAAAGCCGCCGCCGGATCGCGGCTTCGGCTTTGCCTTTGCGCGTTACAAGAATCTCGCGGCCTATTGCGCCGTTGCGAGCGAAGTGGAGGTCAACCGCGAGACCGGGCGCCCTCGCCTGGTGCGGGCGGTCGCGGCAGTCGATAGCGGACAGGTGGTCAATCCGGACGGGCTCATCAACCAGATCGAAGGCGCGATCGTGCAGTCGACGAGCTGGACGCTCTACGAAAGCGTGACCTTCGACGATACCAGGATCACCAGCATCGACTGGCAAACCTATCCGATCCTGCGCTTCGATGCGGTCCCCGACAGCATCGAGGTGCACATCATCAACCGGCCGGGCCTGCCGTTCCTCGGGAGCGGCGAAACCGGGCAGGGGCCGGCCGCGGCATCGATCGCCAACGCGATTGCCAATGCGACGGGAAAACGGCTCCGCAACCTGCCGCTGACCCGCAAGCGCATCAAGGATGCGATCGATGCATAAACGCTGCTATACTGCCGCTCCCGACCAGAGCGGGCCTCGCCGATAATGGCTTTTCTTTCGCATCTCAAATAAGGAGCAAATCCAATGACGCATGCCATTCGTTTTCACAAACCCGGCGGGCCCGATGTGCTGGTCTGGGAGGAAGTTCAAGTCGGCAAGCCCGGTCCAGGGCAAGCCCGCATCCGTCACACCGCGGTCGGTCTGAACTTCGTCGACATCTATAACCGTTCGGGGCTTTATCCGGTCCAGTTGCCAAGCGGCCTGGGCGGCGAGGGCGCAGGCGTGGTCGAGGAAGTCGGCCCCGGCGTCACCGACCTGAAGGCTGGCGATCGCGTCGCTTATGGCGCCGCGCCGGTCGGCGCCTATGCCGAGGCGCGACTGATCCCCGCCGATCGCCTGCTCAAGCTGCCCGATAGCATCGACGACAAGACGGCAGCGGCGATGATGCTGAAGGGCCTGACGACGCAATATCTGATCCGCCAGACCTATCGCGTCAAGGCTGGCGACACCATCCTGCTGCACGCGGCCGCCGGCGGCGTCGGCCTGATCCTGAGCCAGTGGGCGAAGCATCTCGGCGCGACCGTGATCGGCACCGTCGGCAGCGACGAGAAGGCAAAACTCGCCAAGGCCCATGGCTGCGCCCACACCATTGTCTATACACGCGAAGATTTTGTGAAGCGCGTCGAAGAGATCACGGAAGGCAAGAAAGTCCCGGTGGTCTATGACTCCGTCGGCAAGGATACCTTCTTAAAATCGCTTGACTGCCTGGCGCCGCTCGGGGTCGTGGCCCTGTTTGGGCAGTCGTCCGGCAGTGTCGAGCCGCTCAACCTTGGCCTGTTGGCGCAGAAGGGGTCGCTCTACGTCACCCGGCCGACACTCAACACCTATGCCGCCAAGCACGAAAACCTCGTCGCCATGGCGAAGGAGCTGTTCGAGGTGGTGCAGTCAGGTGCGGTCAAGATCGAGATTCACCAGACCTATCCGCTGAAGGACGCCGCCAAGGCGCACGCCGATCTCGCCGCGCGCAAGACCACGGGATCGACGGTATTGACGGTCTGAGACCCGACGCATTTACAAGGTGAGGAGAGGCGGGCAGGTTTGCCCGCCTCTCTTGCTGCCGGCTGCGCCGAATACCAATTAAATGCGCGTGGTCGTGGTTTTTGCCGGTGAGGCAAGGGGGCGTCGATGGCGCGCGTTCTCATCCTGTTGCCCGCGCGGGATTTCGACCCGAGCGAAGCCGCCGTGAGCTGGCAGGTGCTGGCGAACACACGCCACGTCGTCCATTTTGCGACTCCGGACGGGCGGCCTGCGGTTGCCGACGACATGATGCTGACGGGCCGGGGTCTCGATCCCTGGGGCGCCATTCCGCTATTGCGGAATCTGCCGCTGATCGGGCGCTTGATGCGGGCCAATCGCGATGCTCGGGTGGCCTACGCTGACATGATCGCTGATCCGAACTATCTTGCGCCACAGCACTGGGATGCCGTCGATCCTGCGGAGTACGATGCGCTGGTGCTGCCGGGCGGGCATCGAGCACGAGGCATGCGCGACTACCTCGAAAGCGAAATCCTGCAAAGGCTTGTTGCGCATTTCTTCGATGCGCAGAAGCCGGTGGCGGCGATCTGTCACGGCGTGCTCCTGGCGGCGCGCAGCACCGCGAAACCAACCGGGCGTTCGGTTCTATGGGGATATCAGACCACTGCATTGACCTGGGCGTTCGAACGCAGCGCGTGGTCGGTTGCGCGTATCACCCGATTCTGGGATCCGAACTACTATCGGACCTATCTGGAGCAGGCCGGCCAACCCGAAGGCTTCATGTCGGTGCAGCAGGAAGTGACGCGCGCGCTGGCGCGTGCCGAAGATTTCCGCGATGTGCCCAGGGATGAGCCCGACTATCGCCGCAAGACTTCAGGCCTGGTGCGCGATACCATGGACGACGCGACACCGGCCTTTGTGGTGCGGGATCGCAACTACGTTTCGGCGAGATGGCCCGGCGACGTCCACACATTTGCAAAGACGTTTGCAGGCATGCTGAAATAGCCAACATCAGGACCCGGCTCAGTGTCCGCCGCCTCGTCCAGGCGCCGCATAGGCAGCGCCCGCGAGAGCGGCGATCACGGCGGCAACGGTGAAAATCTTGACGTTCGAGAAGGCTTTGACGTTTGACATGGCGCACCCTCGGGCGCCCCCCAAAATCCCTAATGCGAGTAACTCAACCAAACGTCCACAATAACCCTCGCACGGTGCCAAAGTTCCCGCGAGGCAACGCGAACGGCCTCGAGGCGGACGGGGCAGGTCGCATCGCAACAGGGCTCGCGGGCCCTCGGAGAACCTTACAGAGAGCTTACAGGTCTGCCGCGCGGCCTTCTTGCAAAGGCGCTGCTATACCGTCTCATGCTTTCGCAAATCCCGCGCGTGATCGAAATCGCCGGCTTGCAGGTCGGCCTCGGACGTGGCGATGTCGGGAAGGGCGGCCTCGCTCAAAATGTCGGCGGTGATATCTTCCACCGAGCTATCCACGATTTCGTGGATGAAGCTGTTATTCTTGTATTCGCCAGACGCCACGCGCGAAATCACTTCGCGTTTCGTGATCTCGGGATCCACCACGGCCTCGCGGCCGCGCCGCCCGTAGTCGATCATCACTACGAAATACTGCATGCTCGCTATCCGCCTTCGAACGCGGCAAGTATTTCCGAAAATCGGAAGCTAGTCAAGCTTAAAATTCAGTAAATCAGAAACAGCTCACTCGCGCTGGCGGCGAGGCGAGAATCACCCGGCACGGCTCATTTCGTCCCCTTCATTTCCCGGGGGTGAGTCCCGATATGCGGCCTGGTGCCCTTGCGCGACCGGGCTGCGCCTTTGGCCCGCAGCCTCTCGATCTGGCCCCTTGGCAGGGTGATGCAGATCTCCCCGATCCATTCCAGCTTCACCCCGTTGATCGGCTTGGCGTTAAAGCTCGTAAGATTGACCAAAGTGGGGGTTTTTCCGCGCTCGATGGTCTTCAAATAGCGCTCGCCGGTCTTCAGCCTGACCGCGGCCTCTTCGCCGTAAAAGCTCGAAACCGGATGGCGCTGCTCCCTGTAAACCACAATAATGTCGCCGTTTTCGTATTTGGGCAGCATGGAATCGCCTGCGACTTCAAAGGCAATGATTTCCTCCGCAATACGGAAGGGCAGCTCGATCTCGCCCAGCCCCTCGGGCGGAACCTGTTCGTGTTCCGGCTCGATGACCGCGCCGGCGCCAACCCGCCCCATGATCGGCACCGAATTCAGCTCGAGATAATCGACGATTAGGGCAATTTCCGACGCCTTGATCAGTCGAATTCCGGAGAAAAGCTCGGAGACTGCGCCCGGACGAACGCCCATCGCCTTTGCGAGACCGCCCTTGGTCTTGCCCGGCTTCTCCAGCCCCCGCTCGATCGTTTTGATGTCCAGCATGCCGCTATACTTCTGAAACCCAGAAGAGAAATCAATTCCGACTTTCGGAAATCAACTTGACTCTTAATTCCGAATAGCAGAAGATACTGGGCATGAACCAGGTAACGGCCACCACCAAGAAGCGGGGCGGCGAACGCAACAAGTCGCACAGGCTCATCAAGGCACACGACCGGCGATCCCGCGATCTGCCGCTCAATGCCGAGGTGGCGGCGATCGAAGTCGACGATCTGCTTGCACTGGAGCCGGGCGAGAAGATCGTCACCTTGCGCTCGATCCGCAACGATCCGCTAGGCCGGCTGCATTCGCATCGCCAGATCGACGAGGCGCAATATCAGGGCGGGCGCGCGTTCCAGAACGATTGGGAGAAAGCCGAGCATGGCCCGCAGGCTGTCGATCCGACCCGCGAATACGTCGATGGCGTGCAAAAGCGGAGCCGATCACCGAGGGCCAGCGCAAGGCCGTGTTGCGGCTGGGCCGCGCCGAGCGCGAACTCGGCGCCGACGGCGCGGCGCTCGTGCATGAGGTGCTGATCATGGGGCTCTCGATGGAGCAGGTCGGCCAGCGGCGCAACTTGCTGACCCAGCGCTGGCGCGACTATTTCGCGCGGCGTCTCGGTGAATGTCTCGACCGCGAACCCACCAAGCGAGCTTCTGAACCAAAACCACACTGGAATCAAAGATTTCTAGTGTCCTTTCGAATCCTATGTCCGCAAAAACGTGGGTGCCGCGGCGCATAGCGAAGTTCGTATTCCGAACACTAGCATCGGGTGACTTTTTCCGCCCTTGGTATAATCTCCTTATCTTTAGCGAAGAGATTTCTGATGCGTAAAATCGTGCTCGTTGCAACCGCAACCATGGCCGTCGCGTGCCATGCTGCCTACGCCCAAGACCAGCCGAAAATCCGGCTCACGCAGGCCACGACCACCGCGCCTGCCGATCCCGCACCGGCCGCTCCTGCGGTTGCGCCGACCGCCCAACCGGCTCCCGCTGCGCAGGCGGCACCGGACGCTGCTCCGACCGCGAAAGCCAAGCCCGCGAAGAAGCGCGTCGCCAAGCGCCGCTCCTGGCAATCGGATGAGGCAAAAGCGCGGGGCATCGCCGCGAAATATGGCGTCACCTGGTAGGGGTAGCGGGCGCACCGCGCATCGTGCTTTCGTCGTCGAAACGATGCACGCGGGGAGCGCACGCGGGCGATGGCGTGCGCGGCGGCGTGGCCTCAGTGCCGTTGCGGGGTCGACGGTGCAGCGGAATCTTGATCTGTCACGCTGGAATGTGTCGCATCGTAGTGCAGCCACAGCTCAAGCAGAGCGAAGAAAGCCACCGCCGCGCCTATGCCGATGCTGTAATGCATGGCGCGCGTGTGGGCGAACCCCAGCGCCCATGGAGAAATCACCAGCCAAAGGCCGACGGCAACGTTGGCCCATTCTTCCCAATTGGCGTAGGCGGCAATCGCCGCAAGCGACATCGCGGCAATCACGATGCCGCCGGCCCACAAATCCATTTTCGCAGCACCGTTACTGAGCTTGAACACCCATGGCGATGCAAACAGCAATGCCGCAAGCAGCAGATTATACAGGTCAAGGACGGACTCACGTCGCCATGTTCTCTTCAAGAAGGACCTCCCGCCGAATAACTGGATCGGCGGAGAAACTCCACGCTTCTGACTGGGTTCCGGCCAAGTTGGACGCCGACGGATAGACTTTGGGGGCATAAGCCGGTCTGAGATGGATCGGCACGCAAGGCTGACCGAATTGGTCAGAACGGACCGGCGCTGAAATTGAGCGGTTGCACCACGTCGTAAGACGCTTTCGTCAGCGGCACGCCATAGTTGACCGTCAGCGCGCCGAACGGGGAAGCCCAGGTCAGGCCGACGCCAACCGAAGAGCGCACCACGTTGGTGTTGGCAACCTGCAACGATTGCGCCGAGCCGGGAAAGGCGGTCGGCCCGCTATAACGAAACACGCTGCCGGCATCGACAAAGGCGGAAGCCCGCAAACCGTATTCCTGCGGTATGCCGGGGATCGCGCTTTGCAATTCCGCTGTCGTCGCCCAATACATGCTGCCGCCGACATTATCCATGGTGGTGCCGGGCGTGAGATCGCGGGGCCCGAATCCGTTGGGCGCGAAGCCTCGCACCATGCTCGGGCCGCCGAAGAAGCTGTTGGTCAGCGGCACCTGCTGGCCGCCCCAACCGGTGATGTAGCCGCCCTGTCCGCGGACGAGGCCGACCAGATCGTTGTTGATCGCCTGGTAGTAACGCACGTCCTCGCTGGTGCGCAGGAATTTTACGTCGCCGCCGAGGCCGGCGAGGTCCTGCCGGAGCTGCGAGTTGACGCCGTTGGTCGGGCTCTTGGTATTGTCGAGGGTGTTGTAGGTGACCGTATCGCCGACCGCCGAAACCCATTGCGCGCCTGCGGCCGCGGCCTGCTGGATCGGCAATGATGGTGTCGCGGCGAGCGATGTTGGATTGAGCGTGACGTTCTGGTTATAAATCGAGTAGCGCCACTGCACGCTGGTCTGCTCGTTGATCGGCGTACCGACCAGAAAGGTCGTGCCATAAGTGTCGACGCCATAAGATTGATAGCTGTTGGCCACGGTTTGCTTGCCGAACAGATCGATGCCCGCCGAAACACGGTTGCCGAAGAAGGCGGGATCTGTGGCCGTTAAATCGATCCCGCGCGCGTACTGGCCGTAGCTGAAGGTGGACTGCAAGACGGCGCCGGTGCCATAGAAATTGCGATCGCCCAGTTTGACCTCGCCGAGCCATCCGTCGGTCGTCGAGTAACCGCCGGCAAAGTTCAAGTCACCGGTCGCTTGATCGACGGCCTCGACATCGAGCACGACGCGATCGGACGACGAACCCGGCCTGGTCGAAATCTTGACCGCCTTGAAGTAGTTCAGATTCTTCAGCCGCCGCTCGGCGCGGTCGATCAGGGTCTTGTTGTAAGCGTCGCCTTCGCCGAAATCGAACTCGCGGCGGATCACGTAGTCGCGGGTGCGGGTGTTGCCGTGGATTTCGATGCGCTCGACATAGGTCCGCTGTCCTTCGTCGATCACGAACGCGACGTCGGTGCGCAACGCTATGACATCGCGCGTGATGCGGGGCTCGGCATGCGCGAAGGGGTAGCCGAGCTTCGCCATCTCGACGGCGAGCGCCTCGGTGGTCTTGTCCAGCGCACTGCCGTCGAAGACCGCGCCGCTGCGTGCCAGCAATAGATGCCGCAGCTTTTCGGTATCCATTCCCGGCACGTTGCAACTGAGGCTGATGTCGCCGAAATGATAAAGCCGTCCTTCGTCGATGACGAATGTCAGCGTAAACCCTTTCGTCGCGGGATCGTATTCGGCACGCGCCTCACTCACGCTGGCGTCGGCATAGCCGTGGTTACGATAGTAAAACCGCAATTGCTCGCGGTCCTCGGCGACCCGGTCGGGATCATAGACATCGCCGCCGATCAAAAAGCTCACCATATTGGTCGCGGAGGTCTTGATCACGGCGGCGAGTTGGCGCTTGCCGAACACGTGATTGCCGACAAAGTTGATCTGCCGCACCGTGGTCTTCTTGCCCTCGGTGATGGTGAAGACGAGATCGACGCGGTCGCTGCCGCGGTCGATGATTTCGGGCACCACGCCGACGTCGTCGCGCCCGACATGCCGGTAGGCTTCCATGATGCGGCCCACGTCGGCCTGCACCGTAGCGCGCAGCAGCGAGCCGCGCGCCTTGGACTGAACGACGCCGGAAAGCTCGGTGTCCTTGATCTTCTTGTTGCCCTCGAAGGCGACGCGGTCGAGCAGCTTTGCTTCGGTCAGGTGGACGACCACTTTGTCGCCGGCCCGCTCGATCGCAACCTTGTCGAACAGCCCGGTCGCGATCAGCGCCTTCAGCGCCGCGTCCAACGCCGCGGCATCGAGTTGATGCCCTGGCCATGCATGGAAGTAGGAACGTACGGTATCGGCCTCGACCCGGCGATTACCTTCCACAATGATGGTCTCGCGCCCTGTCGCGCCGGCATCATCGGAGGCGAGCGCCGGCGCGGCGAGCAGCGCGGACGCCGCGACCAGCAGTGCAGCCGCCGTTCGCCCCTGGCCGTGTCGCCAATCCGGTGCCCTGCAATTCGTTGTCACGTCCCGCCTGTCCCTTCAGGGCTTGTGAGGCAAGGATCGAATTGCCCGCGCAGGGCAAAAGAATGTCGGACCTGGGGTCAGTTGCGGGCCAATGGTTACCACCGCCACAATCGTTAACACGGCCACAATTTCGACGCGGTGCCGAACCGAATCGTTCGCATAGCCGCTCTAAATGCTGGCTAGCCAAAGGGATAGGCAAACGTTTGCGGCCTGCGAGACCGCAGCTTTGGACCGCCGTGGGAGCACTGCATGCGTCGCGTAGCCCTAGTCGCCGTTTTACTCGCGCTGGTCACGCCAGCGCGCGCCGCGGTCACGCCCGAGATCGATCCGCGCGCTTCGCTCAGCGTGGTCCAGCAGTGGATATACAATTACCGCGCCAAGCCCGATTACGCCCATGTGCCTGCCGCGGTGCGGGTGTTGTTCCATTCGCAAACTTTCAAGGAGCCGGAGAATGCCGGCATCTACCTCGGCTTCATCGCCGGCGCGATCGGATCGAATCCGGCGAAGGCCGAACAGCTCGTCAACAGCTTCTTTCCGGTACCGCCGGAAGACGAGTGGGTGATCGTGCGCGCTATTGCCTATTCGGGGCTGCCGGACTGGCGCAATTTGCTGCGCAGGATCGCACCGAAAATGCCGGGACGCCGGATGATGATCGACAGTTACCTTGCCGGCACGCTGCCGATCCTGACCGAGATTCCGCTCGAGGAAACCAAGCCCGGGATGATGGACAAGCTGCGCGGGGTTTTCACCAAGAATCCCTTCACCAAGGACGAGAAGAAGCTCGACACGACGCTCACTTACGCCGGCAATCAGGACCTTCTGGATACGTTGTGGGGGTATTATTTCGCGACCGGCTCGCATCTGCCGATTCTGCGCATCATGCAGATGCTGCCCTGGTCCAAGAGCCGCGACACCGTCGACAAGCTGACGGTCGGCAGCATGGCGCGCTACACGCTCGCAAGCTACGCCGTGCGCGATGCAGGATTGCGTGAATTCTTGCGCGGCGAACTGCCGAACCAGCCGGCACCGATCAAGGCGCCGCTTACCGAAGTGATCCAGGCTGCCGATACCGTCCAACTCGGCGCCGTCCGCAAGGATGCGCTCGCGGCGGTCGAGGAATTCAAGGCCAAAGGCTCGGACGCACGGCGCAATCTCGACTTCTGGGGTCAGGTCGGCGTCGGCGCGGTCGCGCTCGGCTGCGTCTCGGCGGCAGCGCTCGGGCAGGTCGCGATCGGCATCCCCTGCGTGATCGGCGGTTCGGCGTCGCAAGGCCTGCTGTCGTTCTGGGAAAAGCAGCAATGATCTGCGCGCATCGATAGATACGAGCTTTTGGTCGCTGCAAGAAAATGCCGCTCGCGATCCCGTGAAACTAAGGTCGGCGAGCGGCAGCAATCTACGTTACGGACAACCGGCGACGACGTCCTTTATCGCTCCACCGGCGTCTTCGCGTGATGGACCCGGGCCTTCGAATGAATGGCCTTCGGCGCGTAGGCCAAGGCACTCCTGGCATCGGGGAGGAACGGATCCCGATAGCAATCGCCGCCGCGACCGGAGGACATATCCTGACATTGGGCCAGAGTATCAAAGCCGCAGGACACGACGGCCGAGGTCACGTCCTTACGGCAATACTCACCCGCTGCAGCCGGCGTCGCCATCGTGACGAAGGCCAGCGCGCATAGCGCGGTGATCGGCGCAATGCTGGTTTTCAAAAGCTGTTTCATGTTGCTCTCTCTGCGTTGGTTTTTGGTCTTTGCCCCACGAGACGCACATGGGATACGGGGGGACCCGGCGCTATCGCCGACGAAAAAAGGCAACGGAATTTCTCTTTGCCAATCGACACGGAAACGAAACGCATGCGGCGTGGCCTCGCTGCAGCAGGATCTGACACCAATGAATCAATTGCGGTCGCGGCTGATATAATTTCATGGATGCATGGCTGATGCGCGCGACGATGATTTCGAGCCACCGATCTTGCCGGCCGCATTTCCGATCATAGCTGCGCGGGATTGCGCAAAAAGAAAGGGGGCCGAAGCCCCGTTTTTCCCAAAGTCAAAATTAGAAGCGCCAATAACGCCAGAGGCGCCTGCGATTCCTGTGTCGAAGCGGTCTACCGGTGACGGGAAAAGTTCATCTAAGACAAATCGATGATAGCATCCGCTTCGAGTTCAAGCCGGCGAAACCAGTGGCCAGACCACTGAGGAGGAAATCATGGGTTTCATCAGCATTGTTCTCATCTTGATCATCCTTTATGCGATCGCTTCGCTGCGGGTATTGAAGCAATATGAGCGCGGCGTGGTATTTTTCCTCGGCAGATTTGAGAGCGTGCGCGGTCCGGGGCTCACGCTGATCTTCATTCCGGTGCAGCAGATGACGCGCGTATCGTTGCGCACCGTCACAATGCAGATCCCCTCGCAGAAGATTATCACCAAGGACAACGTGTCGATCGATATCGCGGCGGTCGCTTACTATCATATCACCGATCCGGAAAAGTCGGTGATCGTGATCGAGAACGTCTACAACGCGATCAACCAGATCAGCCAGACCACCGTACGCAATGTGGTCGGCCGCTTCAGCCTCGATCAGTTGCTCTCGGATACTGCCAGCATCAACGACCAGATCAAGAACGTCATCGATCAGCACACCGAGCCCTGGGGCACCCAGGTCACCGCGGTCGAGATCAAGGACATCACGTTGCCTGACAACATGCAGCGGGCGATGGCCAAGGAGGCCGAGGCCGAGCGCGAACGCCGCGCCAAGATCGTCGCCGCCGAGGGTGAGTATCAGGCGGCGGTCAAGCTCGGCCAGGCCGCCGACATCATCACGCAACATCCGGTCGCGTTGCAGCTCCGCACCCTGCAGACTATGGCGGAGATCTCGGTGGAGAAGAACTCCACCATCATCTTTCCGGCGCAGTTCATGTCGACGGTGCAGGAGGCGATCGCGCAGATATCGAAGGATACGACGTCGAAATAGGACGCCAGCCGCTTGATGGGCGGGTGGTTTCTGGGCATACTTTCAACCTCATCGGGTCCGCCGCCCGGTGGAATTCGGGATGCCGTGACGTTGTCGGGCCGGCCAGTCCGCAAACGGTTAATGCTCGGTCTCAAATCGGAGGATAGCGTCCA
>Ga0210406_10003095_pt1 | contig 18459 bp, 15 predicted proteins | sample IncBWC30MmetaG_FD_155454 | JGI IMG/M metagenome (GOLD analysis project Ga0210406, IMG submission 155454) | Forest soil microbial communities from Barre Woods Harvard Forest LTER site, Petersham, Massachusetts, United States - Inc-BW-C-30-M | ecosystem: Environmental > Terrestrial > Soil >... | reverse complement strand
ACGCGAAGATCGGCGGCGGATTTGTGGTTCGCGCGGTGGACAATTCGAACATTGCGCCGCGCGAGTACGTGGATCGCGTGGTGGCGATGGCGCGGGAACACTCCATTCCGGTGCAGTATGGGGTGACCGGTGGCGGAAACGACGGCTCTGTTTTTGTGCGCTATGGTTCCGTGGATGTGGCGATGGGATGGCCGCTGCGGTATGCGCATTCGCCGGGAGAAGTGATTGATACGAAGGATGTGGATGCGCTAGGGAAAATTGTGGAAGTAGTCGCGCGCCAATGGTGAGGACAAAGTTTGGGCTAACGAGGATTCAGCAGCGAGGCAAATCGATCGGCGATGACCGGCCAGGCGAAGTGAGCTTTATAAGCAACGCGGCTGCGGGCGGATAGCTCGGCCCGGAAGTTTGCATCGGACAACACTTGAACCAGCGCATCGTTGAGTTTGCCGGGCTCGCCTGGATTCAAAAGGACGACACCCGCTTCCGTTATCGGCGGCGCGGTTTCAGAATTTTGATAAGCAATCACGGGAAGTCCGGCGGCAATCCCTGCGATGGCGCTGCCGCGGCGCGTAGAGATTCCCTTTCGAACGAAGAGGAGTACATCGCAGGCTGCCAGACGGTTAGCGACTTGCCCGGGCTCAAGAACCCCCTCGACGGATAGCTCAACCGGAAAATCCTGCAAGCCTTGGCGGAGAGCCTCTTCGCGCAATTCGGAATGTCTTCCGAACACCGACAATCGAATGCGTCCAAGTTTCTGTGCGGCATGCTGGACAGCGGCGAGAATTTGTTGAGTTTCCCGAGCGCCTTGTTCGCCGCCGGTGATGCTGAAAACGGCAACTGTGAGAATGTCTCCTGGATTCCGGGTTGCGATTGCTTCCGGAAACGGAAAATTAGCCCCAACCGGAATGAACGCAGCTTTCGATGGAATCGTTTTAACCCAGGAAAGCTGTTCAGGTGGAACGGTGAAGATGGCGAGGTCCGCGAGGTCCAAAGAGCGACGCATGGTGCGCGATTGCACGCGATGGCGCAGGCGATCGATGAGGCGGGGGCTGGAAAACGGTTCGACGTCGTGAAAGACGAATGCCACGCGTGCGCCAGCGGATTTCAGGATCCGAAGGACGCGCGGAAATTTCAGAGGGAAGCCGCGAGCGGACCAGGCGAGGGCCGTATATTGGACCAGCACCCAGGTGTCGGGCCAAGCGGCGGATTGCAAATGCAGCGCGCGCAACGCCTGGCGCCAGCCGTGAAGTTCCCAGGGCACACGGCGAATCTGTAGCTGAAATTCATGAGACTGGAGGGCATCGCCCAGATAGCGGCAGTATTCCTCAACGGCGTCGGTGGGTTCGTCTTTGCGGCCGAGCAGCGCGATGAGTTGGCGCGTCATTGGGGAAGGGCCAGCACATGATTCTCGTCGAGGTTCTGGCAGCGGTAGCCGTGGCTGGCAAATAGAACCAGCAAAGCGCGGTGATTTTCCGGACTGTGCATTTCGACGAGAACAATCGGGCGCTTGCCCGATAACAATCGTGCGGCTCCCTGAAAGACCGCGACTTCGGCGCCTTCGACGTCGCATTTCAAAAGGTCGGGTGGCGGATTTGCCGCGGTGTACTGGTCGAGAGAAACGGCTTCAACGGTGATTGTGCCGGGCGCGGATCCATTCGGTGAGACATGGCCGAGGCCGCGATCGGGAGAAGTGTTCGGGTCAACCCGCTCGAAAGCAACAGTCGTGGGCTCCGACCACACGGCCTTTTGTTCGACGTGCGCGTGCTTGAATAGATTGCGGGCAAGATTCTCCCCCAGACGGGCGGCAATCTCGGGATCGGCTTCAAACGAAACCACGCGTCCCTGCGGACCGACGAGGCGCGCGGCCATCAGCGAAAAGAATCCGATATTTGCGCCGAGGTCATAAAACGTCATGCCGGGCAGCAAGTGCTCGCCGAGGGCATTCTGCACCTGCGGCTCGCCGATTCCCTGTTGCACATTCTGGCCAGTGCGGGGATTCAGCCGAATCCAGAGGCCCTCGGAGGGACCGTGCTGAATCTGCACCCAGACAAGTGAATCGCGGGGAACAAGTTTCCGGCCGGTCCAGCTCAAAAATTGGCCGAGGAGTGGCACGCGGCGCAACCAGGCGAGCGAGGGAGCAAAGCGCAACAGCAGATTCGCGATGCGGCTGGTGGATTCCGCCATTTTATTTCTCCACGAGGAAGCTTCCAAGTAGCAGGGCATCCATGCCGGAACTGAAGAAGGTGCGGATTGCGTCGGTGGGCGTATGCACGATGGCCTCGCCGCGCAGATTGAAGGACGTGTTCATAACGACGGGGACGCCGGTGCGCTTGCCGAATTCGTCGATCAGTCGGTAATAGAGCGGATTGATCTCTTTTTCGACAGTTTGCGGACGTGCGCTGCCCTCCACGTGGGTGACAGAGGGAATGACGCCGCGCTTTTCCGGGCGCACCTGCGCGGTGAGAATCATGAACGGGGAATCGTATGCTGATTCGAGATACTCCGGCGCGGCTTCTTTTTTGAAGGAAGGAGCGAACGGGCGCCACCATTCGCGGAATTTCACCGCGTTGTTTACCTTGATATTCATTTCCGCATCGCGCGGATCGGCGAGGATGGAACGGCTGCCCAGAGCGCGCGGCCCAAACTCCATGCGTCCCTGGTACCAGCCGAGAATTTTCCCTTGCGACAACATTTCGGCGGCCGTAGCCGCCGGATCCGAGAGGCGAGAGGCGCGAATCTTGTAAGTTTTGAGCGCGGTCTCGATAGCGTCGTCATCAAACGAGGGGCCGAGATACGCATGCCGCATCGCGCGCAAGGGTAGACGCGCGCCGCCATCGAGAAACGGAGCGAGGGCCGCGCCCAGAGCGACGCCATCATCGGAGGCGGCGGGTTGCACGAAGAGTTTTTCGATGAGGCCGGAGGCGACGATTTTTCCGTTGGCTTTGGAATTCAGCGCCACGCCGCCGGCGAGGCAGAGATTTTTGCTGCCGGTTTTTTCGAAGGCCATGCGGACAACACTGAATACCGCTTGCTCGCACATTTCCTGGACGGCATGGGCAATGTTCTTGTGAAGGTCGCTGATTTCACTTTCCGGTTCGCGCGGCGAGCCGAGCGAAGCCGGGAAGTCGGCGTATGGGCCGCTGCCGTTTCCGATGAGGCGGTCGACGTGGACTTTGTAGGGAGCTGCGTTCGTTTCCAGGAACATGCGCAAATCGACGCCGGGCTGGCCGTAGGGAGCAAGCCCCATCACTTTCCATTCGTCGGCGTTCGGCGTGAAGCCCAGGAAGCCGGTGAAGTGCGCATAGAAGAGGCCGAGTGAATTGGGCCAGTTGATGGTGAGCACATGCTCGACGCGGCCCTTGCTGCCGCGCCAGATAGAGGTAGCCTCCCAGGCGCCGCGGCCATCCATGACGACGACCGCGGCATCGTCGAAGCCGGAGTAGGAATAACAACTGAGCGCGTGCGCCAGGTGATGATCGACAAAGCGGTAGCGGGCTTTTGTGGGGCCGAATTGGCGCCGAAAGGGATTTTCACCGCCGTGCTGGTGCTGCATGCTGGCGAAGTGGCGCGCGGAATTCAAAACGTTCAGATAGGAGGCGGGCCAGCGGCCCGTGGCGTAGAGGCTTAAATCCTGGCGAAATGTTGCGCCGGGCGGTTGCCAGCCGACACAGACTTCATCCACCTGGGCGGCGGTGATTTTTGCAAAATCGAGGCAGGCCTGGACAGCCAGGGCGGGAAAACGAGCGTCGTGTTTCACGCGGCTGATGCGCTCCTCGGCGACGGCGAAGAGCAGTTCGCCGTCTCGCACCAGGCACGCCGAAGAATCGTGCATCTGGGAATAGTTGAGTCCGAGGGTGATCATGCTACAAGCGCTGCCTCCGGGATACAAAAACGGGGGAATCTATTTCTTCAACGATGGACCGTGCAGCGAGATTCGACCTCTGCTGAAAAGGATACTTGAACTTCGGCGGCGCGCAAAAAGTGGTTTCAGAGGGACCTTGCCCGGTGCCGGGAGTCCGCGGCGAGTCGGAATACCGGCTCCAGTTGACGTGCGATGAGATCCCAAGTGTATTTCCGCGCAGAATCCTGAGCGCGAAGCCCAAGAGCGCGCCTTAATTCCGGGGAATTTCTAAGGCGATCGATGGCGTTGCCGAGCGCCGCCGCGTCGGCCGCCGGAACCAACAGGCCATTCGCATCATTCTCGATCAAATCGGACATCCCGCACGCGTTGGTGGTGACCGCAGGCATTGCCCCGGCCATGGCTTCCAGCAAAGTCAGCGGCATACCCTCCACCAAGGAGGGGAACACAAAAATATCATGAGCGGCGTAAAGGGCGGGCATATCGTCGCGAGCGAGAAAAGCGAGGACCGAGATGCGATTGTGAATCTCCGCGGGAAAGTACACCTTCACCTGTTCCTCCGGGAGGATGCAACCGGCGATCGTAAGATGAACTTCCGGCGAGCGAGCCGCCAGCGCCACGAAGGCATCTGCAAGATAGCGAATTCCCTTCCGGTCGAGCCATGTCCCAACATAGAGCAGGCGATTCGCAGGAGCATCGGCGAATTGTCGCGGCAGAAAAAAGTTTTCGTTCACACCGTTGGGAACATACCAGATTCGCCCAGGTGGGTGGCCATACTTGAGTTCGGAAAGTACATATCCTTCGCGATTGGCCACGGCTCCATAATCGGCTGTGGAAATGGAGAGATCGTACATGCTTTGGTGGTAGAGGCGGTGCCAAACACGATTTTTCCACGCGAAGTTCGCGGTTCGGCCTTTCTGGTGTTCGAGTTTCATGGCCCGCGCGAATCTCTCTTCACTGCCCTGCATGGTGAAAACGTAGGGTGGGAGTTCCGCGATGGGAAACCATTTGCGGGAGAGTCCGTAGACGCAGCCCCACGGGGCGTGAAGATTCACGACATCGTATTGCCGAGGCTGGCGGCGAATCCGCGAGGAAACCGCGATGGCAAATTCCAGGTCGCGGAAACGAGCGGGCCAGCGCGGAAAGGGCAGAATGTCGTCGAAAAACCAGCAGTCCACCTGATGCCCGAGTTTCTCAAGCTGTTCGGCATGATTGAAGACCACACCCGCTGCGCCGGCTTCGCGTTGTCGAAGCACTCCAATGGCGATAAGAATATTCAACGCGAAGACCTTTGGCTCGGCTTGCGATCGCTTTCGATATGTTCCATCTTGGGGAACGGAAGCCAGCGTTCCCTGAGGCGACGATACAACCCACTTTGGCTCAGTGCTCTTTGTGCCTGATAAAATTTCTTCGGTGGCACAAACAGAGCACCCAGTAACGCGAACGATTTGAAAACGCGGTGGGCCGGCGGAGCGTCCGGGTGCGTTACACGATAAACCTTCCATTCGGTGCGCACGGTCTCCCAGGGCCAACCTCCGTCGAGGCCCAACCGCAGTTGCTCCGAAGTGGCGTCGGTGTATTCGAGAAGAGTCCGGCTCACATCGGGATCAATCCCCAGCTGTGCCAGCCGCTTCAACAGGCTGTCCGCCAGGGCTGCAAGCGACTTTTGCATGCGCCGCAGTTTTTCTGGGTCCAGATTCAACAGGTAAAATCCGTTGTCGGCATGGACTCGGTAGCAGGTCAAGGCTTCCGGCAAAATGCGCATGGGCATTAGGACCGAGGCGAGGGTATAGATGTATTCGTCAGCCTGGATCCGAATTTCGTTTGGAATTGGGAGAATCGTTTGCGCAAGAGTTCTGCGTATCGTCATGCGGCTAGTCCCCATGAATGAGCAGCGCGTCCGGAATAATCGCGCGCCCGCTAAATCATTTGCCTGAAAATAAAAGCCGTCGCGAAGAATGTCCGTCCGGCGCGACCCGTCCGGGTAGACGGCGATGATGCCGTGGCCAACGAAACCGAGTTGCGGTTCGGCCGCAAATGCACTGGTGACCCGTGTCAATTTATTGGGAGCCCACCAGTCATCTCCGTCGAGGAAGGCGACGATCTCGCCGCGGCACTCCGGAATGCCGTGATTGAAAGCGGAGGCCTGGCCGCCATTGGATTTGCGAAGAATGCGGATTTGGGAGGCGAACTTGGCAAGGATTTCCGGGGTGCGATCTGTGGAGCCGTCGTCCACCACCAGAATTTCCCGCTCGGAGGCGGGGAAATCCTGCGATAACACGCTTTGAATCGCTTCTTCAATGAAGCGTTCGTGGTTGTACGTATCGATCAAAACGCTGACGAGCGGCGTGGTCATGACCTTACCGGAATCCTGTCGGGGAGCGAACACTCTTAGTGTACGCCAGTTGGAAACGGGGACGAAGGGGGACGGCTAGTGAGTCACTTTAATTCGTAGTCGCCGATATACGTTTCACGGCTGATGCCCAGCATGCTGAGAAAGAAAGAGGAAAAGATGATCTGGATGCCTAGAAAAAGCCACGTGGACCAGAACAGAATCTGGCGAATTTGATATAGAGGACCGAAGCCGCCAGCCGCCCATCCCCAGGTAATGCGAGCACAACCAATCAGGCCGGCAAGGAAAAGCTGGCCGCCAAAGATCAATCCTGTTTCAAGTCTTATCCGTTTGAGAAGGCGTTTCAGGGAAATGGTGCCGCGGTCGAAACGGGCGGCGTAGCTGAAAACTTTGGCAAAGGCACCGATGGAGAGGATTTGCGCGCCGAGGAGCGTGAAGATCACGCCAAAAACCATGGTGTGGACGTCGAGAGTGACACGGGACGTAAGCTGCCGGGGGCCGGGAAGTAGCCAGAAGATTAGAGCCAAGCCGCAAGCGAGAAGCGAGCCGCCGGGAACGAGATAAAGCCAATTGGGGGCGTACAAGAGCATGAAACGAAGGCTTCGCCAGCCGTCGCGGAAACTGCGGAGATGAGGCGGACGGCCGCGCTTGTCGGGCCACAGGATGATGGGAATTTCAGAGATGCGGGCGCCGATCTGGCTGGCCTTGATGACGAACTCGAGGGCAAACTCCATGCCGGAACTGCGAAGATCCAATTTGTCGTAAAGAGCGCGGCTGAAACCGCGCATGCCGCAATAGCTGTCGCCAACGCCGGCGCGGAAAAGGAAATTGACCAGCCAGCTCAAACCAGGATTGCCAAAATACCTGTGCAGCGGAGGCATGGCGCCGGGCTTGATGCCGCCGCGGAAGCGATTGCCCATGACGAGGTCATTGCCGCGGCGTAGTTCATCAACGAAATTCGGGATCTCGCTAAAATCGTAGCTGTCGTCGGCGTCACCCATGATGACGTATTCACCGCGCGCGGCGGCGATGCCCACTTTCAGTGCCGCGCCGTATCCCCGCTCGGGCACATGAACAACGGTAGCTCCGTTAAATTCGGCGATTTCGATGGAGCCGTCGGTCGACCCGTTGTCTGCGACGATGACCTCACCACGGAGTCCCGCATTACGAAAGGAAGAAATGGCCTTCTCTACACAGAAAGCGAGCGAGTTGGCTTCGTTCAAGCACGGAATGACGACGGAAACGTCCAAGCGGGCTTCCGCCTGAGGGACCGTGGCAGCGTCTTGTTTGGCCGGGAATTGCGCTTGAGCGTCAGGCGTCATGTCTGCTTCAACTCTGAAATTGCAATTGCACACCCAGGAAGCCCGGGGCTTTCCGGCTGCCCTAAGCATGAAAGTCTTGTGAGTTACCCCGTACCTCAATATAGCATGGTGATTGCGCCGCAGAATCCCGGTGGATGGCGGTTCGGGCTCAATGGTGTTATGGCAGAGGCAATTCGACGCGAGGGCATGCCGTTCAAGAGCCTGGCGTCCTTCTTGTTGGGAGCTTTAAATACAGGTATCTTAGTTTCGCCCGCCAAAACTGGGTTTCCGGCGCAAACGCTTGACGTTTCAAGTGTGGCTGGAGAAGAGGACGCCTACAACTGATGCCCGCTGGAATTCGTCTTTCCGTCGCGATTCCCGTCCACAATGAAGAGAGTGTTTTGCCAGAGCTCTTGCTGAGGCTTCGGAAAGTACTCGACGGACTGCCTGGCGGACCACACGAAATCGTTTTTGTGGACGATGGAAGCACGGACCGAACTTTCGAAATGTTGCGAGAGGCGGTGGGAGAGGATTCCCGGATTATCGCCATCTCGCTTTCCAGGAACTTTGGACACCAGGCAGCGATTTCAGCGGCGCTGGATCACGCCTCGGGAGATGCCGTCGTCATCATGGATGGCGATTTGCAGGACATCCCGGAGGTGATCCCGCAATTTCTGGAGAAATTCGGGGAAGGCTTCGATGTGGTGTACGCACAGCGGGTGCGACGAAAAGAACCGCTGCTGCTGCGACTTTGTTATTTTGTGTTTTACCGCTTGATGGCCACACTCTCCGACATCCGCTTGCCATTGGATTCTGGCGACTTCGGGCTGATGTCGCGGCGGGTCATGGACCAGGTTCGCCGCATGCCGGAGCATCACCGATATCTTCGCGGAATGCGCAGTTGGGTGGGATTCCGGCAAGTTGGAATTCCGGTGGAACGCGCGGAGCGGCACTCCGGGAAAAGCAAATACAGCATCGTGCGGTTGATGAAGCTCGCCGCCGACGGTATTTTCGCGTTCTCCATCGTGCCGATCCGGGCGGCGGCATTGTTGGGAGCATTCGTAATGCTCCTATCCCTCCTATATGTTTGCTTCGCTTTATATGCCAAATTGTTTCTACACGAATCTCCACAGGGTTTTACGGCATTGTTGATAGCAGTTACATTTTTGTCCGGCATCGTGCTCTTTTTTTTGGGGATCATTGGCGAATACGTGGGGCGAATTTACGAGGAGACCAAGGCCCGGCCGCAATACGTGATCGGGAGAATCGTCGGGAGAAGCGGGATACGGGGTGAGTCGAACGCGGAAAGCGGGCTGGGGCAAAAATCACTGGAAAGAGAATTACGACGTTAGCCGGGCGATCCACCGACATGTCACCGCCAAATTCAAATATAGAAACAGTCGAATCACGAAAAATAGAATATCTATCCCCGGCCGCCGAAGTCAGCATGTCCGATGGTTACTTCCAGATTGCAACGACAACGCACTTTTGGGTGAACCGGCGCTTCGACGTTCTCCAACGCATAGCGAACAGCGTGGTGAGCGGAGCCGCGGAAATTGCGGAGGTCGGCTGTGGCCACGGGTTGCTGCAGAGGCAGATCGAAGATACGTACGGGAAACCGGTGACGGGATTTGATCTGAATGAATATGGCTTAAAGCACAATGTGAGCCGCATCAGCCGCGTCTGTTGTTACGACATCCATCAGAGGAATGAGGAGCTGCGCGGGAAATTCGACCTGATTTTATTATTTGACGTGCTGGAACATATTTCGGACGAAGACCGATTCTTGGACGCACTGTCGTTTCACCTTGCACCCCAGGGCAAGCTGATCGTGAATGTTCCGGCCGGACGGTGGGCGTTTTCAGAGTACGACACCGCAGCGGGCCACGTCCGTCGGTATGCGGTGAAAGACTTGCAAGCAGTCGCGCTGCGAAACAAACTCGAAATACAGAATTGGACGTGGTGGGGTTTTCCGCTGGTTCCCGCAGTGGCCATGCGGAAACTGGTGCTGAGGGGAAGGCGCGATCTGAGGAAGATCAATGCAATTGGGTTCGATTCGAAGGCTCCCTGGATAGACAAGGCTCTGGGGGCGCTCGCGCGCCTTGAACGGATCCCTCAGAAATTTCTAGGAACATCCATAATGGCGGTTCTCCAGGGAGGGATGAGGTGAGCGATTAATGCAAATCAGTGAAGTTGTCCGAGAGGAGACACCTGAAGCTGGTCAAAGCCGATTTCAAGTTCCCTCGGCAAAAGTGATCCATTGGCTGATGGGCATGTTGGTGGTTTACGTGATCGTCCGCAGTATTGTGGCTGCAGCAACGACGCCCTTCTGGTTCGACGAATTACTCACCCTGACCGTAAGTTCGTTGCCAAACTTGAAGGCGGTTTGGGGCGCATTGTCGCACGCGTTGGACAGCCAACCACCGGGATTCTACGTTGTGGAGCGAGGATTTGTCGGCCTCCTTCAGAACAAGTACATTGCCTTGCGACTGGCTTCCATTCTTGCCTTTCCTTGCACTTTGCTCTGTGTATTCGCTTATGTGAAGAAACGCAGTGGGGAAGCCATTGGGCTAATTTGCGCGTTATTGCTTTTGTTGACCAGCCTATTTCACTACCATGCGTTCGAAGCGCGGCCATACAGCATAGAGATCGCGTGCGTCGCCATTGCACTGGTCTGTTACCAGCGGGTTCCGTCTCCCTTCTGGACGATCTTGCTGGGCTTAAGTTTGATGCTCGCAGAGTCATTCCACTACTATGCGGTTTTTTCCATGATTCCATTCGGAGTCGCCGAATCCGTATATTTCTTGTCGGCGCGCCGGTTTAGATGGCCGGTTTGGGTGGCCCTGGCGCTTGCTCCTGCTCCACTGTTATTTTTTTGGCCCTTGCTTTCAAAGTTCAAAGCGTACTACGGCGCGCACCCATGGGCGCATTACAGTCTCTCTTCCATTCCGCTAACTTACGGTTCCTTTTTCATGACGGGGGGCGCACTCGGCTTCGCGCTAGTGGCGGTTTGTGCAACAGGGGTCATGGGAGCGCGTTTACTCCCGACGAAGGAGGCGTCAAACGAGAGCATTGGGCGCGACCCAGCAGAGGCGTCCCTGCTTCTTACTCTCCTGCTGCTTCCTTTCCCCACAGCGCTAGCGATCCATCTATTGCACGGGATGATGGTGCACCGCTACGTACTTGCGTCCATACTTGGCGTGGCGTTGTCGCTAGCCTGCGTGATGACCTTGGCAAGGGGAAGAGTTGTCCTGATTTTCGGCGTTTTCATTCTTTCGACCATCGCCGTTCACGAGTTCGCGTTTTGGCGATCCGCTCACCCGCTTCGGTTGGAAAATCCGGCGTCTCCGGTGGAAGCACTGACGCAACAATCGGGCCACGCGGATCTCCCCGTTGCAATTTCTGACGGCAATACTTATCTGCAAATGGCCTATTATGCGTCGCCAGAGTCGAAGAAGAGGTTCTTCTTTCTGGTGGATGAGCAGAAAGCAGTTCAATACGCGGGGGCCGACAGTGTCGACAAAAATGTCCAGGTCCTTCAAAACTACATGCCGCTTCAGGTTGAGCCGCGCTCGGAGTTCATCGCGGCCCACAAGGCATTTCTATTCGAGGTGGAAGACAATCCGCCATTAGGATTAAGCTGGCTTCCAGGTTATTTACAGGCGGAAGCATCCTCGATACAACTCGCAGGCGCGGACGGGACTCGCAAGATCTATCTCATCACCATGAAGGAGAATTCCACTCCATAACGTAGCCTCCGGCCGAGCGCTCCGCACAAAAGCTTATGAGCCAGGCGGTGAGACGCGATAGATGCGCTGGTCTCTCGCCTCGAAAACCAGGACAAGGTTTTCCGGGTGTTCGGGCAACTGAAACCCACCGTCTTTCAACCGGACGTCCAGGACATGAGTAATATCCCACCTCGAAGGATCCGATAAAACCTGTCCCGGACTGTCTATTCCGGGCAATGAATGCTCCCCCCACCTGCCGATGGGCTTCAGATATTCCTTGTCCAGGTAGTAGGTTGGCACGAAGGGTTCCAATACCAGAACCTTGCGCACGGACGGCTCGCTGTTCAAGTACCTGAAACTTTCGAGATAGGGAATACCTTCCTGCTTCCGGCTTTCCGCAAACGATGTTGAAAACGCCGCATGGATATCGCCCGCCTTCGCAGAGACGATCATGAAAAGACCGTAAAGAATGGAAATCGTAACGGTCAACGCGGAAAGGGCGCGGCCAAAGCGCGGGGCGGCGCGAACAACATATCTCCATCCCGCGACCCCGAAGATCGCCGCGATCACATAAACCTGAATCAAGAATCTCGATTCCTGTTCCGTATAGAACCAGGCGAGGGTCATAAGAATCGCAAACAGGCCGAGTGCTTTCGCAAATCGCTCCCAGCGGTAAGCACGAAAACAAAATGGGAGCAACGCCAAGGGGACCAGGCCAATTCCGCCGGCACCATTCTCAAAATTGGCCGGGTGAAACGCGAGATGGAAAGGGAGCAACAGCAAGCTAAGAGGATCTCTGCCCATTCCAATGCCTATTTTCAATATCTCATTCTTAATTTTCTGAACTGCCTCGGGCGGGAAGTATTTGACATGAAAAAAGCTAGCCAACAGCGGGGTGGGTGGGTAGATGGGGCAGCCCAACAGCAGCCAGTTTCGAACATACCAGGGAGACGAAATGAGGGCCGCCATCAGGCAAATCATGGCCAAATGTTTGGCAGTGCTCCAGGAAAGGCGCCGTGAAGAGTTCGGTGTGAACAAGAAGATACAGATGAGAAGCAGTGCGGTAGCGATGAGACCGGTGTACTTTGTTCCCATCGCAAAACCGCAGAACAACCCAACCAAGGCAAAATGCCGGGGCAGTACGGAATCGAAAGCAATCCTCGCCGCAAGGATTACAAACGCCGCGTAAATCACATCAATCATTCCACCATATAGTCCCCGGTATACTGCCGGCATCGTGCTAATCAGTGCGGCCACCCACCAAGCTTCCATCCAGCCGAGTCCCGAACGGAGTGCGACAGCGGCAGCAAGTAGAAGAATCAAAGCCAATTCGGTGACCGAAAACAGTTCCGGAGCAGACTGACCACCTACCATCCTCAATGCGGCAAATTGAACCTCGACTGTAGCTGGAAACGAGGTCAGGCATTCGTCAAGCACTGGCCGGATCGCACCTTCCCGCAGCCAAATTTTTGGGCCGAGATAATGGTAGGCGATGGCATCCGATTTACTTTCATTGATGTCACCGATGGGATCCGCGAAGCCCCCAAGTATGGTGACCAACAAGACCAGGGCAATCACGGAAGCGGGGATAATTGGCGCCCCAGCCGGCGCCGAGGAAAAGGCCGTCCCTCGCATCTCTTGTAACAAACACCTGCTGCCCAACACTGCGGCCGGCAGAAGAACAACTAGAACCACAGGCGGGGAAAATCGAACGATTCCCAACAAGAAAAGCAAAACACCCTGGAGCCCGAAGCCGGCGAAAGGAATGATGGTCAGACGGTCGAGTTTAGAGAAGCTTTGCGGGATAAGCGGGCGTATGAGACTGCCGAAACCGAAAGCGGCCAACAACAAAAGGAGATTGGCGATGACGGGAAGAAGAAATCTCATCGCGCGAGCCGGAGCCTTAGTAAAGTGAGAAGCCGCTGAACCAAACCCGAACCGAGAATGCGGACAATAAAAAAGGCGACCAGCACGTAAGCAATCCAGAGCTCGATCAGCCACGGCCAAAGGCGCTGAAGTAATGACGGCGCGGTTGCCGGATGCTTGACTTCGCTGCTCATCGAATCCTCAATGAATTGGCAAGCGTAAATGGTGAAATCATCTTTTGGTCTCCGGCGACAAAAATGTGCAAGTCCTGAACCTTTCTTCCGCCCTCAGGCGAGTCTCGCCAGGCAGTACAGATAGGCAGCTTTGTATCCGCGCAGGCGGAGATAGGGCAGGGCCGCTCCGGCAAGCGGATAGCAGAGACCGCGCTTGACTCTGCCGAGGGTGCTCATGAGGCGCTGGCGTGCGGAGGGGACTTCCCGAATCACAGCGGCCGCTTTCGCTGTATCCATTTGCATGACGTCACGAAAATAAACGTCTTCGCGGCCGGTGACTTTTTGCGTGAGCCCGCCGCGCAGAGCCATGCTGATCATGGAGACAGCATAGGGAAAATCGACGGGTTGCTGCCAAACGGAAAGAATCTGGAAGCCGAATCTCTGCAAAACATTTCGGAGCGCGGCTTCATTCCAGCGCAGGAAGTGGTTTGGCGGGTAGTCGAATACGTCCGGCCCGGTGAGCCAGCGATCGCGATTGGGAACGCTGAGGGCGATGCAGCCGCCGGTGCGCAGGCAGGAAGCGATGGAGCGCAAGAACGCGGCGGGGTCGGCCTGATGCTCGAGCACTTCGAAAAATGTGACGACGTCGAATTTTGCCGCGGGGTATTGGGCGACGAAATCGATAATACTGAAGGGGAAGATGTTCTCGAGCGAGAGCTTTTCGCGGGCAAAGCTGGCGGCGCTGCGGTCAAGCTCGGTCCCCGAGACACGAAAACCTTTATCGCGTGAGGCGACCAGAAAGTTGCCCGTGCCGCAGCCTACGTCCAGGAGGTCGCCGGATTGCGGAGCGTTGGGATCGGACAGGAAATATTTGTGGCCGGGTTCGAGGGGAAGAAGTTTGGCGTCGCGGCCGCTGTACATCAGCTCGTACCACTCGGAAGTGGGGAGGGCGCGCGGATTCCAAAACTGCAATCCACATTGTGGACAGGAAAAAAGGGAGTAGCTTCCCTGCTTTTCGAGCGCGGGGCTCGCCGCAGCGCGATTGCAAATCGGGCAAGCGTACGGCATTACCTGGGAAGCTCCGCGGCCGATTGGGGCACAATGACGCATTCCGATGGAATATTCAGGATTCCCGCTTTTTCGTCGAGCGGGTGCCCCACGGGCACGGTGGCAACCTGCATTTCGGGGACGCAGTCGTAGTCGGCGACATTTTCGCCGCCATCCCACAACGTGGCGCGCCAGGTGTAGCCGCCCGGCCTCAGCGGCAGGTGCGGCAAAGTGTGATTGCAAAGATAAACTCCCGGGCCGAGAGTAACGTTGCCGATGGCGTTGCCCCAAAGAAGCTGACGATTCTGATCGTAAAGCTCGATGTCGTGATACAGGCCGTCAACGGGCTGATTGACCTGGAGCAGAAATTGCAGCCGGAGTTCACCATCGTCTGAGAACACGTGCTTCGGCTTGCCTTCCTGATCGAGGATCCACCACTTGAGGAAGTGCGCCTTGCCGCCCAGCGGGCCCTTTTCGATGAGCACATCGGAGGAGGACATTTCGCGTTCGTAGGCGCCGATGACTTCCGCGGTGGAACCGGTTTCACGCACGCTGCCTCCATCGAGCCACACGACGCGCTGGCAGAGGCGGCGAATCTGATTGAGCTGATGGCTGACGAGGATGATCGTGCGGCCGGCCCGCGCCACGTCTCCCATTTTCCCAAGGCACTTGCGCTGGAATTTGATGTCGCCGACGGCGAGAACTTCATCGACCAGAAGGATTTCCGGCTCAAGGTGCGCGGCAACCGCGAAAGCCAGGCGCACAAACATGCCGCTGGAATAATGTTTCACCGGAGTGTCAATGAATTTGTCGAGTTCGGCGAAGGCCACGATTTCATCGAATTTGCGGGTGATTTCCTGCCGGCTCATGCCCAGAATGGCGCCGCTCAAATACGCGTTCTCCCGGCCGGTGAGCTCGGGGTGAAAACCGGTGCCGACTTCGAGGAGACTGCCGACGCGGCCATGAATTTCCGCCCAGCCCGAAGTGGGCCGGGTGATGCGGGACAGAACCTTAAGAAGAGTGGTCTTTCCGGAACCGTTGCGGCCAATCAATCCAAGTACTTCGCCTTCGCCGACTTGCAGGGAAACGTCGTTCAGGGCCCAGAAAGTGTCCGGCTTTTGCCGCTGAAATACGGTCCAGGGAGCACGCACGGCGCGCGCGAGGGTGTCGCGAAGGAGTCCGGAGGAGGAGGATCGCGCGCCCCGCTCATAGCGCTTGCTGATGCCGTGGGCTTCAATGACGGCGGTGGTCATACGCGGTCGGCGATGCTCCCTTCCATGTAATTGAAGAATACGAGGCCGCCAAAGAGCACGCCGCAGACGATGAGAGTGGAGGCGAGGAGAGTGGCCGTGGGGGCTTGACCGGTGCCTGTGAGGGCCCAGCGGAATCCGTCAATCACGCCCGCCATGGGATTCAGGCCGTAGAGCCAGCGGTAGCGCTCGGGAACCATTGAGCTGGAATAGTAGACGGGAGAGGCCAGTGTCCAGAACTGAACGATGAAGGGAGTAAGGTATTTGACGTCGCGATAGAGGGCATTGAGCGCGGAAAGCCAAAGGCCCACGCCCAAAACCGTGAAGACGGCGAGAAGCAGGAACAGAGGCAGGAGCGCGAGCGTCCAGGCGGGGCGGATGCCGTGCGCAAAGGTGAAAATCAGAAGGACGACGAAGCCGATGCTGAAATCCACCAGACCGGAAAGCGCCGCGGAGACCGGCAGGATGAGGCGCGGGAAATATACTTTGGTGATGACGCGCTGGTTTTCGACCACCACGTTGGTGGCGACAACCAGTGCGGTGGAAAAGTACGTCCAGGGCACGAGTGCCGCGAAACAAAAGACGGAATAGGGGAGACCCTGGGATGGCAGCTTGGCGAGCCTGCCAAAGAAGAGAGTGGCGACGAGCATGGTCAACAGCGGCTGCACGATTACCCAGGCGACGCCGATGGCGGTCTGCTTGTAGCGAACCTTAACGTCGCGCCAGACGAGAAAAAACAACAATTCGCGATACTTCCATACCTCTTCCAGACGCAACTCAAACCAGGTGCGAGGCGGCTCGATGCGCAGAGCAAGCGGGCCCTGCGGGCGGTTCGCCAGCGGGCCGGTTGCGGACGGATTGGAGGTCGCCGAAGCCATTCGGTATGCAAAATTCCAGATCAGAAGTGCTGCCCCTGACAGGGTAACAGAACCGGATAAGGGGGCGGAGCCGCCAGCCCGCTACGCACGGGCTTTCTCATTTGGGCCGCGAACTACGGTTGCGCATCCTTCTGTAATTGCTCGACGTCTTTTTGCTCGATCTGCTGCATAAGCGCTTTGCGCTTGAAAAGATAGCGTTGCAGATCAGCGGAAATCTGGCGAGGGACGACGAAAAATTGATTATAGGCGACTTGCGAAAAGGAGACAGGACCCCGTGGAGAAATCAAGTGAGCGCCCCACTGAAAGATGAAACCGAGGTTCCAGAGGATGAACAAAAGGAGCAGGAGTGAAGAGGCGGCAAAAGCGCGGTTCGGCGAACGAAAGAATCCCGCAAAGCGTTGGAGCAATAATGCCAGGCCGAATATGAACACAGGGGTGAGGGAAATGAAAAAGCGATTTCCGAAAGACGCCATCCCATGCCAAAAGGGATAGCTGGAAATCACATAGTAGAACCCCGCGGCCGTGAGGGCGAGAAATAATGCGAGCGTTCTGGCCGCGCGGGGAGCAAGAAGCAAGCCAACAATCGCGAGAGCCAGTATGGGAGTCCAACTAAAGAGTCCGTGTTCAGAAGAGAAGAGCACGGAGCGCCAGTTCGGCGCGGTCCAATCCCAGGGAAGTACGGTGTAGGAACCGAAACGAAGAAATCCGCCGAAAATGATGTACCGCGTGATCAAAGTGGGGATGAATGCGAGGATGATGGCGAGAAGAAAGCCGACATTTCCGGCCAGGAGAGGGCCAGCAGCAAAGTAGTCTTTGGCCTTCAGGAGGCTCCAGTAGGCGAGCAGCGATTCGACCAGTGGGAGCACCAGGAAGACGCCGTTCACGAAGTAGACGTCGACCATCAATCCCGCGATGAGGCCGAGCAGAATCCATTGGAAGAGAGTGCGGGAACCGCGCGTGCGTTCCCAATACCAGATAAAGAGAGCTACGGCGAACGCGGAGTGTGCGTGGGACCACGCTGGATTAAAGTACATGTAGACGGGGAGAGAACTGGCGCCCCACACGCCGAGCGTTGCGAGGAAGGCCCAGCGCTGATCTACATATTTTTTTGCAAGCGAATAGGAAAACAGCAAGCCGAGAAAACCGTAAAAGGCGGTGCCCAGGGCCATTGCCAACAAGTAAGGAGATGAGAAACCATCCGTGGGGATGTGGGCACCGATCGCGTCGGCTAGAAGCACCGTCAGATGGGCCGCCAGCAAGAAAGGAGTCCAAAGCAGGGCAGGTCCAATGGAAAACAAATTACTTACGTACCCGGTCTCCGTGTATTCGTCTGGCCGGAGTTCGCCATTGGAGAGTGTCCGAGTCTGAGAGAAGTAGAGGTTGCCGTGGCGCCAGTCCTCCTCAAACCGTAGATTATGCTGGATCAGAGGCGCGCGAGCGTACGCATAGTAACCGACACCGTCTCCATGAACGATTGGATTCACGAGCGCGAGTGAGCCGAGAAACACGAAGAGTAGAATCCGTTTGAAGGGCGCGGTGTCAGGCACTCCGCCCGTCAAACCCGCGGGGCCGCTCGAAGGAGATGGCTTCATGCTCTCGACGAACACCCTAAGCGGGCCCGACCGGCGCCAGAGTGGACTGAACCGGCGTCTCAGCCATTTCGTACCCGGGCTTGCTTATAACCGCGATCAGGGAAAGGGGAGGCAGGGGCAAAACGTTATCCAGAACACGGAACACCGGTGTCAGGGCATTCAACAGTTTGATCTGCCAGAACCCGAAGGTGCGCCGGCGCAAGAGACGAGCGTTCAACCACCACGCAATTACGCCAATGCGATTGAATTCCAACACGCGCTCCAAATGAAAACCCGCTTGCTCCACCAGATCCGTCAACTGTTTCCGAGTGTAGCGGCGGTGATGCCCGAGAACTTCGTCAAGCGAACCATAAAGCCAGGGACCGCAAGGAACAAGAATGATGGCCCGTCCGTGATCCTCGAGCACCTCGCG
>Ga0210406_10003092_pt1 | contig 18472 bp, 16 predicted proteins | sample IncBWC30MmetaG_FD_155454 | JGI IMG/M metagenome (GOLD analysis project Ga0210406, IMG submission 155454) | Forest soil microbial communities from Barre Woods Harvard Forest LTER site, Petersham, Massachusetts, United States - Inc-BW-C-30-M | ecosystem: Environmental > Terrestrial > Soil >... | reverse complement strand
CAAGCGCGGTGATGCGGTCTGCGAAGCGCTCCGCCAGCGGACGTTCGTGCGTCACCATCACAATCGTCATGCCCAGCTTTTGCTGAATCTCTTTCAGCAGCAGCATGATCGATTCTCCGGTCGCGCTGTCCAAATTTCCCGTCGGCTCGTCTGCAAACAAGATCGTCGGCCGGTTCACGAGCGCCCGCGCCAATGCTGCGCGTTGCTGCTCTCCTCCCGACAATTCACTCGGCCGGTGCGTCAGCCGTTTTTCCAATCGCACGCGCTCCAGCGCTTCTTGCACCCGCGCACCGCGCTCCGCTCGGTCCACCTCCGCCAGCCGCAGCGGCAGCTCCACATTTTCTTCGAGCGTCATACGCGGCAATAGATTGAACGATTGAAACACCATCCCTACCGTCCGGCTTCGATACCGGGCCAGTTCCAGCGAACTCAAACCCGAGAGATCCCGGCCATTTGCAAAAATCGCGCCTCCGGTTGGACGGTCCAGCCCGGCCATCAAATTCAGCAAGGTCGATTTCCCCGATCCGGAACTTCCCAGCAGCGCCACAAACTCTCCCGCGCGAATCTCGAGCGTCACCTCATGCACCGCCCGAATCACCGCGGCCCCCATCTCATAGTGCCGCGAAACCCGCTCCGCGCGCACGGCCACACCATCGCTGGTCGTCATCATCGTCCCTCGATGTTACTACGCATCCCGCGCGCCTTGAGTTACCAACTATACCTGTGCCGCGGCGGCGCGGTGCGAGCTGCGGAAACGGTCCCGAGAAATATTTAGAAGGGTTCCCTTGACAGCAAACTGCCCTCCTGCTAGTTTCCTAGCATACTTGCTAGAAAAATAGCATATGACACGAAAACCCAGAGCAAAGGCCCTCTCCCGCCGCGAACGCGAGATTATGGACATTCTCTACAAGCTCGCACGCGCCTCGGTCGGCCAGGTCCGCAGAAAGCTCGCCGACAAGACCAGTTATTCGACCGTCCGTGCGCAGCTCCGCGTCCTTGAAGAAAAAGGACACGTGCGCCACGAAGAGCACGGCCTCCGCTATGTTTACACCCCGGCTGTCCCGCGCGACGTCGCCAGCCGTTCCGCGCTTCGCCATCTCGTGGCCACCTTTTTCGATGGATCAACGGAAAAGGTCGTGGCTGCGCTGCTCGGCGGCGAAGTTGCCCGGATCTCTCCCGAAGAACTCGATCGCCTCGCCCGCCTCATTGCGAAAGGCCGAAAGGACAGCTCCTCATGAACATTTTCGCCAACGCTGACCTTGCACTGGCATTCCTCGTTTCGTGCTGGGCCAAGGCCACCCTGCTTCTCGCGTGCGCATGGCTCATGGTATTCGCCCTGCACGAGCGTTCTTCCGCAGCCCAGCGCCATCACCTCTGGGCAACGGCCATTCTTGCCTCGCTGGCCCTTCCTTTCTTCGCAATGCTCCTTCCTACGTGGCGTTCCGCCACTCTCGGCAGCGCCGCCACTCTCTGGATCCCCGCGCGCGCGAATACAACGAGCTCCGGCTCCGAGGCAATTCCTTCCGTCATCACTGCCGCATCGGGCTCCGCTATCTTCAACAAACTTGCCGTCGCCGCTCTTCTCGCGTGGGCCCTGGGGTTCTCGTTCGTCCTGCTGAGACTTCTCGCAGGTCTTCGGCGCCTGGCCTGGATGTCCGCGCATTCGAAGCCGCTCTTTGACGACTCTTGGATGAGCACTGTCTTAGAGATCTCCAAGTTCCACAGAATCGACCGCTCTGTCCGTCTACTGGAAAGCAGCAGTGCGCTCGCCATGCCGCTCACGTGGGGGATCTTCCGCCCGGTCATGGTGTTGCCATCGAGCGCAGAGCATTGGCCGGAAGACCTCCGCCGCATCGTGCTCTCTCACGAACTTGCGCACATCGCCCGCCAGGACTGGTTCTTGCAGATTTGCGCCGAACTTGCCCGCGCCACCTACTGGTTCCATCCCCTCGTGTGGCTGGCCGCGGCACGCCTGCGCCAGGAAAGCGAACGCGCCTCGGATGACGCGGTCTTGCTTTCCGGAATCGCCCCATCGCACTACGCCAGCCAACTACTCGATCTCGCAAGGACCATGGAAAACTCCGGCCGTGCCTGGTCGACGGCTCTCGCCATCGCGCGCCCAACAAATCTTGAAAGGAGATTTGCCGCCATGCTGAATCCCTCCCTCAATCGTCGTCGGTTATCCGTTACAGCGAAATTCCTCATTCCCCTGTTCGCCGCTGGTATCCTCGTTCCGCTCGCGACCCTGCGCCTTCCCGCACAAAGTCTCTCCGGCAAAACCTCCGGCACCATCCACGATCCGAGCGGGAGCGGCGTTGCTAACGCCACCATCATCATGTCCAATCACGAAGCTAAAACTATCGACATGACGACCACCGACCGCGAAGGCAATTTCACCTTCAAACCGTTGCCGGCCGGAAATTACGAGCTGCAGGTCTTGAAGCCTGGCTTTGAAACTTATCGTCTTTCGCAGATCGCGCTCGATGCCGGTCGCGACTTCTCTCGAACATTCACCCTCGAAGTTGGAGCGATCACCGAACAGGTGATGGTTGTTCCCGAAAACGCCGCAAAGCCTGTCCCCGTTGAGACAACCTCGGGCAAGCCATCCCGCCTCAGCATCGGCGGCAATATCCAGGCCGCCAAAATCATAACGAAAGTGCAGCCGGTCTATCCCGATTCCGCCAAATCGGCTGGCGTCAGCGGCATCGTCATCCTCCACGCCGTCGTTGGCATGAACGGCAAGCCGCTATCCCTCCGCGTTATGAACAGCCAGGCCGATCCTGACCTCGCGCGCTCTGCCGTGGAGGCCGTCAGCCAGTGGCGCTACAGCGCCACGCTCCTTAACGGAGAGCCCATCGAAGTCGACACCACCGTCATGGTGAATTTCAGCCTGGATCCCTGACTGAATTCCGCGATGCCTCTAGCCAGCAATTTCCGCATCGGGTCTCGCAATCATTGCGTTTTTCGCTGACTCCGCCACCCGTCGACTGCCAATCACGATGGTTGTTCCCGCACCAGTTTCCTTAACGAATTCCCAACGAATATGCTATAAGCGCACCTAACGCTTTATCGTTGCGCGCCGGGCCACTGCGAAAATTCGCGAAGCCGCCACGCAATCCGGGTCGCCGTACGCGCCGCCGCACTGCCACTTTCCTTTGGAGGAGCACTATGGCCACGATTCCCCCAGGCACTGTGACGCCAGTTCCAGCCGCTCCGCCGCTCGCGAATACAGCTCCACCCTTTCAGCCCGGTCCACCCGAACCGGCCTCCAGAATGTGGATCAACTGCTTTGGGTTCTACCTCATCCTGCTGAACATCATCTTGTTCTATTTGCTCTTCCGGCTCTGGCCCGGAACCGTTCCCGTTCCCGACGTTGTTCCCGGTCAAGTGACCATCATTCCCCTCTATCTCCGCCTGCAGCTCTGGCCGGAAACTCGCTATTTGTGTTTGGTTGCCATTGCTGGAGCGCTCGGCGGCTATATCCATTTATCTACTTCTTTTGTGGACTATCTCGGCAACCGTCGCTTTTACTCCAGCTGGAAGTGGTGGTACGGCTTGCGGCCGTTCATCGGCTCTTCCCTGGCCATCATCGTTTATTTCGCCGCCCGCGGCGGTCTCGTCGCTGGAACGAATGGAGCCGCAACGCTGAGCCCTTATGGCATCGCCGCCATGGCCGGTCTGGCAGGTTTGTTCTCCAAACAAGCCACCGATAAGCTGCGAGAAGTGTTCGATACTCTTTTCAAGCCAACCGATCCCCCCAAGCGCGCCGAACCGCTCGACCCGAACAAAGTTCCCTAGATCGGGAATTGGCTGCGCGATCGGTTGCGGCGCTCTCGATTCTGCTTGGTCTCGGCTGCCTGCCTTGTTCCGCCCTCGCTTGTTCCGCCCTCGCGTTGACGGCACATTCCTCTAGTGTTACGCTCGCGCCGCAGTCTCCAATGACGCATGCGCGCCGTCGACCTGATCCGCAAAAAACGCGATTCCGGTGAACACTCCCGCGAGGAGATTGATTTCCTCATCTCTGGCTACACGCACGGCGAAATTCCTGATTACCAGATGGCCGCCTGGCTCATGGCCGTGTGGATTCGCGGCATCAATCGTTCGGAGCTCGCCTCGCTGACCGAGGCTATGCTTAGCTCTGGCCAAGTGCTCAATCTCGCGGGCATTCCCAGCAGAAAAGTTGACAAGCATTCCACCGGCGGCGTTGGCGATAAGACTTCGCTCATCCTCGCTCCCGTTGTCGCCGCGGGCGGACTCACTGTTCCCATGATCAGCGGACGCGGCCTTGGCCACACCGGCGGCACGCTCGATAAACTCGAATCCATTCCCGGCTTTAACGTAAATCTCTCCCTCGAAGAATTCTTCCGCGTTCTCCGCGAATGCGGCATGGGCCTCATTGGCCAAACCGCGGAAATTGCTCCTGCCGACAAGAAGATCTACGCGCTCCGCGATGCCACTTCTACGGTCGAAAATATCGGCCTCATCTGCGCTTCCATCATGAGCAAGAAACTCGCCGAAGGCATCGACGCTCTCGTTCTCGATGTCAAAACTGGTTCCGGCGCATTTATGAAGCGCGAAGAAGAATCCGTGTTGCTGGCGGAACTCATGGTGGAGACCGGCGTTCGCATGGGCAAAAAAGTTGTTGCGCTCATTACCGACATGAACCAGCCCCTCGGCCGTATGGCCGGCCATTCCAATGAAATCGCCGAGTGCATCGACGTTCTGGGGGGCGGCGGCCCAGCCGATCTGGTCGAATTGAGCCTCCAACTTTCCGCTTGGATGTTTTTTCTCGGCGGCCGCACAAAGTCCCTCGACGACGGGCGGCTTCTCGCCGAAGCCATGATCTCCACGGGCGAAGCCAAGGCAAAATTCAAGCAAGCGATACGCCTTCAAGGGGGCAACGAACGAATTGTCGATGACCCGCAGCTTCTTCCGCAAGCGCGGTCCCACGTCGATGTCCCCAGCCCTTCCGCGGGCTTTATCACCGCAACGAATTGCGAGCAACTTGGCACCGCTCTCGCTACACTCGGTGGCGGCCGTGAGAAAAAGGAAGACAGCATCGATCACGCCGTGGGGTTGGAATTTCACAAACGCATCGGCGACCGCGTAGAAAAAGGCGAGCCTCTCGCCACAATTCATTACAATAGCGACGCGAAGTTGGCCGAGGCAGAGAGTCTCATCGCTGGCAGCTACGAAATCGGCGAAGTCGCGTCGGGCGAAAGACTCCCGCTCATTCGGCGCATTATCGGGGCTTAGCGCTGGCGGCAACGGTTCCCAGGGGAACGCGTTCGGCATGAATCTGTTCGGCAGAAAGCAGAAAGAGGTCCAAGCATGGGACGTTTCACCGGGGTGCTCGGCCTGCTCACGATGCTCGGCCTGGCGTATCTCTTCTCAACCGATCGCAAGGCCATCAAGCTCAAAACCGTGCTCTGGGGTCTCGGATTGCAACTCTCCTTTGCCGTGTTTGTACTGCGTTTCCCCATTGGCCGTTACCTTTTTGAAAAGGCGGGCTACTACGTTAATCTGCTCCTCAGCTATGCCTTTTACGGCTCGCAATTTGTCTTTGGCGAGCTCGGCCTGCCGGCGGCTCCCACTCCCGGTTTCGCGGCTTCCCCTGAACACTTTCTTTTTGCCTTTCAGGTGTTGCCCACGATTATTTTCATCGCCGCTTTTTTTGCGCTTCTTTATCACCTCGGCGTCATGCAGTTGGTTATTCGCATCGCCGCCTGGCTTATGACCCGCGTCATGGGCGCCAGCGGCGCGGAATCTCTCAACGTCGCCGCCAGCATCTTCATGGGCCAAACCGAAGCCCCCCTCACCATTCGTCCCTTTTTAAATAAGCTTACAAAATCCGAGCTCATGGTGGTGATGACCAGCGGCATGGCGCACGTTTCCGGCGGAATCATGGCCGCCTACATCGCCTTCGGCATAAAAGCCGAGCATCTTCTCACCGCGGTGATCATGACGGCCCCAGGCACGCTGCTCATGGCCAAAATGCTGGTGCCGGAAACCGAGCAACCTCTCACCGCAGGACGCGTCGAAATGCCCGAAATGGAAAAAGAAACCAATTTTCTTGGCGCCATTTCGCGCGGCACGGTCGACGGCCTGCATCTCGCCTTAAATGTCGCCGCCATGCTCATCTCCTTCATCGCGCTGCTCTATCTGGTCAACGGCGTCATGGGCGGAATTCACAACTGGCTCGGTGGGCATCCCCGTCTGCACATGAGCTGGTTTCCCGCGAGCCTCTCGCAGGTTTTTGGCTGGATCTTCGCTCCTGTAGCGTGGCTCATCGGTATTCCCTGGGGGGATTGCTTAGAGATGGGCAATCTCCTCGGCATGCGCATGGTCATCAACGAGGTTGTCGCCTTCCAACACCTCGGCGAAATAAAAGACACACTCGACCCGCGCACCTTCACCATCGCCACCTTCGCTCTCTGCGGCTTTGCCAATTTCAGCTCCATCGGCATTCAGATTGGCGGCATCGGCGCGCTGGCGCCAGAACAACGCGGCCAACTCGCCAAGTTCGGCATCCGCGCCATGCTAGCCGGCACGATGGCCAACCTGATGTCTGCCTCCATTGTCGGTATCCTTTCATGAGCTTCCCTGGGGCGACGGCCTTCCTTCGCCGCTCTCCTCGACACGTGCCAGGTATTCACAGAGTGGCGGAGCCATCTTGGTGGTGCTTTGTGATTGGTCCTTTAGCCTCGACTCACGGTAAAATCCCAACGACCGCATGAGCTCGCCACAAAAATCTGCAAGGAAAGTAAAGGCCGAATCCGAGTTCGACCGCGCGGAATCCGCCGCGAGTTTTATTTTTTCCAAAACCAGTCTCCGCCCACAAATCGCCCTGGTCCTAGGCTCCGGCCTGGGCGCGTTCGCTGACGAATTCCGAAGCCGCACCAAAATCCCCTATACGGAGATCCCGCACTTCCCCCGCCCGACCGCCATCGGCCACCGAGGCCAGCTGGTTGTCGGCAAAGTCGGCGAAATCCCCGTAGTCGGCATGCAAGGCCGCGTCCATCTCTACGAAGGCTATTCCGCCAAAGACGTAGCCTTCCCGATCCGCGTTTTCGCGCGCATGGGCGCCAAAGTCGTAATCCTCACCAACGCCGCCGGTGGTATCAAACGAGAATTTGTCGCCGGCCAGCTCGTGGTGATCAAAGATCACATCAATCTCCAAGGCGTAAGTCCTCTCAGCGGTCCCAACGACGAGCGCTTCGGCCCGCGCTTTCCGGACATGACCGTGGCCTACGACCGAAGATTTCGCGAAATGGCCGTCGGCCAGGGAAATCGCAACCACATGGGCCTCCCTGAAGGCGTCTATGCCGCACTGCCAGGTCCGAGCTACGAAACTCCGGCGGAGATACGGTATTTACGCACGATCGGCGCCGATTTGGTCGGCATGTCCACCGTGCCGGAAGTGATTGCCGCGCGCCACTCCGGCATGCGCGTGCTTGGAATATCTTGCGTGACGAATGCAGCCGCGGGCATCCTCGATCAGCCGCTTGATCACAAAGAAGTTCTCGAGATCGCGGAACGCGTCAAAGGCCAGTTCATCGCGCTGCTGAAAACTGTGATTCCCCGGATCGCGGCGGAGCTTGACGGATAGGAGAGTTTTTTTGGAGGGCCGCGGCGTGATAGAACATGAAGCACTTGTGGAAGCGGCGCGGCAAGCGCGCGAAAATGCGCACGCGCCGTACTCGAATTTTCGCGTTGGCGCTGCTTTGCGCGCCACTTCCGGGAGAATCTTTGGCGGCTCGAACGTCGAAAACGCCACGTACGGTCTGACCGTGTGCGCCGAGCGCGTCGCGATTTTCAAGGCCATGAGCGAAGGCGAGCGCGGCTTTGAGGCCATCGCCGTCGTCACGGATACCGACACGCTCACGCCGCCGTGCGGCGCTTGCCGCCAGTTGATCTGGGAATTCTGCGGCGATGTCCCCGTGATTCTGGCAAATCTAAAGGGCAAAACCGAAACGCTCCCGATGCGCGAGCTGTTTCCGAGACCGTTCGATTCTCGCAACTTGTGACACCAGGGAAAGAAAATGAATCCACAGCAAAATGCCAAAAGGAAAGTGGCCAGTTTTCTTGTCTCGATGGCGCTCGTTTTTGTCGGCGCGCTGAAAATTTGCGCGCAGGAGCCGGCGTCGGCCAAGCCCGCTAATTTTGTCGATCTCCTCATCACCGGCGGCACGGTTGTCACCATGGACGCGGACCGGCGTATCCTCGAGAACGGATACGTGATCATCAAGGGCGACACCATTGTCGCTGTCGGTGAGGGTCTCGCTCGAATGCCAAATGGTCCGATCTTCACCAAGCAATCCATCGAAGCCAAAGGCGCGCTCGTTCTGCCGGGTTTCATCAACGCCCACACCCACGTTCCCATGACGCTCCTCCGCGGCCTCCACGACGACGTCACGCTCGACGACTGGCTGCGAAAATACATTTTTCCTGCCGAGGCGAAAAACGTGACGGAAGATTTCGTGCGCTGGGGCACGCGCCTCGCCGCCGCCGAGCAAATCCGCTCCGGCGTAACCACCTTCGCGGACATGTATTATTTCGAAGACGCCGTCGCCGAAGAGACCAAAGCCGCTGGAATGCGCGGCGTCCTCGGCGAAACGCTTCTCGACTTTCCCGCGCCCGACAATAAAACCAACGCGGCCATGCTCGAATATACCGAGAACTTTCTGAAGCGCTGGCAAAACGACCCTCTGATCCACGCTGCCGCTGCTCCGCATTCCATTTATACGTGCTCGCAAAAAACTCTCCAGGATTCGGCCGCTCTCGCGCGGAAATACGGCGCGCCGATTCTCATACACGTTGCGGAAATGAAAAAAGAATTGGACGACAGCCTGAAACAGAACGGAATGACGCCTGTCGAGTATCTTGAGAAGCTCGGCATCCTCGGTCCCGACGTTCTCGCGGCACATTGTATTTACGTCGATGAAAAAGACCGGAAGATTCTTGCGCATCGCCAGGTCGGCTGCGTCTACAATCCTTCGAGCAACATGATGCTGGCAAGCGGCGTCGCTCCGGTGATCGAGGAGCGCGCCGCAGGCATCGCGGTCGGCCTCGGGACGGACGGCCCGGCCGGCAGCAACAACGACCTCGACTTGATGGAAGAGATGGACCTCGCCGCCAAGCTCCAAAAAATCAGCAAAATGGACCCGCGGGCCCTCGGCGCAAAATCCGTCGTCGAAATGGCCACCATCGAGGGTGCCAAGGCGCTCCACCTGGAAAAGCAAATCGGTTCGCTCGAAGCCGGAAAAAAAGCCGACATCATTCTGATCGGCCTCGATGAGCCAAACGCTGTTCCCATGTTTGACATTTACGCGCAGCTTGCCTACGCGTTGAAAGGGAGCGACGTTGAAACTGTCGTGATCGGAGGCCGTGTGGTCATGCGCGACAAGAAACTCCTGACGCTGAACGAGCCGGAAATTCTTGCCAAAGCCCGCGAATACGGCAAGAAAGTCGAAGCGTCTCTGAAGTAGAGCGGCGATGGACACCTCGTACAACCAGATTGCGGGCCAGAGCGTGGAGCGCCTTGCCGCTTTGAGCGACGGCATCTTCGGCGTGGCTATGACTTTGCTCTTGCTGGAGCTTCATGCGCCCGCGAAGGAGCTGGTTCACAGCGAAGGCGATTTGCGGCACGCGCTGGCCGCGCTAGCTCCGCAACTTCTCGTTTACTTGATGAGCTTTCTGACGCTCGGTATTTTTTGGGTGGGCCAGCAGACGCAACTCAACCACCTCGAGCGTTCCGAGCGCCACTTCACGTGGATTCACCTGGCGTTTCTTTTCTCGGTCACCATCATGCCGTTCTCCACCAGGCTCTTGAACGAATTCATCACCTACCGCACTGCGCTGGTCGTTTACTGGGGCAACATATTGCTTCTTGGCGCGCTGTTGTATCTCAGCTGGGGCCGGGCGACGCACGCTTCGCTCATCAAGAGCGATACACCGCCGGAAGTTCCGGCTGCGATTTGCCGCCGCATTGTGATTGCTCAATGGCTCTATGCCTTCGGCGCGCTGCTCTCGATCGTCAGCACCTATTGGAGCATCGGGTTCATCGTTCTCGTGCAGCTTCACTATGCTGCCGCACCGCGATATGGCCGACGCGCACGCAGCCAGGATGCCTAGATGGACCGGGCGAACTGTTTGTCGATGCTCGAAACGGCCATCCAGGAAGCGCGGCGCGGACTCGCAGAGGGCGGAATTCCCATCGGTGCGGCGCTCTTTGATAGTGCAGGAAACTTGCTAGCGAGTGGACACAACCGCAGGGTGCAGGACGGCGATCCATCGACGCACGGGGAAACGGATGCGTTTCGCAAAGCGGGGCGGCAGACAAGTTACCGCGACAAAATAATGGTGACGACGCTTGCGCCGTGCTGGTATTGCAGCGGGATGATTCGGCAATTCAACATCGGAGTCGTGGTGGTCGGAGAATCCGTAAACTTTCGCGGCGGAATTGACTGGCTGCAAGAAAACGGAATCAAAGTGATCGATCTTGCGTCTAAAGAATGTGAGCAGATGCTCGCGAAATTCATCGCGGAAAATCCCGCGCTCTGGCATGAAGATATCGGCGAGGACTGAAGCGCGGTGGCGCGAACTGCGTCGCGGGTGCAGCGATAGTGTGAATTGTCCATGAACCGAAGAACCAAAACGAACAAGTGGTTTCTGTTTGCGCTGAGCTGCGCGGCGACGGTGACTCTGGCATTCGCGTTGCATGCGAAGGCTTCCGCCGCTGACGAGATTCCCAAGCTTGCGGCGCTCATGGAATGGAAACCGGGGACGGTCGTGGCGGACATCGGAGCGGGAGATGGAAGCTATGCGTTCGCTGCCGTGGAGCGGGTTGGTGCGATCGGAAAGGTGTTTGCGACGGAAATCGATGCGGAGAAACTGCAGACGCTGAGAGCGGAAGTTAGAAAACGGGGTTTGCAAAACGTGGCCGTGGTCGAGAGTGGGGAGACGGAAACGAATTTGCCCGCGTCGTGTTGTGATGCGATCTTCTTGCGGCGCGTATACCATCATTTGACGAAGCCCCTGGAGTTCGATGCCAGCCTGATTCGTTCGCTCAAGCCGGGAGGGAAATTGGCGGTCATTGATTTTCCGCCTCATCCGGAGTACGGCAAGGTGCCGGGAGTGCCGAAAGACCGCGAAGACCACGGTATCCAGCAGAAGATTCTGATCGGTGAATTGACTACCGCGGGTTTTCAGATGGAAAAGATAGTGGATGATTGGCCGGCGAATAACTATTGTGTTGTGCTCGTAAAAAAGTGATGGGGGCGCGGCATGTGGGAATCGTGCGAGCAAGGAAAAGGTGCGGGTCTCTAGACCCGCCACTTCAACACCGCAAAGAGCCCCGGCCGAAAGCGCTGCCGGCGCGCGCGAGCAGGCTCGCGTAACCGAACCGAAATTTAGCTATCCCCATTGTAGGTGTCGTATTTGAGGGCGATGTCGCGGACTTCCTGGAGCGTCATGTCGCGGAGGACTTTGCCGTCTTCGAGGATGGTTTCTAGCGCGTTGGTGCCGAGCGCGGAACTGTCGGGATTGCGGGAATCGTTCAGGACTTCGACGGTGGCGAATTCTTTGCCATTGTGGATTAGGTTGAAGCGGCCGCCTTTGCTTGCTTTCGATGGATCGGTTTTGGGATTTTTGTAGACGTTGTGCCATTTGCCGCCGCGGTCGATGGCTGAACATTTTAGGGCAAATTTCAGCGTGTCGCGATTCACCTGTTGGAGCAGCGCACCGCCCATGCCGTAGCTCCAGATATCCTGGGACCAGCCTTTGCGCGTTAGCTGCGCGGTGATGTTTTGAATGGTGTAGAAATTTACGCCGTCGCCCTGGATGAAACGGACATTGGGGACGGTGGTCTTCCAGCCTTTTTTATTGACCTCGTAGCCGAAGACTTCCGCGACGATTCTGAAGAGCTCTTCGAGGACGGCTACTGCATCGCCGGAGTCCGGGCGAATCACCAGAGTGCCTTTGCGCTGGAGTATTTTGTCGCGAAGCGCGCCGCCCCAGAGATTGCGGACAGCGTTGTAAACGTCATACGAGTCGCTGACGCACGCGACCACCCCTTCGGGGCAGTTTTCCAATATGTTCGCATAGGCCTGGTTCTCGTTGGCTTCGCCCCAAGCGGTGATCGTGGAGTGTTCCGAGGCGGGGATGCTGTAGCCGGCGCAGTTGAGCGGTTCTTTTGCCGTGAGGTCGGCGGAATAAAATTGATTGAGGAGCTGGATGGCGGACAGGGTATCCGTGCCGAAGAAGTTCAAAAGATGGGCCGCGCCGCCGATGGCCGAAGATTCTTTGGAGGAAACGCCGCGGAAGCCGAAGTCATGGAGCTTGAACGGGAGAAGCGAGGGATCGCCAGTGCGGACCAGAGCTCGGCCGATCACTTGTTTGATGGCGCGGGAGAGCGTCGCAACCGTGATGGGGTACCAGACTTGCAGGAGAACGGTTTCGGCCCAGTTCGTAAGCCAGTAAAACTCCGGGTCGGTATTCTCGATGGTGATGAGAGCGTTGAGACTTTTAACGACGGTGCCTTCCTTGACGGCGCGGATACGCAGGGGAAGACGGCCAGCGTGTTTCGCGTAAAGCGATTTGAAACCCTCGTAATGGAAGGACTTGGGGTGGCCGCCAAAATGGGCGTGAGCGATGCGGCGGGCTTCCTCGATGTCATCTGGTGTGAAAACCTGGCCGGCGAAATTGGATTTGACGATGTACTGGAGCATGGCCAGCATGGTTTCGTCGAACATGCCGCCGCGGGATTCGACGTAGGAATAGATGTGGCGTGTATCCGGCGGGTATTGCCACCAGTGGGTGAGCTTGTAGGAGTCGGTGTTCAGAATCGGATTCAGCCGCAGCGACTGCATGGGACTCCTTTGGATCGGTTAGGGTGCGGGATGGGTTGTTGTCCAAGGATAAGGATAGCAGAAGAAAAAAAATGAGTAGTGTGGCGAGTAAGGGATCGCCTTGGAGGCCCAGGCGCGATGGCTGGGCTGCACCGGTGTTTTTGTAAATAGAAGGTAAGGTTAGGATTCTACATGGTTTAGCGGGACAGTCCTTTTTGAAGAGGGCGCACGAGTGCGAAATGAAAGCCTTGTCTCTGCGTTTCTTGCAAAGCATGAAAAAGAGGATGGGCAGTTTTTCGAGCCGCAGAGAGCGTAGCGAGACTGGCGCGGGGCGTCCAGCTAGTCGAAGGGCCCATTTATCCTGCATCCGATTTGCGAAAGAGGGGAACTCTAGACAAGTTTCTGGAACCCGTGACGCGTCCAAGACGCAGGTGGGCTAATCAGGATGGGCTAGCGCTGGTGGGGGCCATGCCTTGGAATCAATGTTAATCGTGTGTTTAGGAGGGAGTTGGTATTTTCCGCGGCGGATCCGAATGGCCGTTTAGAGAGCCCTCGTACGGCGTGACCGTGCGCCGCGCTCAAGGTGCAGCATAGACATGTCGATTGGGACTCTGTACGTCCAGGAGCTCAGAGCCACGATACGCGGCCGTTTCGCGTTGCTCGGTGCCGGCTTCCTCCTGCTGGCCGTCGGCTGCGTGGCCACGGTCGGCACCCAGGATACCTGGCTCGACGGGTATGGCATCATCGCGTACTTCCTCGTACCTCTGGCGTTTGTCCCGCTCGCGGCCGCGTTCCTCGCGAGCCCACGCGCGAATCGCTTTGTGGAGAGCGTCTTCACCGCTCCGGTCGAACGCCGGGATTGGCTGACGGCCAAGATCTTAGTGCTGGTCACGATTGCCACTGCGTATTACATGTCACTCGTCCCGATGGTGCTGGTCTATACGCATCACGTCGGCGTGCCGCTGCTCCTCGAGAAGTTGCTGATCTGGGCTCCATGCCTGCTGGTGGCGAGCATTGCGATGGGCACGCTGATCGGCGTGCTGTTCATAGGGGAGAGCATTGCCGCTCCTGCTGCGACAGGCATGGGCGTCCTGCTTGCGTACGCGGGATTCGTGCCGCTTCAGGAACTCTTGGTGGCGCAGGGTAACGGCGCGACGCGCACAGGCCACCTGACCCTGGCGAGCCCCGCCGTGCTGCTCAAAAACGCGTTCGGGTTCACCCTGGCCGTGGGAAGTATTCCCGCCACCACGACGCGGACGTGGATCAGTCTGGCGGCCGTTATCATCGTCGCGTTCGCGCTCGCCGTGTGGGTTTTTCTGCGGGCGCAGGGCGTGGAAACGTGGGAGGCCAGCCGCGGCCAAGGCTGGATCATCGCGCTCGTGATCGTTGCGATCATCGTGCTGCCAGTGATGTTGGCCGACACCAACTATGACAAGCCGGCCCCCCACGCAACCAACGCGCCTGCGATCCAGAGGCTCTTCTCTCGGGCCGGCAGCAGCCTCGCCTTGACATGGCCCGGTGGCCAACCACCGCCTCGATGCTGCAGCACGATCCTTAATAGAGATGAATGGCCGCCGTTAGGCACAGACGAGCCTGCGCGGCGGGATCTGCTGGTCTTGCTGCCGGTGGATACCACGCAGCGCGTTACGGACGTGCATCTCCAGGTCGCGGGGGAAAACGGCCTGAAAGCGACCGCCTCTCCAGAAGGGCTTGCCCCCGCGCCGGAAGCTCTTGAGACGTGGACCTATGCCAATGACTTGGGCCCGGCGGCGGCTGATGGACACCACGTCGTCACCGGCTGGGTGGTACGAATCCCTGTGACGCTGACTCCGACCATGCCATGGGATATCGGCGGCGTCCGCTATCCGTTGCGCGTCACAGGCACGTATCACGTCGCGGGGGAAAACGGGATGAGGATGTTCAGCGCACGTGCGGCCATTGATGCGCAAGTGTCGAGCGCCATCTACGAAATGGGTATAGCCTCGGCGATTCTGCCGGTGGTGTGTTTTGGAGCGGCTTTCCGACGCTGGAGGCGGACGCGGTGAGCGGGGCCACGGACTACGCCATCGAGACGGACGGCCTCGCCCGCCGTTTTGGCGACTTCGTGGCGGTCGACCACGTTACGTTAAAAATCAAGAAGGGGCAGCTCTACGGATTCCTGGGCCTGAACGGTGCGGGAAAGACGACGACCATTCGGATGCTCACCACATTGCTCCCGCCCAGCGCGGGCAGCGCGAAGCTGTGGGGACATGACGTGGTCAAAGAACCTCTTGCAGTGCGGAAGCTCGTTGGGCTGGTAAGCGACGAGACGAGTGAGAGTCAATCGACCTGGACGGCGCGCGAGTACCTTTCCTACTTTGCTCGTATCCGTCACATGCCAAGTCCTGATGAGGAAGTCGAGCGCATCCTGGACGACGTCGGCCTGGACGCCAAGTTTCGAGGCAAGCTGATCTGCACCTATAGCACAGGCATGAAACGCAGGGTGGAGATCGCACGGGCGCTCATGGGCCGTCCGAAAGTGCTATTCCTCGACGAACCGACGCGGGGGCTGGACTTGCCGGCCAAACGCGATATGTGGAGCCTCCTCCGCCGGCTCGCGGCCACGGAGAGCGTCACAACGTTTCTCAGTAGCCATGATGCCCAAGAGATTCGCAGCCTGTGCAGTGAGATCAGTGTGATCGCCAGAGGCCGGCTTGTTCACACGGGTCGAACGCTTGAGATGGGCGGCGACATCGATGCTTTCGAGGAACGTTTGATCGGGATGCTGACGCAGTCAGAAGGCCTCGAGCCTCCAGGGTCGCACTTTCGGGCAGAGTGAAAAGTGGCTGTGGAACTGAGTGCGCGACCGGGTGCTCTCGGGTGACATCATCGTGAGGCTGCACATTCCGAGCCGACCCAACGGATATGCTGATGCTTCATGACACGCGCCAATTGAAATCGGGCTTCATCTCTAAAATGCCCCGATAAGACGCGCTTACCGGAGGCGTGACCTTCAAGTATCCGAAATTCGGCGGCCCGGGAGCCGGTCGGAAGTGCCACGCAGCGTGGATTGAAAAGGCTCGGAAGGGGTGTCAAAAGAGCGTCTCGAGAACCTAGGAAACCGGCCTGAGCTGGCTAACGATCTCAATTAACCAGGCTTCGAGGAGTGACCGCTGGTCGGGGGGCGTTTCCGTAAAGGCAAGGCCCATCCCAAAGCTCGGGTCGCAGTAGACTACCTTGGCCCTGGTCTCGAAGACGCCCTGATCCCTGAGAATCTTCAATCCGACCAACGTCCCCTCGGGGAACGGATTTAGCGAGTCGACATAGCAGCCCCCCAGAGCAAGTTCCGAGGTACGCCCTGAAAGCAGCGTTCCGGAGCCCAACTCCGTCACCTCCGCAGAAGCGACGAGCGGGCAGCGCCGCACAGAACGGCGTTTAGCCGGATGCAAGGGCTTGTTTCTTCGGGTCATCGAGCGTCACTTATGCAGTGCAATCTGGCGACTGTAAGCATGTGAGTTGTATACGGCACCGCTACTTTACCGGCCTTCCCTTCGGCGTTTTTTTCGAGCAACTCGATGAGAACGGTTTCAGAAGCGCCTCGTTTAAATCGGACTGTCAGCGGCGCAACGTGTTCGAGCATGGCACGATACCGCGGTGTTTGGCGAATGCATGCAACCTCTGCTCCCGGTCCAGTGGAACAAGGCCTCGCCGACTAGACAAATCCGGAGTCGCTCTCACGGTTCGCATATCGGCGAGATTGCTCAAATGCCGTCGCAGAAAGACCGCAAGAGCGCGTCTCTCCTCCGGAGTCGTGTCAACCCGTAGCCTCAATGTCTCTGAGTCTAACAAAAAGCGGCTGAATCCAATCGATAACTATCCCCGCTTAGGTGAGCTACTAGATAACTTTGGAAGTAGAGATTCCCGCTAACCAATGGACGCAGCTCCCGGCAAGTGCGCTAACGGCGCATGCGGTCACCAGAAATTGGGCAGGCCGAGGCGCGGCTATTCTAATCGTCTGTGGTTGATTCAGCGCCCGGCGACGGAGACCCCTTTGCCACCACGCGGACTGGCTTGCAGTTCGTGGCGAACTTTGGGCAAGAGAGGAGACATAGATTTTTGCCGACGTAACGCTTGAGGAGCCGGCGAGTTAGAGGGTCAGATAGATGACCTGCACGAAGAGGTCGCTGCTGAGCATGCCTTTGGCCCAGGTGGCGTCGAGATCGGCCAGAGGCTTGGTCGCAGCGGCTTCTTGGGCCGATTTTCCCTCGGACTTCAGTTTTTGGACGCGGTCGCGGGCGGTGAGAAGCATGTCGCGGGACTTGGTAAGGTCGGCTTTGTTACCGAGGGCGCCGTGGCCAGGGACGATTTTGGTGTTGTTGTCGGCGAGAAGGAGTACGTTGTCGGCGGCCGCGATCATGCCGCTGATTTTGCCGCCCGTGCCAGGGTCGATAAAAGGATACATGCCGTTGAAAAAAGTGTCGCCCATGTGAACGAGGTTGGCTTTTTCGAAATGAACGTAGATGTCCGAGTCGGTGTGGGCGGGCGGAAAGTACTGGAGCGCGAGAGCTTCGCCATTGGCTTCGATCTTGTAGCTTGAGGCGAAAGTCTGCTGCGGCAGAGCATCGGCGGGTGAGGGCGGGAAGTGCAAGCCGAGAATGGGAACGTCTTGCGTGGCGGACATGCGCTTCTTGGTGTTTTCGTGGGCGAGGACGGTGGCGCCAGCGGCGTGAAGGGGAGCGTTGTTGTCGGTGTGGTCGAAGTGCCAGTGGGTGTCGATGACGTATTTCAGGGGTGCACTGCCGAGGCCATCGAGAGCCTCTTTGAGCTTGGGCCAGGCGGGCGAAACGAAACTATCCACGACGAATTTACCGTCAGGGCCGTTGAGGACAATAACGTTTCCACCGGGACCGGAGAGCAGCGTGAGGTTTCTGGCCAGATTCTGCGCTTGCAGGGGAACGGCGCCCGTGCGGGCACGGGCGGCTGCTACCGGGTCAGCTGCCGGGGCCGGCGTTTGTAGCGCGTAACCCGGGACGGCTGCCCGGAGAAGGCTGCCGGGGAAGAGTTGAGCCAGGAAGGCGCTGCCGGCAAGCGTGGCTGAACTGCGCAACATCTCGCGGCGGGCGGTGTACTTCAGAAAGAGATCTGAATTCATGATCTTGCTCGCTTTCGTTTTAAATGCTGTCTGCGCGTCACAGATTCGAATTAGAGTAGGGCTTTCGCGGCCGGCTTACCATTAAAAAAATAGGCCGTAAAGCCCCGGTGCTTCAGGCCGGGGACAGCGATTCCGCAACGAAGATTGTTAACCGATTCAACCGCATGATTCCATTGGTGTTTTAATCGAGCCCGCTCAGAGAGCAAATTCGCATTGTGTTTTTGAACTTGACTTTCGCCCATATCTTGTACATAGTCTTTATGTAAGACATGAACGACCCTCTCCATCGCACCAAACTCTCCGCCACCGAGCGCAACTTCCGTTCCCGCATCGCGCAGCTTTCCTCCGGTCAATGGTTTCTTCGTGGCACTCTGTCGGAGCGTTCCGGAAAGTGTGGCAAGGCCAATTGCCGTTGTGCCCGAGGGGAACTGCATAAGTCTTTGTACCTGGTGCAGAGCCAAGCGGGGAAGCTTCGCCAGATCTGTGTCCCAAA
>Ga0210406_10003091_pt1 | contig 18475 bp, 22 predicted proteins | sample IncBWC30MmetaG_FD_155454 | JGI IMG/M metagenome (GOLD analysis project Ga0210406, IMG submission 155454) | Forest soil microbial communities from Barre Woods Harvard Forest LTER site, Petersham, Massachusetts, United States - Inc-BW-C-30-M | ecosystem: Environmental > Terrestrial > Soil >... | reverse complement strand
TGAGCCGCGCCAGAATATCGGTCGCGCCGCCAGGCGGAAAACCAACCAGGAACCGCACCGGCCGTGCGCTGCCGACCAGCCGGTCGGCCTGATTGAGCAGTTCTGTCTCCAGCGGAGCCGCGTAGCTTCGTGAATTTTCCATCCATGGACCGGACCCCGCGGCTAGGCTGGCCTTGGGGGGGTCGAGGTGGTGCGACGATTGGCATCGCACACTTCGGAGGTCCTCCTTCTCAATGAGGTTTTGCCCAACACGAACGCGAAGGGCAGGACAAAAAGTTCGTCGCCGAGCTCGTCGCCGGCGTGCAGGATCCAGTTACCCCAGTCCTCCGGGACCGGGAGCCATCATGAGTGACTGCACGATACGGGTCGCGTGCGCGTCAGCCAGGTCGCTTACCAGCGTTGCTGCGAAGCCCGTCCCTTGCTGGTGCAATGAAAGTAGATCTGGGCCATGTTTTGTCTCCGTTTGCTACCGATAGAAATGTTCAACTGCCGCACTTGGTTGCGAGCAGATTGTTGAAGGCATCGATCTCCGAATCGAGAACAACGAGATTCCGCGCCTGATCCGCGCCGCGCTCGCAAAGTGCAGCCGCCTGACGGAGCGTCACAGATTCATAGAACGAAGCGGCGTAGGCGCGACAGTTTGTTTCCTTGTCGGCGGTTTTCGCCAGCTGGGTGCGGACCGTCGTCCAACGTGCGCGAGACGCATCAATATCCTTGGTTGAGGCGCACTCAGACGCGAGGGCATGGATTGTAGAGACGTTGACTACGGCAAAAGCAAAGAGAGCGGCAAACCTCATCATCGATTTAGCTCCGCAGGTCGATAAGAAGTGTTGCGACCACTTCTATCGATCTGCGAACTTGTTCTCGCGAACGATCTTGCCTGGATTTGAACAGATTTGCGCGAAATCCGTCGGTGTCAGTTTCTCTGCGACCATATCACCGTCGTTTGCGAACGACATCTTCGCCACGTGCTACCGTCGTACATGAACTACTACAATGAGGCACGCACACATTTATCGTTGGAACAGGGCCAGCCTGCCGAGATCCCGATCGAGCAGCCGACCAAATTCAACCTCGTCGTCAATCTCAAGACTGCGAAGGCGATGGGGCTCAGTATTCCAGCGTCGTTTCTCGCCCGCGCCAACGAAGTGATCTAGTAAATTCTGAGCATCCATGCCCGGCGCATGACGCGGAGTCCGCTGTGGGTCGCGACATATTGCAGCGCCGCGCAATCTCGGTCGCTCAGTCTCAAGATTTTCCTCTTATATGTATGATATTGTGAATTGCACCACGCGGCGCTACTGCTGAGCGATCTAGCTATCCTGCGGCATCCTCCCTGACCTGGCCGGCCCGCAAAAGGGGCGGGCTCTCCTTGCACCAGCAATAGTGCCACCGGGTTCACTGGCAATTTTTGCGCCGCCCTTCACCGACTGGACCCTGCCGTACCGATCGACGAGACGGTCGGCGCAATCGTTGATATGATCGGCCAGTCCTCGCTGGGATTTGAACGGGCTTGCACGTAAGCTGTCCCTGTTCCCTACGAGGTGGAATCGCCGCGTGCGGAGGAGGTGCGCCGCTTGACGCTACCGTGTACCGGAGGACGCAAAATCGTTCAGGCCGCAGCAAACCGATACAAGCAAAGTGTCGGCTCTTGAACGTAGATGGACTGAGCCGCAGAAATCTGAGTTGCGCTCATTCGGTCTGACGTGCAGCCAACCCGGCGTCGAAATCGGCGGCGTGGATTTGTATGGCAACCGCCAAGCGCTCTTTGATCTCGGTATTTGACTGTGGGGGAGCCTCGGTTTTTGCCAACGGCGACGCGGATTGTTTTGATTTCCTGGTAATGTCGAGTCAGATGACTGAGTTCTGGCAGGCATTGTGGCACTGCAAATGAACCGAGACAACGCCGATATCGAAAGCCAGAAAGGCGCCGCAGAGGCACCGCACGCGAGCGACACGCAATGGCGGCAGGTCTTCGAGCATAGTCCGGTTATGCACTTCCTGGTCGAAGCGACCAGCACAACCATTCTATCGGTCAACGCGTTCGGTGCTTCGCAACTCGGCTATAGGGCCAGCGAATTGGTCGGGCACTCCGCGTTGCATCTTGTTTTTGAGGAAGACAGGGAGTTCGCCAAGAAAAACATTGCCGCGTGCTTGGACACACTCGGCCAATCGAACAGCTGGGAAGTCAGAAAAGTCCGCCGGGACGGAATGGTGCTCCGGGTGCGTGAATACGGCAAAGGGATTCCGTGGTCGGGCAAACAGCCGATCGTCTTGATCGTAAGCGAAGATATCACTGGTCGGTATCTGGACGAACTGGAGTCATCCCGACTCGCGGCCATCGTTTCGTCATCGGACGACGCGATTATCAGCAAGACTCTCGATGGAAAAGTCACCTCGTGGAATTCCGGCGCCACGAGTATTTTCGGCTACGAAGCCAGCGAGATGATCGGCCAGTCGATCACACGCATCATTCCGCCGGAGCTGCACGAAGAAGAACGTCAAATCTTGGCACGGCTGAAGCGGGGCGAGCGGCTTCAGCACTACGAGACCGTTCGTGTTGCCAGGGACGGCCGCCGCATCGACATTTCGCTGACTGTTTCGCCCCTGATCAGCAGGTTAGGAAAGGTTGTGGGGGCATCGAAGATCGCGCGTGACATTACTGCGATCAAGCGAGCGGAAGCGGAAGTGCAGCAGGCGCGGATAGAATTCGCACGCGTCGCACGCGTGACGACGCTCGGCGAGTTGACCGCCGCGATTGCTCACGAAGTGAACCAACCGCTCACTGGACTGGTGAGCAGCGGAAACGCGTGTTTGCGCTGGCTCGCCAGTGAGGCGCCTGATCTGGAGGCGGCGCGGAAATCCATCCAGCGCATGATCCGTGACGGAAGCCGAGCCGGCGAGGTCGTCGGCCGGATACAGGCCATGATCAGGAAATCCAAGCCGCAGAGAGACTTTTTGAACATTAACGACGCGATCATGGAGGTCCTCGCGCTGCTCCAAACCGAGATTCACCGAAATGGCATTTTGCCGGACGCTGAACTTTCAAACGATTTGTCGCTCGTTTGGGGAGATCGCGTCCAATTGCAGCAAGTCATCCTGAACCTCATCATGAACGCGATCGAAGCCATGAGCGGAATCAGCCAGACACAACGAAGGTTGTTGGTTTCCACGGTGAAAGATGGGTCGAACGGCGTGCTCGTTTCGGTACGAGATTCGGGCACCGGGTTCCACGAGTCGGCACTGGACCGGCTGTTTGAGGCCTTCTACACCACCAAGGAAAATGGCATGGGGATCGGACTCGCGGTCAGCCGAACGATTATCCAGGCCCACGGCGGCCGGCTTTGGGCAATGCCCAACGCGCCTCAGGGTGCCATATTCCACTTTACACTGCCGACGGACAGCGAGCATGGGCCATGATTGCGAGCGATGAACAATCCATCGTGTTTGTCATCGACGATGATGCGTCAGTGCGTGAGGGCGTCGGAGATCTCCTTCGTTCCGTCGGCTTGGGGGTGCAGTCGTTTCGATCAACGCAAGAGTTTCTTCAGAGCAAGCGCCCCGATGCGCCTGGCTGTATCGTACTTGACGTCAGGTTGCCGGGACCGAGCGGACTGGAATTTCAGCGCACCCTGACGGAATCCAGCATCCAGCTTCCCGTTATATTCCTCAGCGGCCACGGCGATATTTCGATGTCAGTGAAAGCGATCAAATCCGGCGCCATTGAATTTCTGACCAAACCCGTGCATGAGCAGGAACTGCTCGATGCCGTTCAGGCGGCCATCGCGCGCGATCGCGTTCGACGTGAGCAGGACAAGCTTGTTGCCGAGCTACGGGAGCGCTTCAATTCTTTGACGTCGCGCGAACGAGAAGTCTTGCCAATCGTCGTCACAGGACGCCTGAACAAGCAGATTGCTGGTCAACTCGAGTTGAGCGAGATGACGGTGAAGGTCCATCGCAGCCAAATCATGCGAAAGATGCGAGCGAAGTCTCTGGTCGATCTGGTGCGAATGGCCGACAAGCTCGGGATTTCCCCCGAAAAGTCCTGAACGATCACTCAGCCTAGCCTAAACCAAAGCACTAGTCGTCTAGTCCTTCTGACTGCCCCGATTCCCCCACCGACCATGCAAACCTTAGCATTGAGGTGTTGATCACACCTATGCGCAATGGCTTCCCACGGCCGCGCGCCACTAGTCTAGCTCACGTACGGAGGCGAAAATGCCCAACAAGAAGCCTTTGATCTCAATCGTGGATGACGATGAATCAGTTCGAGAAGGTACGATGGACCTTGTTAGATCGATGGGCTTCGTCGCGAAGGCATTTCCGTGCCCGGAAGAGTTTCTGAAATCCGGCTGCGTTTCCAAGACGGCTTGCTTGATCGCAGACATGCGTATGCCAGGAATGAATGGACTGGAGCTTCACAACCATTTGGCTACAACCAAAAATAGAGTTCCGACCATCCTGATCACCGCTTTTCCCGATGACAGGGACCGGGGCCGTGCATTGCAGGCCGGCGTGACCTGCTATCTGGCCAAGCCCTACGATGATGAAGAGTTGCTTGGGTGTGTCCGTTTGGCTGTCGACTCACGAGACGCAGGTTGAGACGACGAGGAAAGAACCATGACTATTCCCTGGGCGGTGAATTCTGGCGTCTCCCAACGCGCGCCGCAACAAACTTTGCCTGGGATTCTTGGAATCGAAGCGGGTAAATCCGCTGGCGTCGTATTCGCACAATTGCGCCCGCAGTTTCGGGGTGGGTTGTCGCCCGGCGTACTTCGACGCGTACGCGAATATATCGAGGCCCATCTGGAGAATAACGTTAGCCTCGAGGTGCTCGCCGGTGTTGCGGGTTTGTCGATGTCTTACTTTGCACGCGCGTTCAAGCAGTCGGAAGGTGTGGCCCCACACGATTACCTGATGCGACGCCGCGTGCACCGTGCACTGGGAGCTTTTGGCTGGAACGGATCTGCCTCTTTCGGCGATTGCTCTGCCTCAGGATTCTCGGATCAGAGTCATTTCACGCGCCGGTTCCGGCAATATTTCGGCGTCACGCCGAGCCGCTATCGATGGTTGACGCGCTAGGGTAAGTCCCAAAGGAGTTCGATCGCAGGTAAGTGCATCCTCCGTGCTTTTTCCAACGGCACGATCGATGAAAGCGCCGACAATCAGGTCGAGTCCGTGGTGAATATACGTTTGTGACCGGAATGATACCGCGTCCTTGACGTGTGAGCAGAGATGCCAGTTGTGGTGTGGCGCGGAGCAGTTCGTGATCACACGGTTGAAGCCAAGGTAGCCGGCATCAAGGTCCAAGACAGCCGGCGCCAAGGGAGTGACGGGTACACGCTGATGTTGGCGGGGCCGCGACTGTAACTGATGCATTGTTACGGTTGCCCGCGCCGCAGCGAGGCAGGAGGAAATCATGATTGAAGCTCGTGCGCACACTCTCATCGTCACCATCATATTGGGTGCAACGGTTGGTGGCTCGCCGGCGGCGGCCGCAAACGACAGCCCTCGCTTCTCCATTGCGCAGGCCCAGTCTGAACTTCAATCGAAACTACACACGCTGATCGACAAACTGCGCGGCGTGGACATGCCTGTCGGCATTGTCAAAACGAACGGGCGTATCGAGGCGACCCAGGTCGACATTGCTGGCAAGTATCCTGGCCGGCTCGAGAGTGTGATGGTTGAAGAAGGTGACGAGGTCGGCGCCGGGCAAACAATAGCCGTGATATCGTCGCCCGAATATCAAGCGCAGCTGCGTGGCGCACAAGCAGCGGTGCTCAAGGCGAAGCAGGCACTCGCCGAGGCGGAGGCGATGATCGCCGAACGCCAGAGCGATCAAATCGCGGCCAAGAACGACCTGCAACGAGGCCAGGATCTGGTCGAAAAGGGATGGATGACCAAGCAGGTCTTCGATCAGCGGGTGAACAAAGCTCAGTCGACGGACGCGCTGCTTCACGCCGCCGAAGCCGCGCGCGATCAGGCACGATTTGCGATCACGACCTCGGAGGCTGAAGTCGATCGGATCGAGGCTATTCTGGTCGATTTGAAGCTCGTGGCCCCACGTAGCGGCCGCGTGCAATACAAGATTTCGCAAGCCGGAGAGGTCGTCAATGCCGGCACGCGAATCGTCACGCTTCTTGATTTGCACGACGTCTACATGACGATCTACCTGTCGGCCGCTCAGGCCGGACAGCTGGCGCTCGGAGACGAGGCGCGCATCATCATTGATCCGCTTCCGCAATATGTGGTCCCGGCGTCGATAAGCTTCGTTGCGACCGAGTCTCAGTTCACACCGAAAAGCGTTGAGACCGCCGAAGAGCGCGAGAAGCTGATGTTCCGCGTCAAGCTTCAGGTCGATCCGAAAGTTCTCGAACAGTACCACACGCAGGTGAAGACCGGCGTCCGCGGCATAGGTTTCGCGCGCACTGACTCCTCTGTTCCCTGGCCACAGGATCTTGCGGTGAGGCTTCCGAAATGACCACGCAGGCTACCATAGCCGAAGTCGAGCACGTTACTCACCACTATGGAACGACGGTCGCGCTTGACGACGTGAGCATTGAGATCCCGGCCCGTCGCATGATCGGCTTGATCGGTCCGGACGGCGTCGGCAAGTCGACCTTGCTAGGGCTGATCGCCGGTGTTCGGATCATTCAGCAGGGCCGCGTCACGGTCTTCGGCGGCAATATGGCCGACAGGGCACATCGCACCGCACAGGGTGCGCGTATCGCCTATATGCCGCAGGGCCTCGGGCGGAACCTGTATCCTACGTTGAGCTGCTTTGAAAACATCGATTTTCACGGACGACTATTTGGTCAACCGGAAGCTGAGCGGAAACGTCGCATCGAAGAGTTGTTCAAAGCGACGAGCCTTGATCCGTTCATGAATCGCCCGGCCGGCAAACTCTCGGGCGGCATGAAGCAGAAGCTCAGCTTGTGCTGCGCGCTGATCCACGATCCGGATCTGCTTATCCTTGACGAGCCCACGACGGGCGTGGATCCGCTCTCGCGCGGGCAGTTCTGGGATCTGATCGGCAGCATCCGCGCCAGACGTCCGCAGATGAGCGTGATCGTCGCGACCGCCTACATGGATGAGGCGGCGCGCTTCGATTGGCTGGTTGCCATGGACGCAGGCAAGATCATCGCCACCGGCACAACGCCGCAGATCTTGCAGAAGACGGGCGAGAAAGACCTGGACGCCGCCTTCATCGCGTTGCTTCCGGAGGCCGAGCGCGCGCAGCACCACAAGGTGGTCATGCGTCCGCGGTCGTCCAGCGACGACAGCGTTCCGGCCATTGAGGCCGATGGACTTACCCGTCGCTTCGGCACCTTCACCGCCGTTGACCATGTCAGCATCCGCATCGCCCGCGGTGAGATCTTCGGCTTTCTCGGCTCAAATGGTTGCGGCAAATCAACCACGATGAAGATGCTGACCGGACTTCTGCCGGCGACCAGCGGGTGGGCGAAACTGTTCGGCGCTCCCATGGGGTCCAACGACATGGAGGCGCGGCGTAACGTCGGCTACATGTCCCAGGCGTTCTCGCTCTACAGCGAACTCACGGTTCGGCAGAATCTGGAGCTGCATGCGCAGCTCTACCATCTGCCGCCCGGCGAGATCGACGGTCGGATTGCGGACCTGCTGCAACGTTACGACCTCAAAGCCGTCGCCGACGCGCGCCCCGAGAGCTTGCCGCTGGGCATCAAACAGAGACTCCAGCTTGCCGTCGCGGTGTTACATCGCCCCGCGATGCTGATCCTCGACGAGCCGACCTCGGGGGTGGACCCCGTTGCCCGCGATGCCTTCTGGCAGACGCTCATCGATCTGTCGCGCAATGATGGCGTGACGATCTTCATTTCCACGCACTTCATGAACGAGGCCGACCGCTGCGACCGCATCTCCTTGATGCACGCCGGCAAGCTGCTGGCAGTGGGAACACCGCAGGAGCTGGTGCAAAAGCGAGGAAGCGCGTCGCTGGAAAATGCCTTCATCTCCTATCTGGCGGAAGCAGCTGGAATCAAACTCGGGCAGAAGGCTCCGCCGCCCGTTCAGGACCCGAGTCTGCCCAATCAGGAAGCGGCGACGCCTAAAGCGGAGACCGCGGGCCGCCCACGTCGCTTCGACCCCCGCCGGTTATGGGCCTACGCGCGCCGCGAGACGATGGAGCTGCTGCGCGATCCGATCCGGTTGGCGTTTGCCTTCTTCGGACCGCTCATCCTGATGATCGCGTTCGGCTATGGTATTTCACTCGATGTCGAGCATTTGCGCTTCGCCGCTTTCGATCAAGATCGAACGCTCGAGAGCCGAACGCTTGTGGACGCATTCTCTTCGATTCCGCGCTACTTCGTGGAACAGCCGCCGGTCAGGACCACCGATGAGCTCGACCGCCGGTTTCGCAGCGGCGAGCTTCAAGTGGCCGTCGAGATCCCTTCCGGCTTCGGCCGCGATCTTGATAGCGGCCGCACACCCGAGGTCGCGGTGTGGCTCGATGGCAGCATGCCGTTTCGTGCCGAGACAACGAAAGGTTATGTCACGGCGCTCGTCCTGCGATACATGCAAGACCTAATCGCACAACGCGCTCCAAGCAGCCGAACCTCAAGCCCCGTCAATTTCGAGACTCGCTTTCGCTACAACCAATCATTCGAGAGCGTCAATGCGATGGTGCCGAGCGTGATCATGCTGATGCTGATTTTGATCCCGGCCATCATGTCGACGATCGCGGTCGTACGCGAGAAAGAAACCGGCTCCATCGCCAACTTCCATTCGACGCCGATCACCAAGTTCGAGTTCCTGTTCGGCAAGCAGTTGCCTTACATCGCGGTGGCGATGATCAGCTTCGTGCTCCTGGTACTCCTTGCCGTCTTGCTGTTCCGGGTGCCGGTGAAGGGATCTATCGCCCTTCTGACGCTGGGTACGCTGTTCTATGTGGCGGCGACGACCGCATTCGGACAACTGATCTCGACCTTCACGCGCACGCAGGTCACGGCGGTTTTCGCCACCTCAATTCTGTCGATCATTCCAGCGGTGAATTTTTCCGGACTACTGGTGCCGGTCTCGTCGTTGTCCGGTGGCGCGCGGTTGTTGGGCTTAGGATTTCCCCCGGCGTGGTACCAGCCGATCAGCGTCGGCGCATTCACCAAGGCACTTGGCTTCGAACAGCTTTTGCCCAACGTATTGGTGCTCGCGGGATTTTTCATTGTCTATCTCGTCGCCGCGCAGCTCATTCTGCGCAAGCAGGAGGCCTGACATGTCGGCCGCACCGTCGAGCGCGCAGGCAGCACCAGCGCAGGGGAAGACTCCGGGTCTGCGCGCGCACATCCAGAACGTCTATCGTCTGATCATAAAAGAGCTCAGAAGCATCCGCTCCGACCCGATGATGCTCGTTCTGGTCGCCTATGCGTTCAGCGTTGCGGTCTATATGGTTGCGACCGGCGCCTCGACGGAAGCGAGAGACCTGAGCATCGGCGTTGTCGATGAGGATCAGTCGAACCTCTCGGGGCGCCTGCTTGGCGCGCTGAACCCGCCGCTCATCAAGCGGACCGTTCTCATCACTTCGAAGGAGATCGATGCCAACATGGACGACGGGCGTCTGGTCTTTGTGCTCGAAATTCCGCCCCGCTTTGAGCAAGACCTGCTGGCACGCCGCCAGGCTTCTCTGCAGTTGAACACCGACGCGACCGCGATGTCGCAGGCGGGAAACGGCGCGGTCTACATCGAAAGCATCATTGCCCAGGAGGTGGCTAAATTCCTGAACGGAACCGAAGCGGCAGTACCCACGCCGGCCAGAGTCGTGATTAATGCCAAGTTCAATCCGAACCTGTATACGAGTTGGTTTTCCTCGGTCATGCAGGTCATCAACAACATCACCATGCTGGCGGTGATCCTGACCGGCGCGGCACTCATCCGTGAGCGCGAGCAGGGCACGGTCGAGCATCTGCTTGTCATGCCGGTCGTGCCGGCGGAGATCATGCTGGCGAAGATCATCGCCAACGCGCTCGTGATCCTGATCGCCGCCGCTCTGTCACTTTCCTTCGTGATCCAATGGTGGCTCAAGGTTCCGATCGCGGGCTCGCTGACCCTTTTTCTGGCGGGAGGCGCGCTTTACGCCTTTACCGTTGCCGCCCTCGGCATCCTGCTCGGGACGCAAACCTCAACCATGGGACAGTTCGGACTGCTTGCAATTCCAGTTCTCGTCGTCATGCAACTCCTGTCCGGCGGCGCGACGCCGATGGAGAGCATGCCTGTCTGGCTCCAGCATGTCATGCGGATCGTTAGTCCGACGCCACACTTCGTTGCTTTTTCACAGGCCGTTCTCTATCGCGGCGCCGACTTCTCGATCGTCTGGCCGTGGCTTGCCGCGATGGCCGCGATCGGCAGCGTCTATTTTGCCTTCTCGTTGCACCGTTTCCGCCGCGTCATCTTCGGAGACTAAGCCTAACTGCCACCGCGACTGGCAAGACCTGGCCCGGTTGCGCATGAGCAACGCATCGGCGGCAGCAAGGATGGACTATCGCAAGACCCTGCTGATGGGAAAATGATCTATCAGCATTGCGGATCGGAATGATTGCGTAAGACAAGGCTACAATTTCACCTCTCCGGAGACAAAAGCAAGGCAGTAGTGCCATAGACGGAGTACTGAACATGGATTATCGCAAAAAGTTCGCGGTCGGGGCTGGCGAAAGGCCGCGGATATCGAAAATCGATGCCCCTACGCCGGCAAGCACGAGTCGCATGACAAAGCACTTCCCGAGCTCCAAGCTCATCTGGAGCGCATGGAAAAGCTGCAGTATCTGCTCTACGCGGACAGCAGCAAGTCGCTTCTGGTGGTTTTGCAAGCGCTTGATGCCGCCGGCAAGGACGGTGTCATTCGCCACCTGTTCAGCGGGATGAATCCGCAAGGAATGTCCGTGTTGGGATTCAAGCAGCCGAGCAAATACGAGGCCGCTCATGACTTCCTCTGGCGTCGCCCACCTGCGGACTCCTGGGAAGGGCGAGGTGGTGGTGTTCAATCGGTCATATTATGAGGATGTGCTCGTCGTGGGGGTGCATAAGCTCGTGCCGCAATCGGTATGGTCAAAACGCTACGACCGCATCAACAACTTCGAGTCCATGCTGTCGCAAAACGGCACTGCCATCCTGAAGTTCTATCTCCATATCAGTCCCGAAGAGCAGCTTTCCCGCCTTAAGCAGCCGCTCGAGATCCGTCCCGCCAATGGAAGATCAGCGAAAGCGACTACACCGAGCGTGATTTGTGGCCGCAATACGTGGAGGCTTACGAGGATGCGATGGCGGCAACGAGCACGAAGCACGCACCCTGGTATGTTATTCCATCGAATCACAAATGGTTCCGCAATCTCGCGATTTCGCTGATTGTCAGCGATACGATGGACAAGATAGGACTGAAAGTGCCGCCGACACATGTCGACATAGCGGACATCCGCTGAAAATACCACGCGGCGGAGGCCGAGAAGAAGCCTGGCGGAGGGCATCAGGCGAATAAGACCGCCAAGGTGGCATAAGCGGATTCGCAGTCGCTGCTCGATCGGGCGGCCGCTTTGGCGTTGCCGTTGGCGCTTCTGCAAGGCCTTCTGCCACTCGATCGCGGGAAGCTGCACAGGGATATCGTCGCTGGAATCACGGCCGCGCCACACAGCATACCGGAGGTAGTGGCACCTGTTGTGACCGGCCTCTTGCCGCTGCCGGTTATCTTTGCTCTCTCGGGGCTCGCGCCACCCTGAGCTAGTCGCGGACTCGGCGACGGCCGCCATCCTCGCGTCGATTTTGGTCGTGGTGGCGGCGCTCGGCGCTTCGGAATACATCGTTCTGACCAGCGCCGTTGCGCTCCATAATCTTACTCTGCACGGCCATGGCGCAAATCACGGCATCGACGGCGCCCGCGCGCTCGACCAAGTAGCGTCTTTCCGGGGCGAGGCGCCTGTTCGGTCTTCGGTTTGGCCAGAAATCTCTACCAAGCGAATTTCTGCGCAAGCTCATCCGAGTTCGGAGAGGTCTGTTCCAAACAGGTCTGTGGCGTACAAGCGTCGCTGCCTGTGGGCGGCTAGAAGTTTACTTGCGATGTTCCACCATTGAGCCTGTCAAGGGAGCAAATGCAATGAAGCTAATCTCAGAACAACTTGCCGAGCTGTCGGTCCGGGCAAAGAGCGCCGAAGACACAATGGCCGCCGCGCAGAAGGAAGCTCACGATAAGATCAAGGCGCGCAAGGAGCAGGCGCGTGCTGCTGCAAAATCCGCGACGGAAAAGATCGATCGCGAGCTCAAGTCTGTCGGCAGCAGCGCCGCAAAAAACTGGGACGCAGTGCGCGCTAAGATCGCGGCCGACATAGCCAGCCTAAAGGCGAATATCGCCGACGCAAAGCATGACCACGACGTGAAACGCGCCGAGAGCCGCGCCGATCGACTCGAGTGGGAGGCGGGGTTTGCAATCGATTATGCGATCGCCTCTGTCGAACAGGCGAAGCTTGCCGTTCTCGATGCGATCGACGGCCGCGTCGGGGCGGAAGAAGCCAAGCAAGTGTAACCCCTCTGACCAACGGTGACTACTATGAAGCTCTCTCGTGCCTTGATGCTTGCAAGCATCGCCTTTATCGCCCCAGCTACCTCGCATGCGCAAGTAGCCGGATCGACACTCCTTGGCGTCAGCTACGGCGAATTGCGTGACGTCACCTTCGGCTGGAGTGCCAAGCGGCAGATCCTGGGCCAGCCGGTGTTCAACGACGACAAGGAGCGGGTTGGATCTGTCCAGGACGTCATCATTGGCGGAGACAAGACCGTTACATACGCCATCATCAATGCCGGCGGTTTTACCGGATTGACCAAACACGACGTCGCAGTGCCGGTTTCTAAGTTCAAGCTGATCGACGGCAAGCTCACTCTAGAAGGCGCGACAAAGGACGCTCTGAAGGCGAGCCCCCCGTTCGAATACTCCAACTAACTTCTGCGCGATCCTACTAAGCTTCTTCGCGCGCAGACTCGCCCAAGAAATCCTCGCTCCAATCACAGGAGCGAGGTGTTTCCTCTTGCAACGAAATTCCAACATGAAGGAGAAGTTACCATGTCAAATACCCAAGTCGGCCTCGGCCTTCCTCTCGCAAGTTCAGGACTGCTGAGTTCGCTCGCACAGAACTGGTGGATGCTGCTGCTACGCGGGATTGCCGCCATAATTTTTGGGGTCCTGACGTTCGTTTGGCCCGGGATCACGTTACTCAGCCTCACGATACTCTGGGGCGCGTACGCCATCTCAGACGGGATTTTTGCTTTCGGCGCAGCAATCGCCGGCAAGGGATTCGAGACATCGGCCCGCTGGTGGCTCGCCCTGGTCGGTCTTTGCGGCATTCTCGCGGGGATCTTGACGTTTATGGTGCCGGGCATGACGGAGCTTGTGCTTCTGATGTATATTGCGAGCTGGGCGATCGTCGTCGGCGTGCTGCAGGTCTGGGGCGCTATTCAGCTGCGCAAGGAAATCGAGAACGAGTGGTTGCTTGCCCTCAGTGGCCTGCTGTCGATGGCGGTCGGTGTCCTCGTTATAGCGGAGCCTGGCGCGGGCGCGCTGTCGATAGTTTGGATCATCGGCTCGTTTGCGGTTCTGGTCGGTTGCCTTTACACCGGACTCGCGTTCCGGCTGAAGAAGTTCAAGGTCTAGGCGTTTGACTTCGAACCTCCGGGGTGGCTTTCGTCGATGGCGATCGTCACTCCGAGGGACGAGGCGATTGTTTGCAGCGCGCGGTCGCGCGACGATCTCAGGAAAACCTAGTCTAGCCCTGCCAAGCCAGCTTCATTAAATGGTTCCCGAGAGGTCAAGCAAATGCAAGCGAGGGAGGGAGCGAACATCAGCCGCCGCAGCTCGGTCAGCAGCAAGCCATCTGAACCTGCCGCGCATGGTCGGCGCCGCCTATTACGTCGGCACGGTCGACGGAGAGCTGGCGGTGCATCTGGCGGTGTCGAGCCTGAACAAGGGCAAGTCGGTCGAGGCGAGGGCGTGTCGCCTGGTCACCATGCCGGAATGGCAGGGCGCGGGCGTCGGCTTTCGCTTCTTGAATGAAATCCGCGCCATGCAGGAGCGCGGCGACGCTAATGCGCGCCTCGCCGGGCGCAAGACCACAACGATCTTTCACACCTCGCACCCGCAGCTCTGTCAGGCGCTGCGCCGGGACAAGCGCTGGCGGCAACTCTCCGCCACTATGTTCGGCACGAACAAGAAGAAATCGGCAGCGACTATCGCCAAGGCGGGCGGCGCCGCCGCTGGCTACGGTGGCCATTTGCGAGCGGTCCAAGGCTTTCGATTTTACGGCCAGAAAGGTTTTGATGGGTAGGCGCCAATCCGGGGCCGCATTGATGCTTCGCGCGGCTGGCGCCTCGCCTCGTGCGTGGCCGCCACCCAGTGAGAGAGTTCAATCTAGCGCCTACCTCTGCCCGCGACTTGATCGACAACTCCGCGAGTTGCTTTGAACTCGCAAGGAACAACGGGTCTGCTAGGATCAGAAGTGTCCCTATTCGTTCCCGAGCGACGTGTCGAATGCAGCTTCAAATTCAGATGGCTCCCGCACGGCGCCGCCCCGAAAAACAATTCGCAAGCTGCCGAGGTCATCATGAACGCACTCGTAGATCTTGTCATCTACATCGTCTCGATCGGACTCCTCTGCGGCCTCTTGATATGGCTGCTCGATCAGGTCGGGTCCACGATCTCTGAACCGCTCTATCGCGTCGCGCGCATCGCGATCATCGTGGTCGCTATCTCCCTGATTATTAGCGTGCTTTTGTACTATCGCGACTGAGCATCTTCGCCTTTTCACACAGGTGCGCCGGGAGACCGGCAAGGAGTAGGTGGTGCAAGTCCACTACGATGAAGGAGTAGCGAACCGCATCGACTCGAGCCGTGCGCAGGTATTCGCGAGCTGTGGCGAAGCGTCGGCAGGGGAACGTGCAGGCCCTCGTCCGGTCAGCAGCGCACAATATCAGTCAAACATTAACTAAACGCTTACCTTTTCATTCGTCGTCTTCAGCTTTCGCTTTCCCCAATGAGGCGTCTTGCGCGAGGTGTCGAACACGCCCTCGACGTCCGGTTCACCTCGGCGGCGAAGAAGTGGATCAATCGGTAGCTTGCTCAATCAATCTCTTGACGGGGCGGCAAATCGTGAAGCTTGACGAGACAATTAAATGGAGAAAGCGCAATCGAGTGCCTGGCCAAAGATCGCGATGAGTTGCTGGCCTTCTACCCGGGCATATTGACCGCGTGAGCCCCGATGATGTCATGCCGACGATCCCCCACCATAAGACTGTGCGAAGCGCATATGACTTGTTCAGATAATGGGCGAGCAACTCAGGCTTGTGATCCAGCTTGTCGCCTGGCACCGAGCGATGCGGTCGACGTATGTTGCTAACTCAGGTTCTCCAAGATGCGCCGAGCAAAGACTTCGCGAGGAACTCAGGTCTGAGCATGATTCACGGTATTGCAGTTACGCTTCAAAAGGGAGTGGCCGTGTGCAATTACTGGGAGGTTCCGCCGGATGGACCTCAGATTATGATCGGAGAGTCGCGATTCGATCCGCGCGTGCCTAAATCCGTTCATGCCCCGCAAGCCGATAGAACTGCCACCCGCCGTCGCGACGCCCGCCTACAATTGCGTCACGAGATCAAGAACAGATGTGCGCTATCGGGCCTTACCTCTCAAATCCCGGATTACCGTGAGAGAACCAAATGAACATACTGCCAATCGATCGCGCGCTGAGCATATACGGCGCCCTCGCAGACCGTCCTGAGGCAAAAGGCGCCCGTGAGGCGCTTTCCGAGCACCTAACTAGGATATGCCTCGAGGGCGCAAAGGACGAACACCGTTTGATGGTCGAAGGACTTTCTTACCTCCAAGCTTTCCATCAGGAAATCGACTCGAGAGATTAATGGTCAGGGAGGTTACCCCTCAGGGCTTCTCGCTGCATCCTCAAGGAGTTTCGACGCGATAGCTTGGCTTTTGCAATGCGGACCGCTTCGGTCCTCGTTGGCTTTTGCTTTAGCTTCCGGGCAGCGGCCCTTGGCCGATGATTAGACCGATCCGTCGCCTGGTCGAGATCGGGCTAAAGGCGAAGTCGATAGCCCGAGCGCGCGATTTGTCTCGCTATTCCCGGCCAATAAGCGCAGCCTTCGCTGCGGGGCCTCTCCATGGGAGGTCAAGATGAACCTAATCAACAGCCCGGGACTCCACGTCGGGGTGGTGACCGTATCGGCCGATCGAACGCTAACAGAGATGCAACAACTGGAGGCGATGGCCGCGAAGCTGCTAAAGACTGCCCGCAAGCTCCCTGCGGGGCCGGTACGTCGCGACACTCTTAAGGAGATCGGGGAATTCCGCATGCGATCGCCGCGGTGAAAGCGAAGGGAAAATGAGTGGCCTGGGGGGGTATCATGCGAACGACGATAAAAGCCCGCTCAAAGGTCTCTTGAACTGCATCGTATGCAAAGAGACAATGAAGCTTGAGAAAAGCACCCCCGATGCCGAAGGTAAGGACACCATTCAGTATCGTTGCGAGCAGTGCGAGAGAATTGAGCGGGTGCGACTCTTCCGCCGAAGTCGAGATGCGGCGGGCTGAAGGCGATGGAAATGATGATGAGGACTCTACTGATCCTCGCCGCTATCATTGGTTTTTCGAGGTTCAGGGACGCTCGTTTGGTAGGAAATGGTAGGGTCAAAGCCCGCGTCGCGAAGCCAGGAATTCACACCATCCCGATGTTTAGCCGATATGATGCCGCCTCCCAAAGCCTGAGGTCAGAGGCGGCGCGAGCAGCGGAAAATGGCGAAAGAACAGTCAGACGCCGATATGGCCTTGACGCGAGTTCGTAGTGCTTGTCGGAAGCGCGGCGGTTGTGGGAGGATGCAGTGAGGCGGCCACATCCGTACCAGCAGCCTGCGACATAACCCAGGGAGCCGCATAGACCGAATTGACCTGGCAACCAGCAGGCCGGCCTGGAGCGTCGAAACGAAGATGATCGTGGAAAAAGGAGGAAAGGCGCGTATCTATCCGGCGCTGCAGGGAGGCAACAATTGGGCACCCATGTCCTTCAATCCCACGACCGGGCTCCTCTATATCAACACGCTGGATTTTGGCATGGACTACGAGACGCTGCCGGCCGAGCAAGTCGCTGACCTCAAGCCCGGCCAACCACATTATGGAGTCAATCGCCCAGGCGCATATGATCCGGACAAGCGCGGATATTTGCGCGCCGTGGATCCACTCACCGGCAAGGCCAAATGGTCCATCCCTTTCAAGAGCCCCAATATCTGCGACACGCTGGTGACCGGCGGCGGCCTCGTTTTCACCGGGCAGTTGACCGGCGAATTCATCGCTGTCGATTCCGATACCGGCATGATTCTGTGGCAATTCCAGACGCCATCGGGCGTCGTCGGTCAGCCCATTACCTGGGAGAAGGATGGCAAACAATATGTGACTGTTACCAGCGGGATTGGCGGCGTGTACGTACTGAAGTCCGGCGATCCCAATCTGCTGCATGTCCCGGCTGGCGGCACACAGTGGACGTTCAAGCTATTTGAGGAATACGCGCCCCAGCGAACCAGTTCGGTTCAATAATCAGCATGATTTGAAGCGCGTCATCGCCCGCAATGCGTAGTCATAAGAATATTGGCCGACGGATGACGTCCGTTTCGCTCGCGTCCTTTCTCACTTCCTCAATTTGTCTAGCGGAAGTGGGGAACCCAACCATCAAAACGGGCGCGATGGTGTATCAGGATTACTGCTCGTCATGTCACGGCGAGGAGCTGCGAAATACCAGCGGAGGGGTGACGTTCGACCTTCGGCGATTGCGGCCACAGGATCATGATCGGTTCGTCAACTCCGTCCTAAACGGCAAAAACCAGATGCCGCCGTGGCGCGGCGTGCTTGATCTGCACCAGATCGACTCGATCTGGGCTTATATTCGCGCGAATGTAGACCAGTAGTAGTCTTCCCATTCTTTTCAGGTTGGCTGTTGGACCTGAGGGACGAAATTGCGGCGCCTCCGAAATGTCTGCTTTTGAAGAGGTCTCGTTTGGCCGCCGGGGTGAGTTGCGCTTCCGCCGGAGCTGCTTTCCACGCAGATGAGGTGATAGGGGTGCACAGATGTCTGCTCTTGGCACGTTTGAGACATTCCAACCGGCTACGAAGATGTTTGTTTAGGGGGCTAGCCCGGAGGTAAGCCGTTCAAACTCAAAACGACGCATTTGAGCCTCGGCGGACATCGAGCGGCCATCCAAGCGGTTTGCGCGAGATCAAGGCACCCTCATCAAACCTGCATAATGTCGGCCTGTACGGAGCGATCCGCCGATCGGATCGTTCCGGTTGCGAGGCTCGGACTCCTAGGCACTCCGGGCCTCGCTCCTTCAAGCGCTCCTTAAGCTCCGGGAGGAGGACGAATGGGCGCCGTCATCTTCACCTGCCCGATTACCAAACTGAGCGTCCAACACTGGTTGGAT
>Ga0210406_10003090_pt1 | contig 18476 bp, 17 predicted proteins | sample IncBWC30MmetaG_FD_155454 | JGI IMG/M metagenome (GOLD analysis project Ga0210406, IMG submission 155454) | Forest soil microbial communities from Barre Woods Harvard Forest LTER site, Petersham, Massachusetts, United States - Inc-BW-C-30-M | ecosystem: Environmental > Terrestrial > Soil >... | reverse complement strand
CACTGCGGGAGAAAGACCGCCTGCCTGCGCGATCCGACATCGAGTTTGCTTTGGGCCGGACCTACGCCGTTCTGGGCCAGACCGAGAAAGCAGCCGCAGCCCTGGCGAACGTTTACTACAACATGCCGACCGCGGCAGAAGCGGATGCAGCCTATACGGAATTGAAAAGACTTCCGTCGGCGCCGCCACCAACTCCGGCGCAACTGAAGACACGCGCTGACCTACTGATGAAAGCCAAGCGCTATAACGACGCGGTCGATGAATATCGCGAACTCGCCAGTCATGCAACTCCGGAGCTGCGCCCGGCGGCAGAGCTCGCGTTCGCGGATGCAATGCATCGCAGCGGCCGGAACCGTGAGGCCAAGACGGAGTTGGCCGACCTTCCGGGCGCTACTGCGGATCAAAACGCGCAGCGGCTCTACATCCTGGGAGAAATCGCCTGGGCGTCCAACGACAATGACGAGTTTTATCGGACGGTAAATGAACTGCGACAAGCTGCGCCGACAAGTACTTGGCTCGAGCAGGCGCTGCTCTCAGTAGCCAATCTCCATCTTGTGCACCACGAGTACGACCAGGCGCTCGACGCGTTTCGCGAGCTGCAGCAGCGTTTTCCCACGGGATCGCGCGCTTCCTATGCGCACTGGAAAGCAGCCTGGCTCACGCTGCGCTTTGGGCGAAATCAAGAAGCCAAGAAGCAGTTCGACGAACAGATCGGGTTGTATCCCTCGGGCAACGAGACGTCCGCCGCGCTCTACTGGCGCGCGCGGCTGGCCGAGGAAGACAACCAGCCCGGCATGGCTCGCGCCTATTATCAGAAGTTATCGGACCGTTTCCGGAACTACTACTACGCCGAGTTAGGGCGGGAGCGGTTGCAGAAGCTACCGCAGGTTCCAGACCCACCAGGGGAGTACCCGTTGCTCGATCACATTCCTCCGCTCGAGCATGGCGACAAAGTGACATTATCCGAACTGCCGACCGACGATCTTCACCTGCAAAAGGCTGAGTTGCTTGGCAATGGCGGCCTGGTGGATTTTGCCGTGCGCGAATTGCTGGCAGCCGCCAGCGCCGATGGCGGCAACTGGGGAGCAGCGGAAACCGCGCAGCTCTATATCGATACTGGCCACTATGATCGCGCCATCGAAGTCATGAAGCATTCCGTCCCCAGCTATTTCGCGGTCGACATTCCGACATTGCCGCGGGCTTACTGGGAAGCGCTGTTTCCGCGTCCTTACTGGGCTGACCTGAAAAGGTTCTCCTTGGCCAATGGACTCGATCCGTATCTGGTGGCGTCGCTCATCCGCCAGGAATCGGAGTTTAATCCGCTCGCGGTTTCGCGAGCGAATGCTCTAGGTCTGATGCAGTTGCTGCCGAAAACCGGCAAGGTCGTCGCACATCAGGTATCGCTGAAGCACTATACTCCCGCCCAATTGTTTGTACCGCCCGTCAACTTGCAACTGGGCACGCGGTATTTCCGCGGCATGGTCGACAAGTTCGGCGGCTCGTTCCAGCACGCTCTGGCCGCCTACAACGCGGGATCTGACCGGGTCGAGGAATGGATGGGACAAGGTCCCTATCGCGATTCTCCAGAATTCGTCGAATCGATTCCGTTCACTGAAACCCGCGAGTACGTTCAAGCCATCATGCGCAACGCCGCCGTTTACAAACAGCTCTACGGGGCTCCCTAGTCTAGGCTAGAGCTTGCCTCCACGCCTGAAGACTCCAAGGGATGTCTCACTTCATTCATTGGCAGATCGACGTATCTCAATTGGCCGGGCGTTGTTCTGTCGGCGATTTGTAGAACAGAATTTCAATCACCAGCAACGCCGCGCCCACCACGATCGCGCTATCCGCCAAGTTGAACACCGGCCACTGGTACTGCTTCACGTAAAACAATAAGAAGTCGACGACCCTGCCGCTGGCAACTCGGTCCCAAAGGTTTCCCACCGCGCCGCCCAGGATGAGCGAGAGAGCGATGCCTGTGATGGTCAACGCGCGACGCTGCCTCCACAGAAGCACCGACACGATCACCATCGCGACCAGCGAGAAGCCGATCAGAAGCGCAGTCTTCCAGTGCGATGGTGAGTCGGCAAACAGGCTGAAGGCCGCGCCCGTATTTTCCGTGTGCGCGAGGCGGAAGAATCCCGGAATGATCTGGATATGGGTATACATCGCGATGCGGGCAGTGACTAGCCGCTTCGTCCAGCGATCGAGCAGGACAACAATCAGTGCGAGGAGGAAGTGAGCGGAGCGTGCGCGAGTTGCGGACATTCAGCCTCTTATTCCGACTTTCTAGTAAAGCGGTTTTCTCTTTGCGCTCTTGCCGCGTTGCTCAGCGAACTCTGCGGTTCAATGCTTTCGGCAGCACAAGAAACGCGACCGCAAAGTACGCCAAAGGTTCGTGAAGGAGGCAAAGAAGGGCTCAGGCCACGGTCTCCAATTCTTTCAACACCGCGCTGCAGCGCTCGCAGACTGTCGGATATGTCTCGTCTTCGCCGACGTGCGTGGAGTAGTTCCAGCAACGTTCGCACTTGGCTCCTTCAGCCTTCTTCACTTCGATATGCACGCCGCCGGTGCCATTGCCCGAGCCCGGCGCGAGCGTGACCGCCGACACGATGAAGAGATAGCGAAGTTGATCGGCATGACGCCGCAGCACCGAATAAACGGGATCGGGCGCGGTGATCGCGACCTGTGCCTCGAGTCCCGTGCCGATGCGCTTGTGGGTGCGCGCTTCTTCGAGCGCTTTCAGCACTTCGTCTCGGATGGATCGCAAACTTGCCCACGCTTCGTCTGATTTCGCAGCAGTCGCAGGCATCGCTGTGTTGCCTAAAATCTCAGCCGTATCTGGAAACTGCGCGAGATGCACGCTCTCTTCCCGGCCCGCAACCTTCGGAAGGTACGACCAGATTTCTTCCCCAGTGAAAGTCATGATGGGCGCGAGGAGGCGCACCAGGGCCTCACCGATCCTCCAGATGGCAGTTTGCGCGCTCCGCCGCCCGTGCGACTTCGGCGCAGAAATGTAGAGCCGGTCTTTCAACACGTCCAAATAAAACGCGCTCAAGTCCACGATGGAGAAATGATTCACGCGGTGATAGATCTTGTGGAACGCAAACTCCTGGTACGCGTTGCGCACATCGGTCGCAAAGGCGCACGTCTGGCGCAAGATGTATTGATCGAGCTCTTCCATCTGGTCAAACCGAACCATGTCAACCTGCGGATCGAAGTCGTACAGATTGCCCAGGATGTAGCGAAACGTGTTGCGAATCTTGCGGTAGTTTTCCGCAACCCGCAGCATTAGCGCTTCCGAGCCCACTACATCCTCTCGGAAATCGACCGAGGCCACCCATAAGCGCACGACTTCTGCACCCAGACGGCTCGAAATATCGACAGGATCCACGTCGTTTCCACGCGACTTCGACAGGGCTTGCCCCTTTTCGTCGAGAGTCCAGCCGGGAGTCACTACGCCACGGTACGGAGGCGTGCCGTGCGTCCCCATGGCGCAGAGCAGGGAAGATTGAAACCACCCGCGGTACTGGTCTCCGCCTTCGAGGTAGAGATCGGATGGCCAAGGGAGGTCTGGCTCGGCGTCCCGCAGAGCGAGATAGCTCGCGCCCGATTCCAGCCAGACGTCGAAGATGTCGGTTTCCTTCTCAAATTTCGTGCCGCCACAGTGCGGACATTTTGTTCCCGCCGGAACCATCGTGTCGGACTCCGGTGTGAACCACGCATCGGCTCCTGAACGAGCAAACAGGTCCACGATCTTGGCATTCACAGCATGGTCGTTCAGCGGCTTGCCGCAGGCCTCGCACAAAAAGACGGCGATGGGGACTCCCCAAACGCGCTGCCGCGAGATGCACCAGTCAGGCCGCGTCTGAATCATGTTCGACAGACGCTCTTCGCCCCATGCCGGATCCCATTTCACCTTCTTGATCTCTTCGAGCGTGCGCGTGCGCAGCGTGTCGTTCTTCGACGCGCCGCCTGGCATGGGCGTTTCCATGGAAATGAACCACTGCTCAGTGGCGCGGAAGATTACAGGATTGTGGCATCGCCAGCAGTGCGGATAGGTGTGCTCGATCTTGTCCGAGTGCAGTAGGGCACCGCGACTCCGCAACAGTTCGATGATCAGCGGATTCGCCTTGAACACGTACTGGCCGTTGTATTCTGGCAGTCCGTTGCGTAGGATGCCTTTTTCGTCGACGTTGCTGGTAGCGTCGAGGCCGTATTTCATTCCTGTGATGAAGTCCTCGGCGCCGTGCGACGGGGCCGTATGGACTACGCCAGTCCCCGTGTCCATGGTGACGTAGTCAGCGAGCACGGCAAGAATCTTGCGATCAAGGAACGGATGCTGGAAGTTCAGCCGCTCCAGTTTCAGGCCGGGAAACTGAGCGAGCGCCCGCGCGCCAACCAGGTTGCACTTCTCCATGACATCGGCGGCAAGCTTCGAGGCGACGATATACACTTCGCCCCCGGATTCCAGAGCGACATACTCTTCGTCGGGATGAAAGGCGACCGCCATTGAAGCGGGCAGCGTCCACGGAGTCGTGGTCCAGATGATCGTGGAAACCTTTTTTCCTGCGAGCGCGGCGTCAATCTTCGCCGGATCGTCGAGCAACCCATATTTCACCCACACCGTGCTGCTGGTGTGGTTCTCGTATTCGACTTCGGCCTCGGCCAGCGCGGTCTCATCGTGCATGCACCAGTAAACGGCGCGCAGGCCTTTGTAGACAAATCCGTTTTCGTAAAAAGAAAAGAAAGTCTTCAGAACCACGGACTCATACTGCGGCGCCATCGTGGCGTAGGGTCGGTCGAAGCGTCCGAATACGCCGATGCGCTTGAACTGCGTGCGCTGCAGGTCGAGAAACTTCTGCGCATATTTGCGGCACTCGGCCCGCACGTCGGTGGGGCGCATCTGCAGTTTCTTGCCGCCCAATTCCTTGTCGACTTTGATTTCGATCGGCAGGCCGTGGCAATCCCAGCCCGGCACGTAGGGAGCATCAAATCCCGCCATGGTCTTCGACTTGACGATGAAATCCTTGAGGCACTTATTCAGCGCCGTGCCCAGGTGGATGGGCCCGCTCGTATACGGCGGCCCGTCGTGCAGAATGTAGCGGGGTGCGCCTTTTCGGGCCTGGCGAATGCGCTGGTAGATCCCAGTCTGCTCCCAGTGTTCGAGCCTCTTGGGCTCATTCTGGGGCAGGTTTGCCTTCATGGGGAAGGCAGTCTTAGGCAGGTTGATGGTCTTTTTAAGCTCGAAGGCCACTCGGTTCGCATCCCCCAACTGATTGAATCTTTTCATTATAGGGAGCCGAGCAGGGAACGTCCATGCACGCACCCGGCTCGACCCGGCTCGAGGCGCGCAGCTGGCAGTTTCGCGCATTTCGCTTGGCCCGTCAGTCCTATATTCCATCGGAAAAGGACATGCCTTTCGCACGGTTCCCGGTCCTGCGAAATGCCCTGTCACAATGAGTCGAGTAGAGGTACAATTTCAAAACGTAGGAGTATTTTGACCCGATGAGTTGGTGGGGCAACCAATCGGTACCTCATTCGCGAAATCGGACACAAACTGAAGCAACTTAGCGGGGGTGTCGGTCATCTGTGTAAAGACGGCATTACCCGGATTTTGCCCGAGACAATACCCTAGGTATCCAGACCGGAAATATGGGATCCGAACAAATCAATCCGATTGGCCCACCCGAGCCAGAGCTGCACCTGCTGCTGGCTACAGATAGTTTCGAAGAACCCCTTTACAAGTCGCTTTTCCGGGAGCTGGATGAGTTTTTCTTTCCGAAAAAGTTACCGCCACTCAAGCTCGAGTCGAAGCCTGAGCCGGTCAAAGACATCTGGGGTTTCTACGATTACAAGAAAAACGGGGCGCTGGGTTCGACCGGCGTACACATCCTGATTGCGGCAGTCATCGTCGCCGGCACTCTGGTCGGACGACACGTCGTAAAAGCGGCAGCACCGCAGAGGGCGGTTGTGACCTTGGTCGACCCGGGCGATCTGCCGGCCTTGAAGCCGTCGAAGACGCAGGTCGGTGGCGGCGGCGGCGGCGGCGACCGGGACGTGCTCCAGGCGACCCGCGGCAAGCTTCCAAAGTTCTCCATGACGCAGATTACGCCCCCCGTCGTGGTTCTGCGCAACGAGCATCCCAAGCTGGCGGTCGAGCCTACGATCGTGATTCCGCCCCAAGTGCAACTGGCTTCGAACAACATGCCCAACCTGGGTGATCCCATGTCGCATGCGGTGCTTCCGTCAAACGGCACGGGCTCCGGTAGCGGCATCGGTTCGGGCAGTGGCGGCGGTGTGGGATCCGGTAAGGGACCAGGGTTTGGTCCGGGCGAGGGCGGCGGCACTGGCGGAGGCATCTTCCACGTTGGCGGTGGCGTCTCTCCACCGCGCCAGATTTATGCCCCCGAGCCGGAGTTTTCAGAAGAGGCCCGGAAGGCGAAATACCAGGGTGTCTGCACCCTGGGACTGATCGTTGGAACCGATGGCCGGCCCAGCAACATCCGCGTGTTGAGCAGCCTTGGCATGGGCCTCGACGAAAAGGCCATGGAAGCGGTGAAGAACTGGAAGTTCGAACCTGCCATGAAGGATGGTCATCCGGTGCGGGTGGAGATTGCGGTGGAAGTGGACTTCCATCTCTACTGAGAACTGCTGCTTCGCAGCAATCCAAGCTGGAAGCAAGGCTGTTGCTTCTTATCCCGCAGCATTGGCGTTTCGCACAGAAACGTCGCGAGCGGCATCTCTACACATTGTGTTTTAGCCTTCGCAGGACTGCGTAATGCGGCACGGTTCTTGTGCGGAATCCCAATCGTTGATATAGCGCGACGGCGCGCGCATTGTCGCGCCTCACATGCAGGAACGGTATTTCTCCCCGGTCAGCGATTCCACGCATGATTTCCGTGATCAGCACGCGGGCGTAGCCTTTGCCGAGGTGCTCAGGGTGGGTGCAAACGGCGCTGACTTCCGTGTAACCCGGCACCTTGAGTCGCTCACCCGCCATGGCGACCAACTTTCCGTCGTGTCGAATGCCCATGTACGTACCGAGCTCGTGGGTTCGGACGCTGAAGGGGCCGGGCTTGGTCAGAGTAGCAAGTTCCACCATTTCGGGCGAATCTGCTGGATCTAGGCGGATAACTTCAGGATCTGGAGCGGAGAGTTGCTCGTGGCCGGTGCCGTTTTCGCAGACCATCTCCAGCAACGGCGCGCCGGCTATCAGTTCCCATCCCGTGCGCGGTTGGTATTCGCTCGCGAGAAATAGGGCGGCCGTACCTCCGTCGCCCACCAGTCCAGCCAGTGCGGCGTAGCCTTGGGGACTCTCTTCTTCAAATGCAGTCAGCGACGTGACCTCGCGAACAAACCGGCGAGCCTGTCCAAAGCACTCGGAAAACTGTGCTTGCCGTGTGGTGAGCGCTTGCCAGATGACGTTGTCGAGGACGTGCATAAAAGTCTGGATGACCACCCTGCCATCAATTCGATTCGAATAGCGGTTCAAAGACAGATTAAATTCAGAAGACACGCAATGACTATCCGAAGCTTGCGGGCAAACGGATTGTTTCCCGGTCGTCGGGCAATCGAGTGTCGGAAAATTCGCTACGGAGGGAATCTGGTGAGCAGCGCGGTACGGCTACTTTCTCGAGTCCATACGCTGAGATGTACGTCACCGATGCCGCCCGCAGAGGGTTTCGAAGCAAGGTCTCTCCGAACCCTGCTCTAAGGCTCGCAACGCCAAAGGGCGGGAGCCGTTCCTCATTGCATTTACAGCTTGTTCAAGAAGTCGGTGATCTCTGGCTCGGTCCAATCCACCGCTCCGATGAACTTGCGACGCATCACTCCGTTTCGGTCGATGATGAAGGTTTCGGGCCAGCCGTGAGTCCCGTAAAGGGTTGGAGTCTTTTGTGCTGGATCGCGCACGGTCACAAGGTCTACGCCATGCTGCTTCAGAAATTGCCGGTAAGCATTCTCGTCCACATCGATGCTCACCGCCACGACCGCAACGCCCTTCGCTTTCATGCGGTGTTGCATCTCCACTAGCGAAGGCATCTCTTCGACGCAGGGCGGACACCACGTCGCCCAGAAATTCAGCACCACAATTTTTCCGCGAAACTGGGTGAGCGCGACGGTGCGGTCTGAATCCTGCACCGAGAAATCTGGAGCGCTCGACCCAATGCGCGGTGGGCGCGTGCCGGTGTAGCAGGCTGAAAGGGCGAACGTCAGCAGGCCCGCGATCACAACTGTTGAGAGCTGAGAATTGAACCGGCGTGAGTTGGATTGGGATGCACGGGGCACACAGCTATAATAATAGATTCGACGGATGGCAGCGATGGAAACAATCGCGCAGCACCCCACAGTGTCGGTGATCGTTCCCGCGCGCAACGAAGAGGCGTGCCTGGGGGATTGCCTGCAGTCGCTGGTGGCGCAGTCGGGGGTCGCATTCGAAATCATCGTGGTCGACGACCACTCCAGCGACCGCACCCGTGAGATTGCCCTGTCGTGCCCAGGGGTGCGAGTTATCGAAGCCAGCCCTCTGCCTGAAAGCTGGACGGGCAAAAATGCTGCTGTGGCAACTGGCGCACGCCAGGCCCGTGGCGAATGGCTGCTGTTCACCGACGCTGACACCGTGCACATTCGCGGATCGCTGGCTCGTGCCTTGGCGGAAGCGCAAGACAACAAAGCTGCGATGCTTTCCTACTCTCCCGAGCAGCTTGCCGTCACTTTCTGGGAGATGGCGACCTTGCCTGTGGTGTTCGCAGAACTGGCGCGGCGCTATCCTCCGTCGGTTGTCAGCGATCCCGCCTCGCCGGTCGCGGCCGCTAACGGCCAGTTCATTCTGGTGCGCCGCGACGCTTACCAAGCGGTGGGTGGGCATGCGGCGGTTGCGGCAGACATCCTCGAGGACGTGGCTCTTGCCCGCACGGTGAAAAGATCCGGCCAGAAGATTCGTTTTCGATATGCGCCCGATGCGGTGCGCACCCGCATGTACCGCGGCTATCGGCAGCTTCGAGATGGCTGGACGAAAAACCTGGCGCTGCTGTTTCCAAAACCAGGATGGCTCGCGGCCCGGTTGCTGGGTCTATGGGTAACTCCGTGGGTCGCATTGTCCCTGGCGCACTCAGGTCGCTGGTGGTGGAGCGCGATTTACCTCCTCAGCTTTTTGTACCTCGCGACACGCCTGAAGCGAGCGAACTTCACCTGGGATAAGCAAGTTCTCGGGGCTATATTCGGCATGCCAATGTTCGCGTACTTGTTGCTGCGATCGAAGAGAGCGCGGGCCAACGGAAACGTCCAATGGAAGGGCCGCACGTACTCTGACAAAAGCAGCGCATTGGCAACTGAAAACTGACGACTGGCACCTGGTTTCCTATGGTCTACTTAACCCGCAAAGCCGAATTCTCCGCCTCGCACTTCTACCATAATCCCGACTTCACGCCCGAAGAGAACCAGCGCATCTTCGGCAAATGTAATAACCCCAACGGCCACGGACACAACTACACCCTCGAAGTCACGGTGAAGGGCGAGGTTGATCCTCGCTCCGGGTTCGTTGTGGATCTGAAGCAACTGAAGGAAGTCATGAACCACGAAGTTCTCGACGCGATGGATCACCGCTTTCTTAACAAGGAGGTTCCGGAGTTTTTCAAGTGTATTCCGACGACCGAAAATCTCGCGATCGCCGTCTGGCAGCGCCTCGAAAGCAAGCTTCAAAAAGCTCGTCTGCATCGGGTGCGCGTCTACGAAACCCCGGACTTGTTTGTCGATTTCTACGGAGAAAACGATCCCGCTAGAAGCTACGAGCTAAGAGGTGACTCATGAAAGCGCATCTCACTCGCCGTTATCGATTCTCCGCCTCGCACCGGCTGCACAGTACGGAGATGTCCGCCGACGAAAATCGCGTGACTTATGGCAAGTGCAACAATCCTCACGGACACGGGCACAACTATGCACTCGAAGTCACCGTGAGTGGCCAGGTGGACCAGAGCACTGGCATGGTCTGCAATCTGGTCGATCTCGACGGTTTTGTCGAAAGGGAAGTGCTCTCCCGCTATCATCTGGAGAATTTGAATACCCTGCAAGAATTCGCTCAACAAGTGCCCACCACGGAAAATCTTTCGGTGGAGATCTTCGAAATATTGCAGCGTGGCTTTTACCAAGCGCATCTGGAACGAGTGAGACTCGAAGAGACCATGATGAATTCATTCGAGTACGCAGGCACAGCCGAACCAAAGCACTAGAAATTGATGACAAGCGCGCACGCCAATTCAACAGGACCCAATACCCATGAACCCCACTCCGCTTGAACGAACCGAACAACCCACGCTGACCAGCGCACGTTTTGAAGATCTCGTCCAGGAGATGCTCGTGCGTCTCGGAGAAGATCCGGACCGAGAAGGGCTCGCCGCCACGCCCGAACGCGTACACAAGGCCATGAAGTTTCTGACCAAGGGCTACCAGGAAGATCCCGAGGCGCTGCTCAAGGGCGCGCTCTTTACGGTGAATTACGACGAGATGGTCATCGTCAAAGACATCGAAGTCTTCAGCCTGTGCGAGCATCACCTTCTGCCCTTCTTCGGCAAGGTGCACGTAGCCTATATTCCCAATGGCCGGGTGATCGGACTCAGCAAAATCCCACGCCTGATCGAACTGTTCTCGCGACGCCTGCAAATTCAAGAGCGTCTCACGACCCAGATCGCGGAGACCATCCAGAAGGTCATCGCGCCCCAAGGCGTCGGCGTCGTCATCGAAGCTCGGCACCTCTGCATGATGATGCGGGGAGTCGAGAAGCAGCACTCGGCCGCGGTCACGTCGTCGATGCTCGGCTGCTTCCGCAACGAGGAAGAAACGCGCTCGGAATTCCTGTCGCTGATTCGCCAGCGCCCCAACGGAATTTAATGGAGGAAATCGCGACGGCGTTTGGGTTGTTGGCGACGGCAAGGAATCAACAATGACGGTCTCTGTGTTTATCGGAACCAGCGTTGACGGCTTCATCGCGAGGCCGAACGGCGAGTTCGACTTTCTGCCGGCGGACGGCGGCGAACCCCACGGCTACGACGAGTTCATGGCCAACATTGATGCGCTTGTGATTGGCCGCAAGACTTTCGAGATCGTTCTCGCTCTCCCAGCCTGGCCCTACGGGAACAAGCGCGTCGTAGTACTCAGCAGCCACCCCGTCGATTTCTCCGGGGTTCGCGGAGGGACCGTGGAGCAGATGTCCGGTCCTCCGTCGGAAATTGTTTCGAAACTTGCGGCCACCGGGGCCCATCGTCTTTACATCGATGGTGGCGTCACCATCCAAAGTTTTCTTCGCGCAGGGCTGATTCAACGGCTGATTATCACCCGAGTGCCGGTTCTCATCGGAGACGGAATTCCCCTGTTCGGCACGCTGTTGCGCGATGTGCGCCTCCGCCACGTTCGGACGCAGTCCTACGCGAGCGGATTGGTGAAGACCGAGTACCAAGTCGTCGCCTGACGATCGAGGTTGAAGATGGGATCAAAATCTCACATTCTCAAGGAATCGGAGGGATGTGGAACCCGAAGGCGGGGTGCGGTCGGTGAGGTAAGATAGCTCGACATCGCCTTCTACCTTCTTGACTGCATCCACTTCCAACCGGACTGCAAAATCCGGCCGCCTGCGCGGACGCGTAGCCCTCGTCACCGGCGCCACTCGGGGTATCGGACTCGCCATCGCTCACGCCTTGGGCGACGAAGGCTGCAATCTGATTCTGACCGCTCGCAACCAATCCGCGCTCGTGCGCCTCAGCAGGGAATTGGCGTCCTCACATATTCAGGTCCTCGCTCAGCCTGGCGACGTCCGCGATCCTCATTCCGTCGATGCCCTCTTCGGTTCCGCGCGCCGCCAGTTCAAGCGCCTCGATGTCCTCATCAACAACGCCGGTATCGGGCACCCGAACCTTTCGGTTGCGAAGCTTCCGTTTCCCATTTGGAAAGATGTTCTTGAAACCAACCTGGACGGCATGTTTCTCATCACGCAAGCCGCACTGACCATGATGAAGCGTGGCGGCACCATCGTGAACAATCTCTCCATTGCCGCTAATCGGGTCTTCGCCGGCTCCTCCGCGTACAACGCTTCGAAGCACGGCGCGCTCGGCCTCACCAACACGCTGCGGGAAGAACTTCGTCCGCGCGGAATCCGTGTGATTGCCCTGCTGCCGGGCGCAACCGACACCGATATCTGGTCTACGCTGTGGCCCGAGGCTCCACGCCGCAAAATGATGTCGCCGGAAACGGTGGCGCGGGCCGTCATCCAATCCATTCTGCTACCCGCGGACGCGACGATTGAGACCCTGGAGATCCTTCCCACCGCCGGCAGGCTCTGAGATTTCGGCTTTAGAAGTATTTCCGTGCTCCGGATCGCGCCTTGTTTCACCCGCGTCCAAAGAGTGAATCGAAGAACTCGGCTGAATTCGCTGGCGCCCGTCCCGGGCTCAGGGTTTTCCACCGCTACCCGACGGCTCACGCCGTGGGCTACATTCTTTCGCCGCTCCGCGGCTTAAGCTGACCACGGCGCTCGCCTTTCCTACTTTGACCAGTCGAAGTACAATGGCGCCGCCAACTCATCCTGAGGAGAAACGCTCAATGATGAAATCTCCGTTACTAGCCGTAGCCATCCTGGTCGCCGCAGCCTTCGTTTTGCCCGCGGGCGCTCAGGACGCTATGAAGAAAGACACCGCCGTTAAACCTGCCGACAGCCCATCGAAGGTCGTACTTGATTCCTGGAACGACGTGGGACGAAAGCTCATCGCAATGGCCGAAGATTTCCCCGAAGACAAATACGACTTCAAACCGACGCCGGCGCAGCGCAGTTTCGCCGAACAGCTTCTCCACGCTGCCGGTGCCAACTATTTCTTCACCAGTCCGGCGATGGGGCAGAAGTCTCCCAGCGAAGAAGATCCCAAGCGGGACCAGTACAAGACCAAGGCCGACGTGGTTTCCTTCGTCAAGAAATCCTTTGCGGACGGCGCTACCGCGATCAAGGCAAAAGGCGATAAGGGGATGTCTGATTTGCTGGTCGACCCGTTTAGCCACCAGCAAGTCCGGGTCTCCGATTTCGCGTACGGCTTTATCGAACACGACGGCGAACACTACGGCCAACTGGTGGGTTACTATCGGTTGGCCGGATTGGTGCCACCGGAATCGCGGCCAAAAAAATAGCCAAAAAATAGAGGAACAAAGGTGGCGCGGGGCGAACCTCGCCCGCGAACGCTGACGAAACTCCCCGGGAGTAGGATCGGCTGTTTCGGATCGTTTACCTGAGCTCGCAGCGCTAAGAGGCGGCAATCAAAGGAATTATGGCTTTGTAATCGGTGGCCGCATTCGCCGGCTGGGGGCGCTCGCGCCCCACCGCGGCTGCCCCCTAGGAACGGAACCTTTACCGGTAGGCGTATGGGGTCCTGCGGCTGCGCTCGGGAAATAATTTCACCATCACCAACCCGGCGACAAATCCCCCGACGTGTGCCCAGACTGCAACTCCGCCCACATCGCGCCCTCTGGGCGCCATCGACAGGGTCGCCGCGCCGGCAGCAAACTGCAAAACGAACCATTCGCCCAGCACAATCCAGGCCGGCAAATACAGGACAAAGACAAAGAACCAAGTCAGCACCCGTGATCTCGGATACAAAATAAAATACGCACCCAGCACGCCAGCAATGGCTCCACTCGCTCCCACGGTCGGAAGATTCGAGGTCGGATATACCGCAACCTGCGTCGCCATGGCAAGCAATCCGCAGAGCACATAAAAAATGAGGTATTGAAAGTGCCCAAGGTGGTCTTCAACGTTGTCCCCGAAGATATAGAGGAACCACATGTTGCCAAGCACATGCATCCATCCAGCGTGCAGGAACATCGAGGTAAAAAACGGAATCACAATCGCCCCCAGAGGATATCTCGGCGACCCCGCAAGAAATGCCGCCAAATGACTCGGCACAACTCCAAACTGGCGGGCAAACAGTTCGTAACTCTGGGGATCCAGCGACGCCTGAAACAAATAGACGAGGATATTGAGCGCAATCAAGAATATGTTGACGTAGGGCGTGCTGTATCGTGGTTGGTCGTCTCGAATCGGAAACATAGGAGATTTAGTGAGTCAGTGATTTCTTGATTGCGTAATTTGGTAACTTGGTAATTGAACATCTTAACCGAGTCGGCGCCGATCAACTCATCGACAACCCTTGGACCCTATCACCTGAGCCGAGATTACCCAATTGCCGAAGTATCCGATTACAAAATTGCTCGATTGCCCAATTCCTTCATGAATGGCGTCCTCATTGTTGACAAGCCCGCTGGATTGACGTCGCACGACGTCGTCAATCGAGTGCGGCGTATTCTGCACGAACGCTCCGTCGGCCATCTCGGCACGCTGGACCCCATGGCCACCGGCGTGCTTCCCCTGGTCACCGGCACGCTCACCAGGCTGGCTCAGTTCTACACCGCTTCGGAAAAAACATACGAAGGAACGGTGCGTTTCGGTTTTGCCACCGATACGTATGATGCCGCAGGCGAACCCACCAGCGCCGCGCACGAGGTCAGGCTGGATGCCGAACAAGTGGAGGAGCTCGCCACAGGATTCCGCGGAGTCATCGAGCAGATACCCCCTCCGTTCTCGGCCAAGAAAATTAACGGTGTGCCCGCTTACAAGCTGGCGCGTCAGCTGAAGCCAGTCGTGCTGAAGCCGGTGCAGGTCGAGATCAAGGAGTTCGTAATTCTCGGAGTCGAGGTCGACCGTGCACTTTTCCGCGCTCGCGTGGCCTCTGGAACTTACATGCGCTCGGTCGCCCACGAAATGGGAAGGGAACTGGGCTGCGGTGCCCATCTCGAATCACTGCGCCGCACTTCGGTAGCCGAGTTTACTCTGGAAGACGCGCACACCCTCGAACGACTCGCGGCGGAGGCAGCGAACCCGGAGACGCTCCAGGAATATTTTGTCCATCCACGCAAGTTGCTCCCGGCACTTCCATCCGTGACCGCCGACGAAGTCACGGTTGCCCGCATCCGCAACGGACGCACTGTCAACCTGCCCGAACTTTCCCGCGCTCGCCACGTCAAGGTATTCAGCGGGCAAAGGGAACTGATCGCCATTGCCACCCGTGTGGCCGGCACACTGTTTCATCCAAAAATCGTCCTGTGTGGGGCGAACGCCCCCGTCCGCTCTTGACGAATGGCTCTTTCGCAGCTTCACCTCCAGCTGATCAGACATCGGCAACGAAATGGAATGCGAACACACCCCGGTCCTTGAGTCTTGACCCTTTTCGGCAATCCCTTTACTGTCACCCTTGGCCGAATCATGAAACTTTCTGTAGTGATGCCCGTCTACAACGAGCAGGCGACCCTCCGGGAAGTCGTTGCCCGTGTTCTGGCTGTCCCGTTGGAGGTTGAACTGATCTGTGTCGATGACGGTTCGAGGGACGGCTCGCGCGAGATTCTCGCGGAGCTGCAAATCGACCATCCCCAGATTCGCGTCATGCTTCAGCCGAAAAACATGGGCAAAGGTGCCGCCCTTCGCTGCGGCATCCAGGAAGCCACCGGGGATTTCATCATCATCCAGGACGCCGACCTCGAATACGATCCCTCCGATTATCCAGCCTTGCTCGGGCCTCTGATCGAGGACAAGGCCGACGTGGTTTACGGATCCCGTTTTCTGGGTTCCGGCCCACACCGTGTCCTATATTTCTGGCACTCGGTTGGTAACTGGATTTTGACCCTGATCTCGAATGCTTTGACGAACATGAACATGACCGACATGGAAACCTGCTACAAAGTTTTTCGTCGGGAGATCCTACAATCCATTCGGATCGAGGAGGACCGTTTCGGCTTTGAGCCCGAGATTACGGTAAAGATCTCTAAGCGACGGCTTCGAGTTTATGAAGTTGGCATCGGCTATTGGGGTCGGACCTACGAGGAAGGGAAAAAGATCGGCTGGAGGGATGGGTTCCGCGCACTCTGGTGCCTCTTGAAGTACAGCCTGACCTAGATCTCAGGAATGGCCTTTCGAGAAAAGGGGCCCTGGCGGGGGTCCTAAGGTCTATATTCAATGTCCGATAAGAGGTATTATGTAAAGTCGGAGTCGGAGCTGGAGCAGGGCAGCACCTTTCACGCGGAGAGCTTTGGTTGCTTGGAGAATATTGGCCGGCCCCGAGACTACATCTTGTACTTGCCCATGTCGTCGTCGTTCAGGCCTTCCAGATATTTGCGCAGCTCGTCGCTGGTCACACGATCCGCGTTGGCGGCCAGCTTGGAAGTCTTCAGCACGCCATCTTCGACAAAGATCGGACAATCCACTCGCAGCGCCAACGCCAACGCGTCGGACGGCCGCGAATCGATGCTGATCACCTCGCCGCCGCGTTCCAACCAGATGACTGCATAAAACGTATCCTCGCGTAGCTCGGTCACCACCACCTTGTGCACCTGTGTTTCAAGCCCGGTCAGGACGTTTTTGATCAAATCATGCGTCATTGGCCGAGGTGGACTGACTTTCTCCATCTCCAGTGCTATCGCATTTGCCTCATAGACCCCCACCCAGATCGGCAATACCGTGTCTCCGCCAACATCCTTCAACACCACGATCGGCATATTACTGACCGGATCCATCAACAGGCCGCGGATTGTCATTTCTACTTCCATGGGGATCTCCTGTTATTTGCCTCTTATACCACCATTTCACCCAGCAGGCTGTTGGGAAAACTGCCGGTGATGAGCACCGGGGCGTAGGCTCCGGTTTTGGGAGCCGCCGACGGCGGCGCAGTAAAGTTGAGCGTCTTGTTATGCGTGGTGCGGCCAATCCATTGGGCGCGGGCCTCGTTGTGGCCTTCAACCATTACTTCACAGTTTACTCCGATGTATTTCTTGTACCGAATCGTTTGGATTTCACGTTGTTTAGCCATCAAAACCTCCAACCGGCGCGCCTTTTCAGCGTCGGGGATGGCATCTTCCAACTTCAGCGACGGAGTGTTCGGCCGGGGTGAATACTTGAATGCAAAGACGGCGTCATAGCCGACTTCCTCCAGTAGTCCCAAGGTATCGGCAAAGTCGTTTTCTGTCTCGCCTGGGAAGCCCACGATCGCATCCGTTGTGATGCTGATTTCGCGCTTTGCGGCCTTCATCCATTGGATGCGCTCCAGGTATTGCTCGCGTGTGTAGAGGCGCTGCATGGCGTCGAGGATGCGCGAGGATCCGCTTTGCACGGGCAAGTGTACGTGATCGCAGAGCGTGGGGACGGCATCGATCGCCGCGACGATGTCGCGTCCGAAATCGCGCGGATGAGACGTGGTGAACCGGACGCGCCGGATGCCGGGAATCTCTCCGACTGCGGCCAGCAATTCAGCGAAGGTTTGCTTCCCTGCCGGATCTTTGTAGGAATTCACGTTCTGCCCCAGCAACTGAATTTCGGTGTAGCCGAGATCGACCATCTGGCGCGCTTCGGCGAGCACGGAATCGGAAGTCCGACTGCGCTCTTTGCCGCGCGTATAGGGCACGACGCAGTAGGCGCAGAACTTATCGCAACCTTCGATAATGGTGATGTATCCGCGATGCGGATTGGTGCGGGCGGTAAATTCTGTTTCGAAGCACTCATCGGTCTGGCGATCGTCGAGTCCGGTTACGCGCTGCTTCCCTGCTTGAATCTGAACCAGCATCGCCGGCAAGTTGCGATACGATGCCGATCCGGCAACCAACGAAACATAAGGTGCGCGCTCGAAAATCTTTTCGCCCTCCTGCTGGGCGACGCAGCCGAGAACGCCAAACGTCTTCCCCTGCTTTTTGTACTTCTTGTAGTCGGAGAGGCGATTGAATACTTTCTGTTCCGCCTTGTCCCGGATGGAGCAGGTGTTGTAGAGGACGAGGTCGGCCTGTTCGACGGTTTCGACTTGACGATAACCTTCTTGCACCAGCGTGCCGACGACCTTTTCGGAGTCGTGGACATTCATCTGGCAGCCAAAGGTTTCAAGGTAAAACGTTTTCTGCGGATTGTTCTGCGGGACCCCAGACATATATGGAAGTATAACGCGGGAGGAGCTTCCCGCTGCTAGCAGATCCAACTGCCGCAACTCCCGGGGGACTCTTGATTTTTCGCTAAGACTGCATGCGCCTCTGGCACACCACCAAGCATGAAAATTAGGACTCAGGGGGCGGGCGATCGCCCACAAGGTCTTGGTCGCGATCCATCACATGCTTTCCCAGCAAGTCTCCTACAACGACTTGGCGCGAAACCTGGTTCATCGCCGGCAACGTTTGGGCTAGGCGGTCACACGGACGCTCCAGCAAAAAGCGGCATAGGCGGGGATAATTCTGATGACGGGTTTCTAAAATCAAGTATCCGAGAAATTGGCTTTCGTGGAATCCCTCCCTAGCCGCACACACAGCGCGGCTAGGATACGGTGTCCGGACCTCGTAAATCTTGCGGGTCAACAGGTCTGAGACACCGGGACTCCTGTAAGATGCGCCTGGGGCTTTAATGCGACCCCCGTGTA
>Ga0210406_10003089_pt1 | contig 18477 bp, 10 predicted proteins | sample IncBWC30MmetaG_FD_155454 | JGI IMG/M metagenome (GOLD analysis project Ga0210406, IMG submission 155454) | Forest soil microbial communities from Barre Woods Harvard Forest LTER site, Petersham, Massachusetts, United States - Inc-BW-C-30-M | ecosystem: Environmental > Terrestrial > Soil >... | reverse complement strand
GGATGGGGTCCGCATCGCATATGCCCGTGTCGGAAATGGATATCCCCTGGTGAAAGCGGCAAATTGGCTGAACCATCTCGACTTTGAATGGGAAAGCCCGCTCTGGAGCCACTGGATTCGCGAATTTACGCAGCACCACACCTTCCTTCGCTATGACGAACGAGGCAACGGACTCTCCGACTGGGAAGTGGCGGATGTTTCCTTCGAAGCCTGGGTGCGCGATCTGGAAACCGTCGTGGAGGCGTCAGGCGTAGATCGATTTGCGTTGTTTGGGTTGTCGCAAGGCGGGGCGGTGGCCATAGAATACGCCGCTCGACACCCCGAGCGCGTGAGCCATCTCATACTTTGCGGTGCGTATTCGCGCGGTTACTGTCACCGGCAAAAACCCGAGGCGCTGGTTGCCCGCCGTGCCCTGGAGACACTGGTCCGATTGGACTGGGGAAAGAACAATCCTGCTTTCTTGTCGATGTTTGCCAGTCGCTACACTTCCGAAAACGCTAAGCCGGAACATCAAGAGTGGTTAAACGACTTGCAACGGGTTTCGGCGACGCCCGAGAACGCGGCGCGGATCATGGAGGCGTGCGATGAGATTAACGTGCGAGCGCAATTGCCAGGAGTATCGGTACCGACACTCGTGTTGCACTGCGATCGGGACCGGGTTGTGCCGCCAGAAGAGGGCCGAATCATTGCGGCGGAAATTCCGGGCGCCCGTTTCGTCCCGCTACCCAGTTCCAATCATCTCCTACTCGCGGAAGAGCCCGCGTGGGAGGTCTTTCTGACGGAGTTAGGCCGGTTTCTCGAGTGGCAGAAACCTCTCGCCTAATGCATTTCCTCAGCGCACCTTCGAAGTACCGGTCTAGGGTTTCTTTTCTTCGTCGTTCATTGCCGACTTGAACCCGCGGATGCCTTCTCCCAGGCTCTTGCCCAAACCGGCCAGCTTGCTGGGCCCGAAGATGAGCAGGCCGATCGCAAACACGACGAGCAGTTCCGGTAGACCTATCTTTCCAGCGAACATAAAACCTCTTTCCTTACTGCGGATCTCGTGAAGCCAGCCCCGCCCGCCGGGGGAGCGGGGCTTCTATAGCTTACTCGATTACCAACGGCCGCATCATGTCATGCTCTTCGTGCTCGAGGATGTGACAGTGCCACACGTACTCTTTGCCACCCGTCCGCGGGCTCACCGCATTACGCATCGCGGCCGTCGGCAAATTCGGCAGGTTGAACTGCATGATGACGGTGGTCACTTCTCCGGGGTTCATCCGCACGGTTTCCTTCCAGCCGAGTTCGTTCGCATCCGGCGGGATCGGATCACCCGCATAGGTCCAGTTGTCCGGCGTTCCCAGGAACGGTTGCCGCTGGATCAACTGCACATTCACAAGGTGGAAGTGAATGGGATGGGTATCGCCCGTCAGATTCATGCTCTGCCAGACTTCTACCGCTCCCGCCCGGGGATTCTCCGTAATGGGGTCAAGATAAGCATGGCCCCATGTCGGAATCCCCTGGTTGTTGGTTCCGTTCTGTTCGAACGTACCCATCGTTTGAATGAGGCGGCCGAACTCGTCGAAGTCCTCGTTCAAGGACAGCATCCGCGTGGGCGTGCCGTTGAACGGGAATGCCGGCACCGACGGATCGCCGTGGCTGAACAGCAGCCCTGGTTGGCTTCCATTCAGGAAGCTGTTTTTGAGCTGCACGTTCAGCTGCGACAGCCAGGTCCCGGTTGGGACGCTATCGCCAGTCCCTGCACTGACGGTGATCTTCATCAGCGTGCGAGTGTTGGCTCCGTGACCGAGCTTGGTCGTAGGAGCTCCGCCGAACTGTGTCTGGTCGGGGCAGCCGGTGAAATAGTCATTCCGGCTGTCTCCGCCCGGGAACGGTCCCGGCGCGTCGTTGTACAGGATGAAGCTGCTTCCCTCAGGCGCGCCGTTGAAGTCGATGACGACATCGGCTCGCTCGGCAGGCGCGAGTAGCAGGTTGAAAGGTCCATCCGCCATCGCACTGTTCCCCGAAGGGTCGGACGGATCGAGTGGAATCGGTTTGCCGTTGTCGTGGATCGCCACCTTGGTCAGGAATCCACCCTCGGTTCCCACCTGGTAGATAACCGGACCCGGCGTCCCCACTCGAGCTTCTCCCGGATTGTGGCGGTGTTCCGGATACAGGTTCAGATGGTAGAAACGTGCCTGCGATCCATTCAGCAATCGGAAGCGAACACGCTTTGGAGGCACACTTACTTTCGGATACACGCCGCCATTGATCACGATGGTGTCGAAGAACGCTTCGGGAATCGCCGAAACCTTTGCCAACGGCTGCGTGCCCTGCGACGGCTGGTCAACCGTGGGACCCCAATCCCAGCGGCCTTTCTGATTCGTAGCGCCGCCCTCAAACGTGTTGACTTCGTAGTCGTGGGGATACCAAAGGGAACCGGGATCTCCCCATCGCCAGGTGGGATCCTGCCGCAGAATGTTTCTCGGCACAAAGCCCTTGTCCTGGATCACCAACGGAATTCCAACGAGATCAGGCAACAGGCCGGAACTCACGAGCGCCGTCTCGAAGTCATCAATAATGATGTAAGCCGAGGCGATGCCGGCGTAAGCGTTCAGTCTTGTGATGCCAATCGCGTGATCGTGATACCACACCAGCCGCGCGCTCTGATCGTTCGGATAGTAGTAGGTGCCGGTCCCCGGTAGCGCGGGGAAGCCCGGCACGTTCATGAAACTCTCGCCATGCTTTCCGGATGGCGTGAACCACTGGAAAGGCGTTCCGTCGCTGAACCACGGAGTCAACCCGCCATGCAGGTGGGTAGCGATGCGATTGGTCGGGAGATCGCCGACCATTAACCCATTGGGTCCAGCCATAATCGTTGGATCGACGGGCAGGATGTGACGGTTCGGCAACAGGTTCGTGACCGTCAGCAGCACCGGCGTTCCCCGCTTGGCAACGATCGCTCCGGCCAGATATTTGCGGTCGAACGTAGACAAGTCGGTATATCCGAAGAAGTCCGTTTTGCCCGGTAGATCCGGGTGCATAAATTGGCTGAATTGTGTGACGCCGACGTTGTAAAGGTCCGCCGAACTTCCAGCGAATTTAATGGAATGCTTGGTGGCCAAAGGAATGTACTGGCCGATTTCGTTCTGCGCCGAGGGCCCGAGCCCGGGCAGCGAGGTGACAAATTTGCGAATGTTGCTCGGGCTCTGCGCGAAGGCCCATGCCCTTCCCTTACCCATCGCCTGATACATCGCGGCGCCGGCGCCGGCCAGCGCGGCTTTCTTCAGGAAATCCCGCCGATTGTTTGCCATGTGCCCTCCTTGATGAATTATTTTTCCGGAACGACAGACCTCTCCCCGTCCTTGCTAACAGGACTATTGGGTGCTACAGAGTCGTCAGGTGATTACAGCCAGGAGTGCACGACGAAGTGGCTCCGAGCTGCCTCGCCCGCCAGCGAAGTGGTACAGGTCAAACAACATTGGCCAGAGCTGCCAACCGCGCTGCTTTACGCCTCACGTCTTCGGCTCTGCCGACACACTTCATCCTGAACATGGCGGCCAGCGGCTGAAGACATTCCTATGAAACGGGCCCTGGGACTCACGCGGCATCAGCATGTGGGCTTTAGGGGGGAACTGATGCAACGCTGGATGCTTTGTACAAAAATCGACGTTCTTTGGCAGTGATTCCAGACACGACGGTCCGTGACTTTGGTCACAAGACAAATTGAAGATCCGTCGGGGTGGGGCTGAATGAGAGAAATGACTTCCATAAAAGCGGCGAACGTCCCGGACCCAGGTTCGAGTCGCGGGGCGCTCGTCTTAGAACAGCTCCCCCAAGAGCGCTGCTCGGGGCAACTCTAGGATTCTTGCACTCCTCCGGAAAAGGACGGGCGTCACGAGCGGCAGTGCGGAAGATCACTTCGGTGAGTTTGTTGAACGCGTATCTTGCTCGCTATGAGTTACGACCTTGAGCAAAGAATTGAATCTCTGCTCGCCGAACTCGATCAATGTCCGGCATCTGCGCTGAACGAAAGCCAGATGCGACGGTCCGAGATTCTCGAGGAAATTCTGTGGATGGTCGCCCTTTCCCTCGAAGCGCACCAAATGGCGCTAAGCAGAGCGAAACTCGGCCGATGGGTGTAAGGCTGCATTAAGCACACTCACCTTCAACCCTGAACGGACAGACAGCTCGCACTGATCGAGAAAAAAGAGGCCGCTCCTTGTTGATGATGGCGCGGCCTCTCCCCCAAAAGTTATTCCGGATCCGTCGGATCGTTAAACAGCAGCGTCAACTTGATGCTCCCATGACCGAACTGCGGAAAGTTCGATTTGGTCGGATCGCCAGGGTCCAGCGTCGAAGCCGTGTCGTCCGGCGGGAACAACACGAGTGAATTGAGGTACGCCTGCAACGCCGCTGACTTGCGCGACGACAACGCGGCATAGGCGTCGCGCGATGCCTGCGATTCCCCGCCGTGGCGCAGGATCACGTCATCCAGCGTCATGCTACGTCCATCGTGCCCGTAAGGAGCGGTGGAGCCCACTCCCCATAACGGCCGCGTTATGAACTCCGTCTGCAGTGTTCCATCCCAGTTGCGTTCGTAGAATTTCGGCCCGACATCGTGGCGCTTGAAATCGGTCAGAAGATCCTTCACCACGAATGAACCGCCCGCCGGCAACTTCATCGAAGGCAACCCGCTGCGATCGTCCTGCAAAACGATTAGCGGAGCCGCCGTCGCGAACAGGCTGTTGAAGATACCGCGCACCGGATCGTAATTCGTTTCCAGATCCGCAACCCGGCGGTCGTGATTGATCGTCAGGTTCGTCACGTGGCATGACGTGCATCCGATTTGTTTGAACACATCGCGACCCAGTTCGGTGGTCTCATTCTGCTGTCCATGGCCGGGCTTGAAGTAGTTGAGCAGATAAAACTCAAGGTGATCGACGACCGCCGGATCCACCTCATTGCCATTCTGCGGATCCGCCGCCGGAGGCGGAGTGATTTTGTCGACCGAGCCATCCAACACCATCCCCGACGGAGTAACCACGCGTGCGCCTGCACTCGCCGCCAGGATGTCCGGATCACTCGATGCCTCCAGCCCCATCTCGTTATGCAGAGCGCCCACGATAAAGCGCCGGATCGAAAATTCGCTGCCTTCTGCAAAGAACGGTTTCACGCGCAGATCGGGATCGACTCCCGAGATCTTCGACGTGTCCACCGATCCATCCGTCTGCGCCGTAATCGATCCGTAATCGATGCCCTTGCTTCGGAGTTGCATCGTGATCGCTCGGTGCTGTTGCGTCGCCCTCACCAGCGCGAGGCTGCGGATGTTTCGCAGGTCGGTCGTGATCTCGTCCCCCAGGATCTCCCGCAGCCCGAGACCAAAAAGATGCGGAGCGTCCCGGCTATCAGGCCGGGTCACTACGTTTCCTCCGACTCCTGCCGACCCGCGCGGCCGTCCATGACAAAGTGCGCAACTGTCCGACAGCCCAGCTCCGATTGCCTTGTCGGTGTTGATGTCCCCTACGCCGTCATTCTCGTTCGGACCCTGCCCTTGTGCGTGCGTGAATTTACGCTGAAACAATTGCCGTCCCCGGCGTACGGCCCGGTACGGATCCCGCGTGATCATGCAAATCGAGGACCCGGGCGTAGTCAAGTTCCCCCGTCCCGGTCCGATTTCATCCTGCAATGATTTGTTGATGCCGGCCTTGGCAACGTTCGGTGCCTGGTTGTTGTCGATCATTTGCGCCTCAACGGAGATCGTGATGGACAAAATCGCACCCACGACCAAGGGCAGAAATCTCCCACAAACTGACATAACACCTCCAAGACATACCCGTGTTCTGAATTTAAAACGCTGGTCGCGCGGGGAAGGTCGCGGCCTTGTAACTGCATTGTGGGGATCCTGCAGGAACCGTTTCGCTTTGCCAATAGCGGAAGCCTTAAGAATGGCTTAAGCCTCGTTATTTTCGCGCAAAATCAAGAAAACATAGGGGATTCCCTCATCACGCGCCCCGTTGTAGAATGACGTGCCCACCCTTGGGCTAGGCTCCCTCATGGCGTCGGACCGAGCCGTTTCTTCAACCTCAGTGCGCTTTGGCGGGGATTTCGAATTCAATCTCCGCTCCTTCGAACTGAAAAAGTCGGGCCAGGTGCTCAAGCTTGAGCGCATCCCGACCGACCTGCTTTGCCTCCTTATCCAGAATCGTGGCGAACTAGTGACCCGGGATCAGATTGTGGAGCGGGTCTGGGGCAAGGATGTCTTTCTCGACACCGACAACAGCATCAACGCCGCCATCCGTAAAATCCGCCAGGTGCTCGACGATGACCCCGCCCATCCCCGCTTCGTCCAGACTCTCACCGGCCGCGGGTATCGCTTCATTGCTGCGGTCGAGGAGTCAGGAACCACTCCTGTCGCCGAAACCTTACCCGCCGGCCAGGACGGCGATTATCTGCTCGGCAAACGGATCTCTAATTACCGCCTGATCCGCCTTCTGGGTGGAGGAGGTATGGGCATCGTCTTCGAAGGCGAAGACCTGAAGCTCGGCCGCCGCGTGGCCATCAAACTTCTTCCCGCGGAACTGGCCAGCGAACCGGGCGCCTTTGAACGCTTCGAGCGCGAAGCTCGCGCAGCCTCGTCCCTCGATCACCCCAATATCTGCTCGATCTACCACCTCGGCGAACACGACGGCCAGCCTTTCATCGTCATGCAGCTGCTCGAGGGCATGACTCTTCGCGAGTGGATCGAGGCAGGCGCCGGAAGCAGCGCGTCGGCGCGACTGCGTGACTTAATCGAATACGCCATCCAGATTGCCGACGGTCTCGATGCGGCGCATCAGAAAGGCATCATTCATCGCGACATCAAGCCGGCCAACATCTTCATCACGCGGCGCGGCCAGGCGAAGATCCTCGATTTCGGCGTGGCAAAATTTGTGGAGAGCACAGAGCCAACACCGAACACAGAAATGAATGTGGCTCCGGCCCCCACGGACGGGAGTCCAAGCCGCACCGCGGCCTCGCTCGGGACGCCTTCCTATCTCTCTCCCGAACAGATCCGCCGCGAAAAGCTGGACACACGCACCGACCTGTTTTCCTTCGGACTCGTCCTGTATGAAATGGCCACCAGCCAGCGCGCTTTCGCCGGAAGCACCACGACCGTGATTCGTGAGGCAGTTTTGCAGGCGCCGACGGTTCCCCTGTGTGAGCTGACTCCCGACGTTCCGCCCGAACTCGAGCGAATCATTTCGAAAGCCCTGGTCAAGGATCGCGATCAGCGTTGGCAAACGGCTCGCGAAATTGCCGACGAACTGCGCCGCTTCCAGGTCACGCCTCCGTCCGCAGAACCGGCTGCCACCACGGTCGGCCGCAAACGGCCAGAAGCCGGCGCGCTTCGACAGCACTACAAGAAACTTCTCGCCGTCGCTGCGCTGCTCGTCGCGGCAATCGCCACGGCTGCCGGACTCCACTATCGCTCCGTGCGTGCGTCACGCCTGAACGAGAGAGACACGGTCGTCCTCACCGATTTCTCCAACAACACCGGCGACGGGGTTTTCGACGACACGCTCAAGCAGGCTCTGAAAGTCTCTCTCAGCCAATCGCCGTTTCTCAATATTCTCCCCGAGCGCAATGTGCGGGCGACGCTCAAGCTGATGACCCAGCCTGCCAACACTCCCATCTCTCCATCCATTGCGCGCGAAGTGTGCCAGCGTTCCGGAAGCAAGGCGTTCATCTCGGGAGCGATCGCCTCGCTCGATACCGACTATGTGATCGGCCTGAAGGCGGAGAACTGCCTTAATGGGATGACGCTCGCGCAGGAACAAGTTACTGCGCACACCAAGGATGACGTAATCGCCCAGCTCGGGCTGGCAGCCACCGATCTCCGCGCCCGGCTAGGGGAATCCATCAGCACCGTGAAGAAATTCGATGTGTCCCTGCGTACGGCCACCACGGGATCGCTGGAAGCTTTAAAGGAATACACCCTGGGCGGCCAGGCAGAGAACGCAAAGGGACCTCCGGCTGCCATCCCGCATTACGAGAAAGCCATCGCTCTCGATCCTCTGTTTGCGCGGGCCTACAGCGCGCTCTCCGGCCAATATTTCGATTCAGGCCAATCTGTGCTGGCGGCCCTTTACAGCACCAAAGCGTACGAACTGCGCGACCGCGTCACCGACCTCGAAAAGGTTCAGATCGAATCCGCTTATCACAGTTTCTCCACCGGAGACCTCGAAAAATCCGCGCACGCCTACCAGGTGTGGGCGCAACTTCGTCCCTCGTATCCCGGGCCGCATTCGAATTTGGCGTATATCTACGCTCAACTCGGATGGTTCGACAAGACTCTGGTGGAGTCGATCGAGGGCGTGCGCCTCGGCGAAAGCGCGGAGTCGTACAACAATCTTTTCTCGTCCTACGTCTCCGTCGACCGTCTGGAAGAAGCCAAGGCCACGTTTGCGCGCATCGTCAGTCGGGGGTTTGATAACCCTTCGAATCACCCCAGCCGGTACATGGTGGCTTTCCTTGAGCAGGACCGCGCGGGCATGGACCGGGAGCTCGCTTATGCCCGGGAAAATAAAGAAGTCGAATCGTGGATACTCTACTTCGAGTCCTGCACCCACTCCTATTACGGACGTCAGGCCAAAGCTCGCGAACTCATCGCGCTCGCCTCCGCCGCGGCGGTCGCCCAGAACGAGAAAGAGACAGCCGCCGGCTATGCCGCTGAGGCCGCCTTGCGCGAGGCTCTCTTTGGCAACGTCGCCGTTGCCCGGCAGGCGATTCAGAAGACCCTCACGAATTCCGTCGGGCAAGACGTGCAAGCTGCCGCAGCTTTAACCTATGCCTTCACAGGCGACCGCGCGAAAGCGCAATCACTGGCCGACACCATGGCGAAGCAATTCCCGCAGAACACGCTCGTGCAATTCAACTATCTACCTACGATTCGCGCCGGCATCGCGGTCGATGCGGGCCATCCCGAAGAAGCCCTGGAACTGTTGAAGCCCGCGCGCCCCTACGAACTCGGGCAACCGGCACAAATCATGCTCATGAACCTCTACCCGGTTTACATTCGCGGCGAGGCCTATCTGGCCGCGCGCGATTACAAATCCGCCATCGGAGAATTTCAGGAAATCCTCGAGCACCCCGGTATGTCCCTGAATGAGCCCATCGCCGCGCTCGCCCACCTCGGCATCGCGCACGCCTACGTCGCGCAAGGCGACAAAGACCGCGCCCGTTCCGCCTATCAGGATTTCCTCTCCCTCTGGAAAGAAGCCGATCCCGGCATCCCCATTTTGAGACACGCAAAAGCGGAGTACGCCTCCCTGCAATAGGAACGGCCAGCTCCCGGACTTACTAACTTTCCTCTGCGGCCGTCCTCAGTGCCAGCTGCGTTTTAAGATGTTTCTCCCCAAACGCAAAGTTCTTAGATCACAGACCACACTATCCACGATCGCTATAATTCCAGCGTCATGTTTTCTTCTCTCCGCACGCTCGGAGCAGCCCTCATCCTCTTATTTCCTCTTTGGACGGCAGCCTCCACTCCAGCCTCCTGGACTGGTAAGCTCTACGACCCCGCGAATCGCCCGGTAGCCGCAGCCACCCTGACTCTCGCCAACGCATCCGGCGGCCCCTCGTATTGCGCCACCACCACACCTTCCGGCGAATTCGTATTTCCGGATCTCGTTCCAGCCAGCTACCGGATCTCCGTCATCACCCCGTCGGCGCATTTCAAGGCCGCCGCCTCGATCGCGATCACGGAAGGGGCCCGGCTCACGACCGATCTCGCGCTCTCGTCCCCGGACAAAGGCCTGGTCTCGGCCCAGGACTCAAACTCCGCTCCGCAAGCCAGCGGCGGCGAACGCCTGTCCGCCTTCAAGGTCTCCAGCCTGCCCCTGAACTCGCGCGACTTCAGCAAGCTTCTTCTTCTCGCCGCCGGCACCATGACCGATGCCAACGGCGCCGCCAACTTCACGCAGCAATTTGCCGTCAACGGCCAGCGAGGCTCCACCACCGTCTTCTCCATGGACGGCGTCGACACCACCGACCCCGAAATGGGCGGCGCCACCTTCTCCAACTTCAACATCGACGCGATCCAGGAGGTCGAATCCAGTTCCGGCGTCATGCAAGCGGAGATCGGGCACGGCGCTGCCGGGTATACCAACGTCGTTACCCGCAGCGGCAGCAATGACCTACACGGCAGCGCGTTCGAATTCTTCCGCAACGCTGCGCTCGACGCCCGCAACTACTTCGACAAGGTCGGCCTCGACCATCGCCGCATTCCGCCCTTCGTCCGCAACGAATTCGGAGGCACCATCGGCGGCCCCGTAGTCCTTCCTCATCTCTACGACGGCCGAGACCGCACCTACTTTGTGGGCGAGTACCAGGGCTTCCGCCAGGTTCTCGGAACCACTCAGGTCTTCCCCGTTCCCACCGCCGCCGAACGCAACGGCATCGTGACCGTCTGCTTCCCCAACGGCAACAATCCCTGCATCAACGACACGCTCACCGTCCCGGTCGCTGACTCAATACGTCCGGTGCTCGACGCCTACCCGCTCCCCAACGATCCCACCGGATCTTACGGCGTCCGCACCTTCGCCACCTCATCGAAGGTCACGACCGTTACCGACCAGTTTTCTATTCGCGTCGACCATCGCCTCTCCAGCAAGGCGCAACTGTTCACGCGCTTCAGCCTGAATCAGGTCACGGGACCAGTCACCAATCCTGACCAGACCGCCATCGATCCCAGCTTCGCCATTCAGTTCTTCGATCACCAGCGCAACGCTGGCGTCACCTACTCGCGAACCATTTCCCCACACCTCAGCTTTCAAACATCCTTTGGATACATTCGCAGCACACCATTCTTTCCTGCCGCCAATCACACGCAACCTGCCATCCTTTTTGGCGATGGACTCCTGTCCGCTTACGGCGCGCCCGCCGGATCGATCTTCGGCTCGTACTCGAATCTCTATCAGCTCAAACACGATATGACGAGCGTTCGGGGTCCTCACACTTTCAAGTGGGGCGTCGAGATCCGCGTGAACCGCGATTCGACCATCTTCGGCATCACGCCCAACGGCGCCTACCAGTTCGGTGGCGGCATTGCCTACTCGCCCGTCGACATCCCCTCCGCCAGCGGCCAGCACAACATCGCTCCGGGCCAACCACTTCCCGACTCCATCACCGGACTGCTTACTGCCACGCCCTACTCCTACAACATCGTCGTGCCGGCGGAATTCACGCCGATCGGCAATAAGTTCAACGAGGCCGGGGTGCGCCGCGAAGCCTACAACTTCTATTTCCAGGACGCATGGAAAGCGACACCCCGCCTCTCGATTTCTTACGGCCTGCGCTACGAAGTGAACACCCGCATTCACGAAGCCACCAAGCGCACGTCCCTGCCCTTCTTCTACGATTCCACGGGCCACTCCACCTCGTACCGAAATCACCAGGCCATCCAAACCTTCGTCGTGAATCCTGAGCCGCCTTATGACAAAGACTGGCGCGGATGGGGACCGCGCGCCGCCCTCGACTACGCGCTGGCAAGCCACACCGTGCTGCACGCGGGCGCCGCCCTCACCACGCGCCTCTCCAATCTGTGGCAGGAAAATTCCCTGACCGCCGCCATTCCCTTCGTCTTTAATCCTTACTTCACCGCGCAGCCGGGTATCGCCGTCCCCTTCATCAACTCGGTCGTGCAGGAAGTCCTACCGCCCGCCTACGACATCAACGGCAACTTGATTTTTCCAAATGGCCGCAGCACCGACGCCAAGCCGAATACCATCATGGATCTCGCCCGCTTCCAGGATGAGGTCGCCGCCCTCACGCCCGGGCACCAACCGCAACTGCCAGTCGTGTACGGCATCGCGAAGAATTTTCGTAACGGCATGATCGCCAGCTACACCGCCGGCATTGACCACGATTTTCACGACTTCAAGGCCAGCGCCTCTTACGTCGCTACCACCGGCATCCACCTGCCATCCGCGTTCTACCCAAACAGTTACACGGGCGCCGATCCCGCATTCGCTCCTTTCACAAAATTCGACGCCGCCGGCAACCGAGTCGGGGGCCTGGGCCAGGAAAGTCTCACCACAGGCGACTCGCACTCCACCTATCACGCACTTCAGATGAGCCTTGCGAAGAACTCCGCCCGCGCCGGACTCGGCCTGCAGGTGAGCTACACGTTCTCAAAGTCCATCGACGACACGAGTTCCGTGATCAACAGTTCGATCGCGGGCGCGGGCGTGGTTCTGCAAACTCCTCCGCAGGATCCCTGGAATCCCAGCGCAGAAAAAGGCGCGTCCACCTTCGACGTCACCCATGTGTTCACCTTGAGTTGGATTCAGCTGCTTCCACTCAATCGCGTAGGCTTTCTGCGGCCTTTTGGTAGGACGCTCACTTCCGGATGGCAGTTCCTGAACATCACCACGCTCATGAGCGGCTCGCCGTTCACGGTCTACTCCGGCGTGCAGCAAACAGGCGCGGGCGCAGGAGGCACCGACCGCCCAGACCTCGTTGCCGCGCTCCACTTCTCCACCAGCCGCGCCGTGCGTAGCGACTACTTCGGACGCGGCGACAACAATGCCACGTTCTTCAATATCCCGATTAATCTTCCCGACGGCACCGGCCCGAACCACGGCCGCTTCGGCACGCTCGGTCGCAGCACGTTCCGCGGCCCCGGCTTCCACAATTTCGACGTCGCGCTGATCAAAGACACCCCGTTCGGCCACCGGGCCAACAGCGAATTCGGCACCGTAGAATTCCGCGCGGAATTCTTTAACGTCTTCAACATCGTGAACTTCGGCCTGCCCTCCAACATCGTCCGCGGCAGCGGCTTCGGCCTGATCAGCAAAACCGCCGGTTCCTCAAGGCAGATTCAGTTTTCTGTGAAGTTGATTTTCTAGCGACCATCGAAGTTGGTTTCAGCGCGGGTGCCCCACGACTCTATCCCTCTTGGGACTCGAGGGTACAGTAACCTGACTGAGTAGTTTTCCGAGGGCCACCCGCCCTATTCAGCCCTCAGTACCTGCATCGGATCAAGCCGCGAAGCACGCCAAGCGGGAACAATGCATGCGAACACGGCCGCCGCCAGCAACGTTACAGCCACTGCAGCAAAAACTTCTGGATCGAGCGGCTTGATCTCATAGAGCAGGTCGCGCATCAGCCGGCTGGCCTCTAGGCTTGCTACAAGTCCCCCGACAAGACCGACGACGGCCGGCCACATTCCATCCAGCAGCATCTTCCTCATTATGTGTTCGCGCTTTGCCCCGAGCGCAATGCGAATGCCGATTTCATTCGTCCGCTGCGCAGCCACATACGACATCACGCCGAACAGGCCCACCGCAGCAAGGATCAGCGAGAGCGTGGCAAAAGCGACCAGCAGCGTCGTGTTGAAGCTCTGATCCAGAGTCGATTTGCCTAGCAACTGATTCATGGTGAGGATGTCCGAAACAGGCAGATCAGCATCCATCTCCGAAACAATTTGCTGTACCGGAAGGGCGAACTGTTCCGGCTCATGGCTGGACCGAATCACCAGCGAACCGACGGCCTCGACACCCGCATCCAGGGAAAGGTATTGCACCGGTTCTGGCGCTTCACCAATCGCATAGCGAGTATCGCCTACGATTCCCACAATTAGGGCGTCTCTCCCGCGCACGCGGAGATGCTTATCCAGCGGATCTTCGCCTGGGAAATAACGCTTTCTAAAAGATTCGTTGATGACTACTTCGTTGGCAGCATCCAGTCTCTTGGTAGCGTCAAACGTTCTTCCGGCGATCAGGGGAATGCCCATCGCGCCGAAGTATTTCGGATCCGCCCAGCGGCCCAGGGCTGCCAGCCCGCTACCTTGCGGCAAGGGTGGATGCTCCACGATCCGGAAGGTCCAATCCATCCCATAGCCTTGCCCAGGCACAACCGAAGCAAAGCCCGCCGCATCCACTCCGGGCAGCGCGCGCACCCGCTCGAGCAGCGTGTCGTAAAAGTTGGCTCGCGAGGCGGGCGTTGAATAACGCGCATCTGGAATGCCCAAATGCACGGTGATCACGTTCTGAGTGATGCAGCCCATGTCGGCGGAGCGCAGCCGTTCATAGCTCTTCAACAGCAGCCCGGCGCCGATGAGCAAAATAACCGTCAGCCCAACCTCAAGCGTAAGCAGCGCCTTGCGCAGCGTGGCTCGCGAGCCCGCTCCGGCGACCGAGCGCGACCCTTCGTGCAGCGCGCTGAGGATGCGCTTGTCGCTACTGCTGAACGCGGCAATCAGTCCGGAGAACAAGGCGCACAGCACGATAACGCCGACCGTAAACGCCGCCACCGTACCGTCGATGTGGATGGATTCCACGCGGCTCATGTCGTGGCGAGTTTGCGTCAGCCATGCAAGCGCGGCGAAAGCCAGCAAGAGTCCCAACGCGCCGCCCGCTGCTGAAAGCACGAGGCACTCGATCATCCGCTCACGCATCAGGCGCAGCCAGCCCCCGCCCAACGCCGTGCGGATTGCCAATTCGTTGCGCCGTGCCTCCGCGCGTGCCACCAGCAGATTCGCCACATTGAGGCACGCAATTAGCAGCAGGCAGAAGGTCGCCTCCAACAGCACATAGAGCGGCTTCTTGAGGTCGCCTACGATGTGATCCAGCAGCGGACGGCTGTTGGCGCTTCGAAATACGAACGGGTTATCGAGGTGAGCGTTGTGGATGCGCCGGGAAATGACACTCAGATCGGCAGCGCCTTGCGACGCGGTGACTTCCCGCTTAAGCCGCCCCACAACACGAAACAGATGATTGTTGAACGAGGCCATCGTCTCTTTGGGCTTATCGTGGTAAACCGCTGTCCATAGTTGCGTGGACGGGTCAGGAAAATCGAACCACGCAGGCATCACTCCAATGACGGTGTATCGCATGGCGTCCAGATCGATGGTCGTGTTCAGAATGGCCGAGTCCCCGCCGAATCGGCGCTTCCACAGACCCCAGCTCAGCAACACCGTTCCGTTTGCCGCGGGGTTGTCATCGCTCTGCGTAAAGTCGCGGCCCAGCGCGGGCTGCACACCCAGCGTGCGCAGCAGGTCCCACGAAATCAAGGCACTATTTAGCTTCTCGGGTAACTGCCCGCCCGAACCCGAAAGCCCCACCCGGATTCCCTGTGCCAGCGCCATACTGCTGTAACTGCGGTTCTGCTCTTTCCACTCGGCGTACATTCCGGCGGAAACCGCGTTGAAAGCAGGCGTTTCGTTTTCATGAAGACCCGCCTCATAGAGCATCACGAGGCGATCCGGATCATGGAACGGCAACGGCTTGAGCAAAACGCCCCGCACCACCGTGAACAGTGCAACGTTGGCGCCAATCCCGAGCGCCATCACCACAACCGCGATCACAGTAAAGCCCGGGCTACGCCAAAGAGTGCGCAAACTGAAGCGTAGATCTCGAACGAGGGATTCCAGCCAGTTCCACGACCAGACGGCAAGAGTCTGTTCCCGTATAAGAGTCGGATTGCCAAAGGCTCGTAAGGCCGCGTGCCGAGCCTCTTCTTCCGAAACGCCGCCTTCCCGTTGCTCCTCTTCCTCCAACTCCAGATCGGAACGCAGTTCCCGCTCCAGGTCTGCATCTCTCTTCTTGCTCTGCCACCAGTTCACGTCAGCTCTCCTCGGCAGCGGGCCACATGACGCGCGCGACAGCTTCGGCCATCTTCTTCCAGTGCGATTCTTCGGCCAGAAATTGCTTCCTGCCTTTGTCAGTCAACCGGTAGTATTTGAATTCGCGATTACGGTCCGGAGCAGTCTCCCACTTGGAAACGACCCATCCTCTGCGCTCGAGCCGGTGCAGCGCCGGATAAAGCGAGCCGTGCTGCATCTGCAGGAATTCATTGGTAGTCCTCTGAATGTGTTTCCCAATCTGGTGACCGTGAGCAGGCCCGTAGAGGAGAGTCCTCAAGATGAGCATGTCCAAAGTCCCCTGCAGGAGCCCGGCCCGTTGTTGCGTTTGCTTCGCCATAGAAGACGTTCTACCCTCATTGTGGCAGCGATGGTAGACACTCGACTATCGATTGTCAAGTTGGGGATCAGCGCCTGCTGGCCGAAGCTAACTTGGGCTCAGAGCATAGCGGCCGCGTTGAAGCCGCGCGGCTCACACGCACTTATCCAACGCGCGGCCGGAGTCGTCTGACCGCGGCCAAAATTCCGGTCAATCCCGTGCCGATCAGTGCCCAACTGCCGGGCGCGGGGGTCTGAACGAATCCCGCGGCGTCGGGAAGGTAAGCACCGTCGATGAACGAGAAATGGATATGCCCGTTCGCGCTGCCGCCCACACCGATCGATTCCCCGGTATCAACAAAAATTCCGCTGCCTGAAAAACTGATTTGCACAAAGGCCGTGAAATCTTTGCCATTGGTGGGCAGAGTGATCGAACTCATGAACAACGTGCCCGGATCGAGTTGTAATTCGTAGCTTACGCGGCCGATCCTTAGGAACGACGGCTCAAAAAAGATATCGGTTGAACCGCCCAAGGACGAACCCGGGGCATACCCGTTGCCGACGCCGAAGAAGTCAGCGGGAGTGCCACCAGACACGAATAAAGAACCCGTGTTGCTCCAGCTTTTGTAGGAAAAGTTGTCACCGCTTCCGAGGTTGGGGGTAAAGAAGAGGTGGAAGCTGTCGGCAAATGCGCTCGTCGAGGTAAGTGCAAGCATCAACAAAGTGGCGAAGAGTAACCGCTTCATACGCAACTCCAAATGAGTGGCGCGGAGTCTAACATGGAATTGCCACTCGATAGAAGCAAGTTACGGAAGAAGCCTAAGATGAGCTATGAGCGACACCCGCTCGCATCTGAACGCTGTAAGAGCACGGGGCTCAGTCGGGCAAAACCAAACGTGACGAGTGCCCGAGCCGCTGTACAAAAACGAACAATTCTCCTTCAAATGAACTGCAGGGAACCCCTGATTGCCACCCAGCGGGCCCACCATGCACACTGCTCCGCATCCCAAATTTTCGAGGAGATTCCCCAATGCGCCTTGCAACCCTGGCTGTGCTGCTGATGCTGATCATCTCCCCCGCGACCAACCTCTTCCCGAGCACCCCGCAGCAGCGCGACGTGCCCGCCGATGTGGAAGCCGCCCGTCGGGCCCTGCAAGGCGCCCGCAACGACCTCGAGCACGCCGGCGGGGAATGGGGTGGCCACCGGGTCGCGGCCATGAAACATATCGACGAAGCCGTAAGGGAGCTGAACGAAGCAGAACGGTGGGCCAAGGAACACCACGACATCAAATAGCTGGGTCCGAAAGAGAAAGGAAATCAACCGACCGTCTCAAGCGAGACAAAGAGCCGCGTAGCGGCTGCATAGGCTTACCTCGGACGTAAGTCCGGGTGCCGATAAAAATCGAAGCGACTTCGTATTGGGGCGGCCCCCGAACGCGACGCAGGTGCGGGCCCACGAGCCCCCTTGGACCGTGGATTAGTGTTGATCACCACCCGCACTCCCGGATTTTTTCCTCAAACCCGCGTAAAATCCAAAATCGAGATGCCCGACGAAGCCCCCAAACCGCCCACCGTTCCCTCCGAGCCTCAACCCCCCGCTCCAAAACCTCCCGGTCTCGATCTCGGCCCCGGCGTCGGCATCAATGTCACACAAGACATGGCCACGCCCGAACGCAATCTGCCCCCGGCGAAGATCGTGTTAATCGCTCTCGCCGGACTCGCCGTGGTGCTGGCCATCTATGGATTCATCGGCCGCGCCAAGCCTCAAGGCGCCGGTTCCCTCGACAACATCGCTGCCGTCGAAATTCCCAATCAAAATTCCGTACTGGTCGCCCTCACCGTCACCCTGCACAACAGCGGCGAGAAGCCTCTCTGGATTCACAACATCGAAGGCAAACTGAAGACATCCGCGCAGGAGTACTCCGACGACGCCGCATCCGCCGTCGACTTCGATCGATATTTCCAGGCGTTCCCCAGCCTCAAGCAAAACTCGCAAACTGCACTCATGCCCGAGACAAAAATTCTTCCCGGCAACGACGCGCGCGGCACCGTCATCGTCAGCTTTCCGGTCACACAGGCGGACTTCGACAAGCGCCAGTCCATCAGCGTCGTCGTACATCCCTACGACCAGCCGCTGCCCGTAACGCTGACGAAATAGCGGCTTCCAGAATCGCGGAGCGCGCAACTCCCCTGAATTCTTCAAATTGCCATTTTGGGGATTAGCCCAGAGATAACTAAGGTCACCGAAAATGTTCCACGTGGAACATATCTCAACTTTGTGGCCACCCGCGGTCTATTGCTTTTTCTGAATTCCGTGCCGTCGCACCAGGTGATTGGGTGCGTTTGGATTGATGTCTTCGTAGCGCAGGAAGCTGATCGAGCCATCCACCTCGAGCACGCCGATCGCAACCTGATGGAAGTCAGCGATGCCGTGCTCGCGCATCGCGCAACGCAACTCGTCGAGGCTCACGTGCTCTCTCGCCATGTGTGACGCAATGACCCGGCCGTCATGAATGAGCATGCTCGGCTGACCCTGAATGAATTTTCGGAAACGG
>Ga0210406_10003085_pt1 | contig 18497 bp, 19 predicted proteins | sample IncBWC30MmetaG_FD_155454 | JGI IMG/M metagenome (GOLD analysis project Ga0210406, IMG submission 155454) | Forest soil microbial communities from Barre Woods Harvard Forest LTER site, Petersham, Massachusetts, United States - Inc-BW-C-30-M | ecosystem: Environmental > Terrestrial > Soil >... | reverse complement strand
GTAGCAGAGCAGGCGCACAAGGTGGGCAACCACGCTTTCGTCTACATCGCGGGGCTCGAGTGCATCACGGCCAATGCCGATCAGTCTCCGCATTCGCTGGCGAAGGATCACCCCGATTGGCTGCAACGCAAGATCACCGGCGAGCCGGCGATCTTCGGCGGCGGCACCGCTTTCTGGATTGCGAAAGGCGACGAGGATGTGTGGGTCAGTCCTTACGCTGCGGAGTGGCGCAAAGTCTACATGGAACGCGTGCGGCAGATCGCGGCCACTGGAATCGATGGCATCTACGTCGACATCCCGTACTGGATGACCCACTTTGATGGTTGGGAAGATACTTGGGCCAGCTTCGACGACGCGACCGTCGCAGCGTTTCGCAAGCAGACGGGACTCGATGCCAAGCACGATCTAAAGCTGGGCGACTTCTCCGACCCGAACTTCCGTCGCTGGATTGACTTCCGCATTCAATCACTCACCGACTTCATGCAGGAGATCGATCAAACGGCAACGGCCGTCAACCCGCAGATCAAAACGATCCCTGAGATTTACCCGGGAATTGAGGAAGAATCCGTGCGCGTCGGCGCGGATGTGTACAGCCTGTACGCAGTGACCGATACGATTGCCCATGAATACGAATTCGGCGGCGGCGATCACATGGCCGCCTCGCGCACGCCACTCGACTGGTTCCGCTACCAGATCGGCATGCAGACGTTTCGCGCTTTCGCCGAGGGCAAAGCGACCTGGATTCTCAACTATTCCTGGGATGGCGATCCAAAAGTACATGCTCCTGACGCCATGCAGAATCTGTTTATGTCGGAAGTGATGGCGGGCGCGAACGTATGGGACGCGAAGACGCACGTGATGTCGGGATCGAATGACCTTGCAACTCGGAAGCGGGTGTTCGCCTGGATAGCAGAACACCAGAACACTTTGTACAGGCCGCGTAAACCAATCGATCCGATTGGGGTCTACTTCTCTCCGGCAACCCGCAACTATTTCTCGAAAGAGTTCCTGGCTTCGTACCAGGGCACGCTTTTGCTCCTGATCCAGGCACATCGCGAGTACGAGGTTGTTACGCCCAGGACGTTAGCTTCCTTTCGAGGAAAAACCTTGCTGTTGCCAGCCGTCCGCATACTCTCGAAAGAAGAAGCGGATGCGCTCCGCAATTACGGAGCAGGTGGCGGGAAGATCATCGCGGCAGGAGCAGGGAGTGAAGACCTCCCAAAATCCGGCGTGACCCGAATTCAGGAATCGCCAGGTCCCCGATACCTGGCACTCGCGCAGGACAATTTCGAGAGCATCTCTCCCAATAGCGAGAAGGCTTTTCTCGACACCTTGAATCCGCCCGACATTCGCGTTAACGCTTCCCCCCTGGTTGCTACACAGATCGCCTCCGTCGATGGCAAGACGCACGTCTTCTTGGCGAACTTCCAGGGATTGCGCTCCAAGGAAAATGCGACCCAGACTCCGGAGAAACACGCTGAAGTGACGTTGCCTGGAAAGCAACGCGGACACTTCTTACCGTTCCTCGGGGAAGAACGTGAAATCTCGGGACGCGTTGAGGCAGGTAGTACTCACTTCGAGTTACCCGAGATCGACAAAGGTGCGGTGGTCTGGTTCGAGGCGGCCGACACGAACAAATGAGGCGATGCAGCTACTGTTGCTGCTGTTCGTGCTGCTGTCGGAAATCAATCACGCGCGGATCTGGACGCCCGCGAACAACGAAAGCCGGCGGCAACTCTTCGGGAAGCGGCGCGTCGGAAGGCGCCACGGTCACCAGCACGCTCAACTCGCTGGCAGCTTCGCCTTTGTAAACGCCTCGAGTCGGGGGAACATCCGCGTAGTCTCGGCCAATCGCCACCCGAAGATGCCGTTCGCTCCCAGCCAGGTTATTTGTAGGATCGAACGACACCCAACCAAGGCCGGGCAGCAGAACCTCAATCCAAGCGTGCGAAGCGCTCTCGGGCGAGCGGTCTTTGTTCTCGTGCCCGTGATACAGATAGCCACTCACGTACCGGCACGGTATTCGAACCTGCCGCAGCAGCGCGATCATGATGTGCGCGAAATCCTGGCAGACCCCCTGCCGTGTTCGGAGCGCATCGTCAATCGGCGAATCGACTTTCGTGCTGTTCGGAACGTACTCGAAAGCCTCGTACACGCCTTGATTCACCTTTGACACGAGTTCCAGCGGATTCCCTTTTCGTTCCAGCCGAAGATCATCGGCAAGCTTGTTCAATTCCGGCGTGAAGCATGCGAAACGACTCGGTAACAACATCTCCCAGTGGTCGCCGGCCGCAATGATCGCGTCCAGGTCTTGCCAGTCTCCCGCCTCACTCGCCGAGGGAAAAGGCGTGGGGTGAAACTCCACGATGGCTTGCGCGATGACGCGAACTTCCTTGTGGCTTCCCGCGATATCGAAATGGTGCACAGTGTTGCCGAGGAAGTCTCGATACTGCAGAATTTGCGCCGAAGGCTCAACTTCAAGATGGAAACTGAGGCAGCGTTGCTGCCCCTCGCTGCGCGGTTGCATGCGCACTTCCATCAAGCTCTCGCGGATCGCGGGCTCGTATCGGAATGTGGTGACGTGACGGACGGAAAAGATCACAGAGCCTCGCTGAATCGCAGAGGTTGTGCGACATCAGAAACGATGCAAAGCATGCTCATGGCGTCATCGCCGCCTCCACCGGGTAATCGAAATAGATTTGATAGATCGAGTTATGCACCTGGCCGCATTGTCGCCGGATGCCGTCGATATAGGCGGCCGGGCCTTCGGCCATGATCTCTTCGATCTGGCTGTAGTTGAGCATGGCGCGGAGCCGGCCTGTGATTCGCGTAGACGCCAGCGCTTTGCGCTTCGTAAGATCGCCGATCGCCTGCAGCGCGGAGTGCACCATGTCGATCGAGAACCGGATGGAGTGCGGAAACTCCGCATCCAGCACCAGAAATTCCGCCACCCGCAGCGGCCTGATCTCCGCGGTGTGGGTTTTGCAGTACGCTTCGAAGGCCGCGCACCAACGTAGCAACCCGACCCACTCCAGGTATTCTTCGCTCTCTACCGGTTCATCGAGCGGATGCGGCAATTGCGCGAAATGCGTGCCGATCAGCGCTGCCAGCAAATCCGTGCGCTCGATGTACTTGCCTAACTGGATATAGAACCAGCCCTCTCCGTGGGACATGGTCGAGTCGGTGATGCCGTGAAACAGATTCGCTCCCCGGCGCACGTCGGTAAAGAAATGATGCGATTGATGCAAGCTCTGTTGCTGGGCCATCTGCAGATACATCTGGTTGAGTTGTTCCCACATCACCGTGCTGCATTGTTCACGCACGTGGCGCAGGTTTTCGCGTGCGGCAGCAATCGAGGAAACAATCGAGGAAGCATGCGCGCGATCAAAAGTCAGCGAATGGGAAAGCGCTGCCGAATCCATTTTGCCGCTCGTCGGAAGGGGCGTATGCAATGCATTAAGCAATCGCACCCATCGTGCCGCGCCCGCGTCCTGCGATCCTTCCAGGCGTAATTGCAGATCGACGTCCAGCAGCCGGGCGGTATGCTCCGCCCGCTCCAGATAGCGGCTCATCCAGTACAGACTGTCGGCTACACGCGAAAGCATGGATGTATCGCGGCTCTCCTCAAGCCCGCAAAACCCAGGTGTCCTTACTGCCGCCGCCTTGCGACGAGTTCACTACCAACGATCCACGTTTCAAGGCCACTCGTGTCAGTCCGCCCGGAACCAGCGTGACCTCCTGGCCATAGAGGATGTACGGGCGAAGATCCACGTGCCGTGCTTCTACGTCGCCATCGAGAAAGCACGGCGCCCGCGACAAGCTCAGGGTCGGTTGCGCAATGTAATCCCTGGGCGATGCCAGGATCCGCTGCCGGAACTCTTCCCTTTCCTTCGCGGTACTGTGCGGGCCGATCAGCATGTTGTACCCGCCTGACTCGCCCACGGCCTTGACCACCAACTCGTGCAAGTGCTCGAGCACGTAGCGGCGCTGCAATTCATTCGACAGCATGTAAGTCTGAACGTTCGCCAGTAGAGGCTCCTCGCCGAGGTAGTAGCGAATGATGGCGGGCACGAACGCATAGATCGCCTTGTCATCCGCTACGCCCGTGCCGATCGCGTTTGCCAGAGAGACGTTGCCCGCACGGTAGGCATTAAAGAGTCCCGGCACACCTAGGTTCGAATCCGGCCGGAAGCAGAGCGGGTCGAGAAAATCGTCATCCAGACGCCGATAAATTACGTCGACGCGCCGCAATCCGGCGGTCGTTCGCATATAGACCACATTGTCGTGCACCAGCAGGTCGCGGCCTTCCACTAATTCGATCCCCATCTGCTGGGCCAGGAACGTGTGTTCGAAATAAGCCGAGTTGAAAACGCCGGGAGTGAGCAAAACAATCGTCGGCTCGCGATGTGCAGTGGAATACGCAGGCACCAGAGCGCGCAGGGTTGCGAGCAAAGACTGCGCGTAGTGATCGATTGGACTGACGCCGTAATCCCGGAACAATCGCGGGAATACGCGCTTCAACACCTGGCGGTTCGCCAGCATGTACGAGACCCCGCTCGGCACACGCAGGTTGTCTTCGAGAACAGCGAAAGTTCCGTCCGGCAACCGGATCAAATCCGTGCCGCATACGCTGACGTAGACACCACGCGGCACCGTGATATCCCGCATCTCACGCCGGTAATGCCGGCAGGTATACACCAGTTCGCGCGGAACCACGCCATCCTCGAGTATCCGGCCGCGGTGGTAAATGTCTTCCAGAAAAAGATTGAGTGCCGTAATGCGCTGCGTGAGGCCGCGCTCGATCAGCCGCCATTCCTGGGCAGGAATGATGCGAGGGAGCAGGTCGTTCGGGAATACGCGTTCAGTGCCTTCTTCATTGCCGTATACAGTGAACGTAATTCCCTGGTGCAAAAACGAGAGGTCCGCGGCTTGCTGAATCGCCCGCAAGTCGGCAGGCGGGAGCTCCAGCATGGTGCGATATAGCGCCTGGTAATGCGGCCGAGGCAAACCCTCGCCTGCGAACATCTCATCGTAAGCCCCGTCCAATTGATACTTCGGTAGAGCGGGCATAGCGTGATTCTTAACCAGCCCCAGCGATGCCACCATACGCCACTCCTGGATTTCTCGCGCGCGAGACACTTTGGCGCACATGGCTGCCGATATCGGCACCCGATCGGATTCAGCGAACTCTAGTCGTCCGATATGCGCGCGTCCAATCGAATTTATCTATCCGAGGTATATGGTTTTGTGGGATCGATACCGAAGGCGCAGACGCGCATGCCGTTCGCGTAGCGACGACGTCTTTCACCAGGCAGCGCCGAAGAAGCCTTGGGCCCGGGGAGGGAGTGGTATCCAAAATGCAATCATGGTGCGTTGACATCCTGAATCACGCCAGTCGATACTCCGACCAAGGAGCGTGCTTTCAGTGCTTTTGGCGGATTGTCGGAAGTTCCGAGAGCACTTAGTTTCCTGAATCTCCAAGTAAACGGAACCAGATTTTTCACATGCGCGGGCCCAAGCGTGTTACCGGAGGACTGACAATGTTGTTCACATCATCGCGAACCCAAAGCGGTCGGATGCACTGGATTGGGGGCATTTTAACGCTGAGTGTGCTGGCCGCCAGCTTGGTCTTCGCTCGCCGAGTTCGCGCACAAGGGCAGTCGACGGGAATGCCCCAGATGGCGGTTGCGACGTCTACCCTTGCGGTCCCAGGCGCGAAAGCAACTCCCTTCGCCCGCAATGCCGGTCTCCGCTTCGAGCCCAACCGGGGCCAAACCGATCCTCGCGTGAAGTTCTTGAGCCGCAACTCGCAGTACAACTTGTTCCTCACGGAGAATGAGGCAGTCTTTACCCTTCAAAGCACGAGCCCCGCCACGAAGTCTTTGCGCCGCCGTCTGCTGACTACTCTCCACCACGCTCCTCCTGCAAAACGCACGGTCGTGAGAATGCGGCTGCTCGGCGCCCGTCCGAAGACCGTCACGGCATCAGACCAGCTTCCTGGCCGTACCAACTATCTCATCGGGCGCGATCCGCAAGGCTGGGTCCGCAACGTCCCGCAGTATTCTCGTGTGAACTACGACGAGATTTACCCGGGCGTTGATATGACGTTCTATGGCAACCAGCAAGCGTTCGAATTCGATTTGATCGTAAAACCGGGCGCCGACCCGCGTCACATTGCGCTGCGCGTCACCGGAGCTCGCAAGATAAGAATCGGCCCCGACGGCGATCTGGTCCTCGCTTCCGCCGCCGGTGACCTCGCTTTGCACAAGCCTGTGGCGTATCAGTGGGCGGACGGCAGGCGGCAATCGGTGGAAGCGAATTTCGTAGCCCGCGGCCGCTCCGAGTTCGGCTTGGCCCTCGGCGCTTACGATCACAGTCGCGACCTCGTTGTTGATCCCGCGGTGATCTATTCGACTTACCTGGGCGGCAGCGGCGCTGACGACGGCCATGGGGTTGCCGTCGACGGCAGCGGAGCGGTCTACGTCACCGGCCAAACGTCCTCAGCAGATTTCCCCGTCACCAGCGGTGCCGCGCAATCTAACCTTCTCGGCACCACCGATGCTTTTGTGACCAAGTTCACGCCGGATGGAAGTGCACTCGTCTACTCGACCTATCTCGGCGGAATGAATCAAGTGGGCGGGGATTCAAAGGGCCCAACCTCCAGCGGCAACGCCATTGCCGCTGACGGTGCCGGCAATGCCTACATCGCCGGCGGCACTAACACCAGCGACTTCCCGCTATGCCCGGCTGCCAATAACTGCCCCGCTGCTGCTCAGGGAACCTATGGGGGAGGCACGGGTGACGCCTTTGCAGTCAAACTCGATTCGAACGGCGCTTTGGCCTATTCCACCTTCATCGGCGGTTCCGATGATGATGTTGCTGAGGGACTCGCGATTGACTCGACCGGGAACATCTACGTCGGCGGCCAAACTCTGTCCTCGAATCTGCCGGTTAGGACGCCCTTGCAGGGCGTCTATAAAGGTATGAATGACGGCTTTATCGCAAAAATTGATGGCACCGCAGGCTCCGCGACGCTTGGAAACTTCCAATTCCTAGACTATCTCGGAGGGTCACAAGCCGATCTGGTTTCAGGAATCAGCCTCGACGGGTTGGGCAATATCTACGTCGCAGGCATCACCATCTCAACCGACTTCCCGGTACGCGGCAGTTCGCCCTACCAAAAACAGTGCGGTACGGATGGCAAGTGCAATCCGAATTCGCAGGGCGCTCAGGATGACTCCTTCGTCACCGCGATTAAGAGCGATCTTTCACAGTACATCTATTCGACTTATTTCGGCGGAAGCGGCGCCGATGACGCGGAAACGATGACTGCCGATTCGTCGGGCAACGTGTACTTCACCGGCCTTACCAGTTCCACCGATTTGGTAACCGTCAATCCTTATTCGTCCAAGTTAGGTGGCACAACGGCCGCGCCGGCCACGAACAACGTCTTTGTCGCCGAGCTGGACCCAGCCGGCAGCAACGCAAAGTACGTTACCTATTTGGGTGGCAGCGGCGCCGACGTCGCTTTTGGAATTGCTCTTGATGCCAACGCTCGAATCTATCTGACCGGGCAAACCGTCTCCACTGATTTCCCTATCGTCAAAGAGTTCCAGAATGTGCTCGCCGGGACGAGCGATGCTTTTGTCAGTCTTCTGGATCCGTCTAAGACGGGCAAATCGCAACTCGTGTTCTCCACTTACCTGGGAGGCACAGGTGCCGAAAACACTCAGAGTCCTGGAATCGCGGTCGACTCGAGCGATAACATCTACGTCACTGGAGATACAGCGTCCTCCTCGACAGGTACCCCGCCTTTCCCGATCCTAAACGGCTATCAAACAACGCTGAAAGGAACCTCGGCCGCATTTCTCACAAAGATTACTTCGACGGCCACATCGCCGGTCGGGTTCACACTCGACGTGTCGGCAATCTCTCCGTCCACAATCAAAGTCGGTAGCTCTGCAACGTCTACGGTGACCCTGACCTCGCAAAATGGCTTTGCGGGCAGCGTCAACCTCCGTTGCGATCTGACGCCAGTCACAAAAGTCCCGCCGACCTGCAGTTTTAGCGCAGTCAGCGTGGCAGTCCCCGCGAACGGTACCGCGCAGGCAACGCTGACGATTGGGACTGTCGCGCCCACCGCAAGCTTGCATTTAGGTCCGACTCTGCCCATGGTCGCCTTCGTGATCGCAATCCCTGGCCTGTTCGGTTTCAAGCGCCGTCAACGGCCTTACTTCCTGGCCATTTGTTTAGTCATCACTACGCTGTTGGTCATGGGGGGCTGTGCAAGCGGAACAGGAACTGGCGGCGGTGGGACGCCGGGTACAACTCCCGGCACCTATAACTTCACGGTCTCAGGTGCGGGCGTGAACACCCTTCCCGTGAAGGCCGCCGCCCAGAGCGTTGTTGTTCAGTAGTGACGAACGAACAGGAGTAGACCGCCATTCGAAAGGCTTTGCAGGCCCGCTGGCTGGCGAAGGTGGTTGTGCTGTTGTGGCTGCCGGTTGCGGGCCTACCGTTAGCGACCGCCAAAGCGAAGAGCCCACCCGCTCTTCGCTGGGCACGCGGGGCTCCGGGCTGTACCTTCACTCACTCTGACGATGGCAACTACTACTACACGCTGACCACGGTCGATTACGACGTAACCCTCCGCGTGGACTCGCAAGAACTTTCCAAGGTCCACCGCCGCATTGAGCCCTTCTTCAGCGTGCTGATGAATGTCCGCTACCACGGGCGAGGAACCTTGCCCCTAGAACCCTCGAAGGTATCGCTTGAATTCGTTCGCCACCACAACGTTGTTCAAACGTCCCTCGATCCGGAGAGCTTCTCTCTGCGCACGCAGGAACACGTCGACCAACTCGAATTTGAAACCGAGCGTGAAGTTAAGAAACATCCGGAGAAGAAAGAAGAGCGAGAGCGTTTTCTGCAGACCTACAAGAAAGAAGTGACCGACTTTCAGGATTTTCTCAGCCGGCAACCGCTCTCGTCAGTCGAACTGACGCCCGCGAATGCTGAGGCGACCGGATGGATTCTCTTCAGCACTCACAGTAAGTGGATTACCTCGTGGAAAAGTCCTGAGGCATTCATCCTGCGACTGCCGCTCGACCAGCTCGTTCTCGAGTTCCCGTTCGCCCTGCCGCCCGATCAGGAAGACCTCGAGCTTCGCCACCGCCCCGAATAACAGTTTGCGGCGAGCGCGGCCGGGCCGCTCGTCCCTGCAATGATCAGGCGACTCGCGCCTGGGTCGCCGCAACCTTCACCAGGATGTCGCGCAACGATACCAGCCCACTCAACTCTCCGCCGCTCATCACGACCACATGCCGGAAGTTGAATTCCTTCATCAGGAACAGGCAGTCTTCCAGCGACTCGTCCGCGTCGACGGTGCGCGGGTTCGAAGTCATGACTTCCGCCACGCGGGTTGTCCCCGGGGTCCGCCCGGCCGCGACTACGCGATTCATCACGTCTCGTTCGGAGAAAATTCCTACCAGTTTGCCCTCGCGCAGCACGGGCAGCGCTCCGATGTTGTGCTCCATCATGAAACGCGCCGCTTCCAGCGCAGTCTTGTCGGCATCAATCGAATACACACGACGATCTCTCACGATGTCCATGACGACAGCCATAGTTTTATGCCTCCAAACGAAGCGGCAGGGGGATGGCGCTCACGTCCGCGAGACCCAGAGAACGTGAATGCAGGGCAAAACTGTACCACAGAGTTTGCGAAGGCGACCGGAATTCCCGGCGGATTCGCCCAGATTATTGCAAGTGATTGATCTGTTGCGCGGAATGGACGGGCGCCTGGCGGGTTTCCCGCGGCTCCATCGCAACCACCGAAAATTCGCGGTCATGCCCGCTTAGTTTCAGGTAGAAGTGGCCTTCAGAAAGCCGGTATTGCAGGATCTTGCCAACCGGAAGCAGCACTGACTCCCCACCCTTGGCCGGGTGCAAATGAAACAGCACGCCCTCGCCCTCGAGCAAATACTCCTGGCACGGTTTGGAAGCGGCCTTAGTTGGATCTGAGGACTCCACCACGCACTGCACCGACTCCATCTGCAGGAGCTTCCCCGAGTGGTAAAGAGAAGCGTTCTGTGCGCCTGCAATAGAAGCCAGCGCGAGCACGCTCAACACGATTCGTCCGGTAATTTGGTGGGTAGGCAAGCCCCACGATTGTTGCCGAACCACGCCATCCGCGATAGGTCACGGAGGTAATCAGATCCTGCGCGGGGCTACGTTACGCGGCTAGCGCTCGATCAGTCGTTCCAGGCTCTCAAAGAATGCTGGGTAAGAAATCACGGCCGCATCCGCGCCCTTAATTGTGCTTGGGCCTTCCGCCCGAAGGGCCGCCACAGCAAACGCCATGGCAATTCGATGGTCGCCCAGAGAGTCAATCTCGGCGCCATGCAGCTTTTGCTGGCCAGGTACGGTCAGGCCGTCCTCGTGCTCTTCGACTTGCGCGCCCATCGCTCGCAGGTTCCGCGTAACCGCCTGGATCCGGTCCGACTCCTTGACGCGCAGCTCGCGCGCGTCAAGGATCTCGATTCCGCCTTCGCTATAAGGCGCAATCGCCGCCAGTACCGGGATCTCGTCGATCAACGCCGCCGAATCTGCCCCAGAGATCTTCGCCGACATCAGCCGGTTCCCTTCCACGTGCACCGTCCCCACCAGTTCGCCGTGCTGTTCCTCCAATTGCGCGATCGAAATGCGCACTCCCATGGCCATCAGAATGTCGAGCAGGCGCGCTCGCGTCGGATTCATGAGCAGGCTGTCTATCACGAGTTGCGATCCAGGAAACAGCGCCGCCGCGCAGAAGAAAAACGCTGCACTCGACAAGTCGCCGGGCACTCGCGCATCGATCGCGTGCAGTTTCTGCCCGCCGCGAATGCTGGTCGCATTGCCCTCTCGCCGCAGCTCGGCACCAAATGCGCGCAGTGCGACTTCGCCGTGATCCCGCGTCCGCAAAGGCTCCTCGACACGCGTCTCGCCCTCTGCCAACACCCCGGCAAACAACACGCACGATTTCACCTGTGCGCTGGCCACCGGCATTTTGAAATCGATCCCGTGAAGCCTGCCACCCGAAATTTTCAGAGGCGGACGATCTTGGGCTCCCGCGCTGATGCGCGCCCCCATGCTAGTAAGCGGCTGGATCACCCGTGCCATGGGCCGGCGCGAGAGCGACTCATCCCCGAACAACTCGCTTGCGAATTCCTGCCCGGCCAGAATCCCACTCAGCATGCGCATCGTCGAGCCGGAATTTCCGCAATTCAGCGGAGCCGTCGGCGCCACCAGGTGACCTGCAGTACCTGTGATCTCGATCGTATGATCGTCACCTGCCTGTTGTTCCCACTGCACGCCCAGACCGCGCAGACATTTCAGCGTGCGCGCGCAATCCGCTCCTGTCGAATAATTCTCCAGCCGGGACTTGCCTTCCGCCAGCGCAGCCAGCATCGCGTAGCGATGCGAGATCGACTTATCCCCCGGAAGACGCAGCGTTCCCCTTAGGTTCTTCGCCGGGCGCACCGGCACTACAGAGCCCTCAATCATTGTCTGTTCAATATAACGGATTGCTTCAGGATGGCGGGAGGGTCGGCGAAGTGATGTCAGTCTGCACAGCTCTGCGACAGAGCGCTCTTACGCCCGTGCGCGGGCCTCACTGCGTGCCTCCACCAGAACCTCAGGCGGGACTTCTTTCAACGCAACTCCAAACTCGAACATGGGTGCCTCTGGACCCCGGCCCCAGCGCAGTGTCTCCCAATGTGCGCGGACAAAGTGCACATCGGGCTGTGCCGTGAGGTCCAACAAGAGAGGGTGCTCGCCACAGTAGAATTTCTGCCCGAACGAAACGCTCGGCTTCGCACTCCACGCCGTGCCATCTAGCGAAGTGTAGACACTCACTTCCAGCGCTTCCTGCTCAACTATATTTGTGATCGTGAGCGACAGGAGAAACACCCGGTTCGGCGCAGGGCCCAAATCGAGGGCCGCGCCATCACCCGTGGCGGTAACCACAGTCTTCGCAGGAACTAGAAAAGTGTCGAGCATGCCGTCAGCAGTCTAGCAAACTCATGCAAGCATCCCCGTGATTCCGATCACGCGCGCCTCACCGACCTACACTGAGCCATCAGGCGTTCGGGACCACGGTTCCCTGCGGCGCGGGCAGCGTCATTGGTTCCTCAGGCATCACGACCCACGCGATGACATACCCAATCACGCCCGGGATAATCCCGCTGAAGAACGTTGCGATCAGCCAGATCACGCGCACCAGGATCACGTCCAGATCGAAATACTCCGCGAGACCCGCGCAAACGCCGGCGATCTTACGGTTCCGCGGTCGCACCAGCCGCTTGCGGGCCAGAACGGTTCCTACCCGCGTGCCGCAGTATGCGCAATGATTGGCATCGTCCTGGATCACTTTGCCGCAATAGTTGCAGTACATAATACGGCCTCCACACTCTGGGATACGCAAGATTGTACTGCGAGGTTCCAAGAAACGACGCCGAAAACGCAGTCGCGAGCTCGCAGCTAGTCCACGCGGTACGGCTCTTTGAGCCTCTTCCGCGCCGTATCCGCAGGGCGGCTCGAACCATTGGTCGCAATCACAGCGTCGTACTTCTTCACCGCCAGGTCGCGCTTCCGTTCCAGGTCATACATTTCCCCAGCCCCGAGATTCGCCTTCTGCAAAACCTCCGCGTCGGGCTTGGCAATCTCGTCCACCAGTTCGTAAGCTGCAGCAGCTCCGACGTAGTCTTTCTCAGCACGCAGCAGATCTCCCAGATACAAGGCCGCCAGCTCGTAGTGGCTAGCCCCAAATATTCCTGCGCGCCCGTTTTGCCAGATCTTGCGGTAAACGGTTTCTGCGTCCGCGTTCCGGTGCACGGACCTCAACAAGCTCCCTTCCTCAAGCGCCAGCAACGCGTTTTGCGGATACTGCGGCAATAATCCACGCAGCATCTCCAGCGCTTCGCTGTAGCGCTGATCTCTGCGAAGAAACAGCACTAGCGCGATCCGCGCGTCCGTGCTGTTCTCCCCGCGGCTGCGCCCAACCTCCTGCAGATACTGAAAGCCCTTTTCGCGGCTGCCCGTCAGCCCAACCAGCGACGTGGCAATCTTCAAGCCCGTCGGCAGGCTGCCCATCACGTAGTTGTGCACACCCACGACCAGCTTGGCATCCAGGTATCCCGGAGAAAGTTCCAGTACGCGTTCGTGATCCTTCCGCGCTCCCACGGCGTTTCGCAGGGCTGAAATCCATGCCCGCTCCACCAGTCCGGTATAGGTCGCGAAGAGGGCGCGCGTGATTCCCCGCGCGTACAACGCATCCACATCGTTCGGGTTCGCCTTCAACCGCTCTTCCTCGAGCGTCGACGCGCGCTCTACCAGCGCCTTGATCTGGCTTACCGCCTTGGGATCTGCCGGTCTGTGTGCCGCCTCCAGGAAGCTGTCGTCGGCAAAGTCGCCCGGATCGAGCAACCCCATCCGGTACATTTCGCGATACATCACCGCGGCTAAGAGATGGTTGACGGCGAACGGGTTCTCCGGATGCCGGTCCAATACCTTCTGGAAGCCCTGTACTGCGCGGTCGTAGTCGAGGTTGTAAATGCGCTCGAAGGCCGCGGCATTCGACGGATCCAGCGGTCGCGCCTGAGAGAAGTCCGGCGCCATGGACACCGAGGAAGAGGAAGATGTGGATGCCCCCGGCGCTTGAGTCCCGGTGGCCTGCGCAGCCACCCGCTGCGGCAGAAGTCCGCCAACCAACGCGAGCAGCACGACTCCAATCTGCCCTCGCACCACCGCAGAGATACACTTCAAACCGTACTTCACTCCTGGGGAAGGCACCCGCCTCTCAGTCTATCCGAATCCCGGGCATCTAGATCGCTACCTGCGCTCCAGCGCGCAGTCGCCCTATACTGCGTCAACACTGAGCGTGCATCTTTCGCAGGCGGGGCGTAATTCTTGCCCGGGTTCAGCGGCAGATCGCAGTCCGAGGAAAAAGATTAACCATCATTTAATCAGCTGCTTATGAAATTCGGAGGTTTGGCCTTCTGCTTGCCTCATCGTTCGTGGAGCCCCCCCTAGAGTATGGCTGACGTCATTCCGAACACGCCGCAGGAATTCTGGCGCCCTCCCGTCGTTGAAGCAGTAACGCTCGCCCCCAGCGTTCCACCGGCCTTGATCGAAGTCTGCGACCACTGCAAAACGGAGTACATCGCCGGTTCCCGCTTCTGCCATCTCTGCGGCCACTCCCGAACGACCGAGACCGACTTCTCTCTGGGAAGCTTGTTACAGCAGGCTCATGCCCTGCTTCACCATTTGGAATTCCAGAACATTGAGCGCGTCAGCCTCGAGGTGCGCCGCCAGTTAGGACTCTCGGTTGGATCGCTCGTCGCCTTCCTGGTGGGGGTTTTCTGCGTCCTAGCTGCGATTGCCCTGGGAATGGTATTCGCCGTCCAGACCACTTTGGACTGGCAGGCCCTGCAGCTTTGGCGGATCGAATGGCTGTTGGGCGCGCTGGTTTGCTTCGCAGCGGCCATCTTACTGAAGAGGCCTGCCCGCTAGTCCCTCCCTCCCCCTTCAATGCACAACTTCCTTTTCGCTGGGCATGAACGCGGCCCTGCGTTCCTGCTGCATCCGGTATAGGTGATGCAGCGGACCAACCCCCTTACCGAGAGGATGCGCCCGCGCAATTGCAGCCGAGACGTAAGCTTTCGCCAGCAGCACCGCCTCCGGTAAGCCGCGGTCTAGCGCCAAGTGACACGCCATCGATGTCGCGAACGCGCACCCGGTACCATGGGTTGAATTCGAGCGCTGGCGCTCGCTCTTGAAAACTTCCTCCTCCACTCCCCGCTTCGTCTGAAAGCTCAAGAGGTCAATTGCTTTGTCGAGATGTCCCCCCGTGATAACAGCGGCCTGCGCCCCCAGCTCGTGCAAGCGCCCCACGGCCTTCCGCATCTCTTCCAGATTCGTAACGGGTAACCCCGTGAGGGCCGCCGCTTCGTCCACGTTGGGAGTGACCACAGCCGCGAGTGGAAGCAGCCGATCCCGCACTACCCGCTCGCCCGCCGAGTCCAGCAGTTTCGCTCCCGACGAAGATCGCAGAATCGGGTCCAGCACTACCCGTGCGCGAGGTTCCCTCTCCAAGAAATCGGCGACCGCAGCGGCCACCACTCCGGAGCCCAGCATTCCGACGTGTACGGCCCCAATTTCCAGGTCCGCTGCCAGCTCCTGCAAGGTCTCCGTCACCAGTCGCGGATCGCACATCTCGACCCGGCGCACCCCTCTCGTCGACTGCACCGTCAGCGCGGTTATGCACGCCACCCCGTAGCAGCCGTGCGCTGCCATCGTCTTGATGTCCGCCGTCACTCCGGCCCCCGAAGACGGATCGAAACCAGCAATCGTCAATACCACCGTGGGAGTCTCCGCCATAGGTTGCACTCTAACCCAATCGGAAGGTTGCTGGCCTTGTGCACGCTTAACCTTCCATCTTTTTTCCTGTATCCGCGCCTAGGATCCGTCGCCTATCTGCCTGATTAAAAGACACTTACGCACGAATCGAAATACAACACACTCATTCCAAAGCACTTGCAATATTTCCCAGTACCCAGGTGTTCCTAGTAGTTACTGTATAGTACATACGTAAGTCATTTGTTTGCAAAATCATCTGCCAGATTACCATTTTTTACAATAGGTTACGTTGGAGATCAATTACTAGCTGGTAATCGGATAACCGGTATTTCCCGGTTGACACCCACTCTTTGCCGTCTGTAGGCTTTTCAAATCGCCACTACGTAGGGGCCATTTAGGAAACGAACTTGAGTATGCGAGGTGAACTGAATGCGAAGTATTACAGCTCGAGGTCTGGCGCTCTTTTTGTGCGTCGCCAGCCTGGGAGCGGCTCAGGGGCCGAACAACTCGGGGGCGCTTCGCCGAAGTAGCCCAACCGAAATCCCGATTGCCTCCAAAGAGCCGCATCCCAGCCAAAAAGCTCCTTATCAGGTCGGCACAGCCTCCTGGTATGGGGAACAATTCGACGGCAAGGAAACCGCCAGCGGACAGGCGTTCGACATGTATGACCTCACCGCAGCCCACCCGACACTTCCGCTTGGGACCTACGTCAAGGTCACCAACCTGCGGAACCGGAAGGCCGTCGTCGTCCGCATCAACGATCGTGGTCCCGTCGTAGAAGGCCGGATCATCGATCTCTCGTACGGCGCCGCCGAGGCGCTGGGATTCGAACATCGCGGCCTCCAAAAGGTCCGCATCGATGTAGTCAAGAATCAAACCGTGGCGTCCCTCCGCCCGGTAGCACAACTCCCGTAATCGCAGTACACTCCGGTGTATGCCGGAATATCGCGAGCGACTCATCGTCGCACTCGACGTTTCGTCCTCGGCCGCTGCTCAGAAGATCGTGGCGGCCGTGGGCGATACTGCCCACACGTTTAAAGTCGGGATGCAGCTCTATACCGCGGAAGGCCCGCAAATCGTGCGCGATCTCATCGCCTCCGGCCGGAACGTGTTTCTCGACTTGAAGTATCACGACATCCCGACAACTGTAGCGGCCGCCGTGAAAGAAGCCGCCAAGCTCGGCGTGAAGATGCTTACCGTGCACGCAGCCGGCGGTGGCAAGATGCTGCGCGCCGCGGTGCAGGCCGCTGAAGCCACGAACCCCAACACGATGGTCTTAGCCGTCACCGTCCTGACCAGCATGGACGACCACGATCTCGAGATGACCGGAGTCGCCGGACAAGTCGAAGACCAGGTAGTCCTGCTCGCCAATCTCGCAGTCATGAGTGGATGCCACGGCGTGGTAGCCAGCGCCCAGGAGGCCGCCGAACTCCGGCATCAACTCGGCAAGCACTTCACCATCGTCACCCCAGGCGTGCGCCCAGCAGGCGAAGCCCATGCCGACCAGGCCCGCGTGGTCACGCCAGCCGACGCCATCGCGGCGGGCTCAACCTACCTGGTAGTGGGTCGCCCAATCACGCAAGCCCCAGATCCAGCCGCCGCCGCCAAGGCCATCCTGGCGGACATGCGCCCGAGAGCCCACGCGTCTTAAATCGCCCACGCAACCTCAGGGTTCTCGCGAGGGTTCTCGCGAGGGTTTTGCCGCAGCTTGCCTGCGTCCTGGCCTAGTTGACCATCCAATTTGACCATGGTCTAATTACCTAGGAGTCGTATCGTGAAGGAAGTCGCCATCTCCGAATTCAAGGCCAAGTGCCTCGCCCTACTTGAGCAAGTTCAAAAAACCAAGAAACCGCTTCGCGTGACGCGCTTCGGCAAGCCCATTGCCGACATAGTCCCAGCAAGAGAGGCAGGGGAGTCAGACTGGATCGGCTCAATGCACGGAACTGTGGAGATTCTGGGCGACATCGTCTCCCCTGCAACCGATGAAGACGAGTGGGAGGTCTTACGGGATTGAGACTTCTACTCGACACCCACATCTGGTTGTGGAGCCTCGAGGATCCTTCTCGACTCGGACGCCGAGTTCTTCACGAGCTGCGAAATCCACAGAACGAGCGCTGGCTCTCTCCAATTAGCACCTGGGAAGTCTTGATCCTACACGCAAAAAAGCGGATTCGCCTTCCCGGGAACGTTTCATCCTGGCTCGCCCGCGCGACCGCTCCCTTTCAAGAGGCGCCCCTTACGCACGAGATAGCCCTCTCCTCTCGAACTCTGCCTTTGTTTCATGGCGATCCCGCGGACCGCTTTCTTGCTGCCACTGCCCACGTTCTCCAGTTGACTCTGGTCACGGCCGACGCCCGCTTGCTAGGCCTAGGTGAGATTTCAACTTTGGCGAACCGCTGAAATAACATTCCGCGGAAGATTTTCCCTCTCCTCACAAAAGCAAAAGGCGCGCCTTCCCCATGCTGTTTCAAGCTGAAAGCTGAGAGCTTCCCTACAATTTCTCGTAAAACTCACAAGCCGAGCACGAAATGTAGATCCCGCCCGGAACGCCCCGCTCGCGGTCTTTCGTCCGCTTCACGATGCGCGTGTCCTTGCCGCACTTGGGGCAGGCGGTGGATTTGGTGGTGTCCATGACCTTCTTACGGTCGGCTGTCTTTGCGATCTTCGCCATTGCATTTCTCCTGACAGGAATCTGCCGCCAGCCGCAGGCCGGGGTTCTACCTGGTTGTGTGGGAGTCTCTTGAAAGCCGGTGTGAACCCCGGGTTTTAGACCCAAGCCTCATCCGGCAGGACAAGCGCGCACGAACGGCACGCCTCGGTACTCGCCTTATCAAGTGTACATGACAGGCGGTCGAAGCGCCTCAAAATGGCCGCTGACCGATGGTCGCCTTGCCTGCTAGAATTCGCGACGTGTCGACCTATCGCTACAGCGAAGCCACGATTCAGGCTGCGGTCAAGCGTTTCCGCCGCCAACGCATCTGGTTCGTTGTAATAGGTTGTCCGGTGCTGGTCCTCGCTGGCGTCGCCACTTATCGTCTGTGGTGGGATCCGCGACACAGTCACCGCGCCCTCGAGGCAATCGTGGCGGCCATCGTCGCCTTCCTCGC
>Ga0210406_10003084_pt1 | contig 18502 bp, 21 predicted proteins | sample IncBWC30MmetaG_FD_155454 | JGI IMG/M metagenome (GOLD analysis project Ga0210406, IMG submission 155454) | Forest soil microbial communities from Barre Woods Harvard Forest LTER site, Petersham, Massachusetts, United States - Inc-BW-C-30-M | ecosystem: Environmental > Terrestrial > Soil >... | reverse complement strand
CGCTGCCCACCTACGCTACGTATGTGGCTACGAAAGGCGCGGTGGAGCAAATGAGCCACGTCTTCGCGAAAGAGATGGGTTTCAGAGGCATCCGTGTAAATGTTGTGTCACCAGGTCCCGTGATGACAGATCTCTTTACGACAGGAAAGAGCGCCGACGACATCAAACGTATGGCAAGTCTCTCGGCCTTCAACCGTATTGGCGAGCCGGCCGATATCTCCAATGCCGTGACGTGGCTCGCGTCGGATGAGGCGGCATGGATCTCTGGGCAAAACATCCGAGTAAACGGAGCTCTGATTTAGGTGGTCTCATCATGAACAGCTGTAGCACACCGTTTCGCGCACCCGGTCGCTAGCGTGGCGATTGTCGGAGCCGGATTGCGCCGCCGCGGACGTAAATAGCACGCAGCATTGTTGGCCAAAGCCGCCGCTTGACTCCTCGCTATCCTGACACTGAGACCTGAGCAGCTGTCTCCACTTTCCATTTTATCCACCCACTCTGGGAGAACAGTAATGACCCCCAAGCAAAAAGTAGTGATCATCACCGGGGCTTCGCGCGGTATAGGAGCAGCATTGCTAAAGAGATTCCGCGAACTCAATTACGGGGTAGTGGCCACGTCACGTTCAATCATGAAGACCGGGTTTCTTAGCAATGATGCACATCCAGTACACAGGAGATGGAGGCGATGATGCGTCAGAGCGATAATGTACCCGGTGCCGAAAAGACGGATTACGAGGTATGGAGCACTCTGCTGCGCCCTCTATACGGGCGGCACAGCCTCGAGGGTGGCGAACTCAACACCTTCTCCGGTTGGCTACGACGTCTGAGTGTATGCGGGTTGACGGCAGTGGATATCTGTTGCAATGCTCACAGGTTCGAGCGCACCCACCGGGATATTCGCCTCGACAATCGGGACCATTACATGGCTGTGTTTCAGGTCGCCGGCCGATCGACGATCTACCAGAACGACCAGTGTGTGCAACTTGCCGTAGGCGATATCGCGCTCGTCGATGTGGCCCGACCTGTAACGTGCGTCTCCGAGGACGAGAGCGTGCGACGGCTGTCCCTTGATCTGCCGCGCCGGTCGTTGATTTCCCATCTTGGATTTGAGCCGCAAGGGGGAACTTGCAGCCGCAGCGGAACAGCGGCCGGGCGTCTCCTCTACGAAGTTGTCCTCGACGCCATCAAGGAGGGTGGATCGCCGTTTCCGCCGGTCGATTCCTTCATGCAGTTGGCAGTCTACGCCTTGCTCGGCGCACTGTTTGCACCACCGGACCCGACGCCGTCCGCACGTTATGCAAACAAGCTGTTCATGCGTATCCGCGGCCTCATCAAGGACCGCTTTGCCGATCCGGATTTCGGCCCTACAGAAGCGGCAGCCGAAGCAGGGATCTCGCTACGCTACCTCCAGAAGCTCTTTACGCAGTGCGGCTCGACCTGCACCGAATTCATCTTTTCACTGCGCTTGAACCGTGCGGCGCGCCTTCTGGAACGCCGGAAGTTGTTGAGCACAGGCGAGCCGATAAGCGCCATCGCTTACGACTGCGGCTTTCGCGACTACACGCATTTCGCACGAAAATTTCGTCATCGGTTCGGTCACTCGCCGGGCGCCCACTCCCGGAAGCAGGTTTGCGCTGGAAACGGCGCAGTGCACCCGGGTGCCGATATGAGTAGAGAGTGCGCCTGACTGGGCGCCAGGAAAAATGCTCAGTTGTGCATTCGGCAGCCTGCGGGCCAATTCGAGACGATCCGGTACCCGTACAAGTGTGCGTTCCAGTACGCGGAAAAATGCGTTTGCAGCTCACGACATTCAATCCTAGAAATGTGGATCGCGCCTGTTACAGGTTGGGGCATATTTAGGCCATGACAGATGACCAGCTCCGCCGCGCCGCCATTCGGACATTACGAGCAGGCATCATCCGCAGGAACCCTCCGGGCGAGCGGCGGGACCATCTATCAGCTCGGCTCGAGGTGCTCATTGAGTGGTCGGGGTAACGGCACAGGCAGCGTCTGGAAGTCTCAAAAAATCCCGGGAAAAGCCATTGAAACGTACGGTTTTGTCGCGTCTAGCGACGTCCAGGGCGATTCTCGCCTAGAGAAGCTCGGTGCGCTTCATGGCAACTGCCTTGTCAAAGGGAATGGCTGTTACTCTTTTGGTCAGGTCAAATCGCTGCTCACCCGGATAAACCACCCATAATTTGTCCAACCGAAGATCATCGAGTGCAATGCGCATCGACGGCGTAAGCGACGGAGCATCGCTACGCTTGATCTCAACGCCAACGCGTCGGGATCCACGAAACATCAGAAGATCGATTTCCGCACCCTGATGGGTCGCCCAGAAATACGCCTGATCCGGCTCAGCCGCTTGTAGCAGCTGTTCGAGCACGAAGCCTTCCCAGGATGCACCCAATTTTGGGTGCTTGAGCAAATCGCGCCTCGATCGTAGTCCCAAGAGCGCATGAAGCAGACCGGTATCGCGAACGTATATTTTGGGTGCCTTCACTTGACGCTTCGAAAGATTCTCATGCCAGGGCTGCAGCTGTCTGATCATGTATGCGCTGGTCATCAGATCAAGGTAGCTGCGTACGGTGGGCTGCGAAAGTCCGAGCGATCTGGCAGGTTCTGCAGCGTTCCATATCTGGCCGTGGTAGTGCGCAAGCATAGTCCAGAAGCGGTGGAGTTGCGGACTAGGTATCCGCACCCCAAGCTGCGGCAGATCTTGTTCGAGAAACGTGCGTATGAATTCCTCACGCCACGTGAAGCTGCGCGACTCCGAGGTTGCAACAAACGACCGCGGAAATCCGCCGCGCGACCATAGGCTAGCGGAGTGGCTCTGACCGACTTCCTCGACGGAGAAGCCCGCCATCTCGATGACTTCGATACGCCCCGCCAGAGACTCAGATGACTGACGCAGCAACGCGGGTGAGGCACTACCGAGCAAGAGGAACCTGGCAGGCGATCGCGGCCTATCGATCAATACCCTGAGAATGGGAAAGAGTTCCGGCCGTCTTTGCACTTCATCGATCACTACCAAGCCGCGGAGTTCGCCCAGAGAAGTTTCAGGGTCTTCGAGGCGACGCAAACCGGTGGGACGCTCCAAATCGAAGTAGTTTTCCGATTCGGGCGCGAGCAAAGTACGGGCAAGCGTGGTTTTCCCGGATTGCCTTGGACCAAGCAAGGATACAGAAGGGCTGCGCCGAAGAGCGCTCTTGAGGTCATTCAGTAAGCGAGTTCGGGGGATCATCGCGTGAGCAATATACCATGAAATACGAAACTATGTATTGCTAATTTCATGGCTACAAAAAATCCGGCCCGGAGCTTGCGCGGATAATGACTGTTATCGTTCCCTCACTATTGTGAGCCGTACGTTATTCTGAGCGCCCTCGACAAGATTGAGGCATTGAGACCGCTCAACGTAATTGCGGGGCATAAGGTTCCTGACGGAGATGACGATCCTCGACATATTGAAGAGACCCGTAAATACATCCAGGGCTTCATTCGACTGAACGAAGTCACCACAACCGCGCGCGAGCTCTACGATAGGATGCTGGAACACTATCCCGATCGGCTGAATCCTGGCGCACTTTGGTCGAGTGCCCACACCGCAAAGTCAGCGTGACCGCCGGCGAACCCGGGAGAGCGGATTTAGCTGCTTATACAGTAGTACAAAGCGCCGAAAACTGGATGTGTTGGACAGTTCGATTTCAAGGGTAGTGAAGCCAATCATGTGCCGGCCAAGATTTTCGCCTGCCGACGCGATCAACACGGGAAGCGCGGACGAAATATCCTATCCCTTCTCCAACTCCTCTAATTCCTTTTTGTAGACTCCCCGAACCTCTTTCCGAAAGCCTTCGTAATTATTCATTAATGCTTTTAAGCTCCGATCCTTCTTTTTTTCGCCGAACATGAGTCCCCATTTCGCCACCTCGCCGAGCACTGGCAAAAGGGCGATAGCCTTTTTCGTCGGAGAATAAATCGTCTGTCTCCTGTTATCTGGGTTGTCCGTCTTCGTGACGAGCCCGTTGTCCAAAAGAGCTTTCAGGCGGTCGGCCAGGATGTTCGTCGCGATCCCCTCGTCGGAATTCAGAAAGTCCTGGTAGTACCTCTTTTTTCGGACCAATAGGTCGCGGAGGATGAGCAAGGTCCATTTGTCACCAAAGACTTCCAGAGAATAACTGATAGGACAATTGCTTCGAGTTTGTTTTTTCATGGGATACGTTCCGGCATAAAGTGCCGATGCCTTTGATTCCAAAAGGTAATTCTGTTGCACCGAGATCCTGGATGTCAGTGTCCACTATTTACTTGCAATTCGCAAGTTATTGTCGTAACGTGTCACGACTTGCTAATCGCAAGTAATTATGCGCCCAGAAGGCTCTTACTGGACGCTCAAGTTGAAGGCAGCACTCATGAATTCAAAAATCCTCGTCACCGGAGCCGCGGGTGGCAGTCAAGGAGCCACCGGCAATCGTTTAACCCGCGCTCTGCTGGAGAAGGGTGTCCCGGTTCGTGCCTTCGTTCGCAAAAACGACAGGCGTTCTGACGTTCTGCGCGAGATGGGCGCGGAAGTTTTTGTGGGTGACCTTCTCGACATTCAGTCCGTTCGCGAAGCCTTAAAGGGTATTGAAAAGGTTTATTTCTGCTATCCGGTGCAGGCCGATCTTTTGGACGCTACAGCCATCCTGGCCCAAGCAGCCAAGGAAGCGGGTGTGAAATTCATTTTTCACCTTTCGTCGGGATCATCCTCTGATCAAAGCGCAAGTCCGTGGGGCCGCAAAGTATGGCTGTCTGAGAAGATCCTGGAGTGGTCCGGTGTCCCGACCTTCCATCTTCGGCCGGCCCTATATTTTGAAAGCTTACTCACCCAGTTCGCGAAGGGTATTGGCCAAGACTCTGAGATCAGAGCCCCCTTTGCATCGGGTGACGGAAGAGTGCCATCGATTGCGGCAGGCGATGTTGCCCGACTTGCATCGAAAGTCCTTATGAACCCTGAGCCGTTCATTGGAAAGGCACACCAAATCTTCACCTCAAGCCTCAGCCTAAATGAGCTGGCACAGGAACTGACAAAGGTTTTGGGGCGGTCGATCAGGTATCACGAAGTTAAATCTGATCAATGGATTAAGGAGTCGATCGATCGCGGGGATTCGGCCAATCAAGAAGCAAAAGATCACCTCTTCGGTTTATGGGAGAGCTTTCTTAAATTGAATCAAGACCAAGGATTCAATGCTCGCATGGCTCAAGGACATGGGCTGTTCAAAATGATGAGCGGCGAGTCACCCATCTCTATGTTCGAATGGCTGAAGCTCAATCAAGCGGCCATTGAAGGAGATAGGACTCTGCAATCCGGCCTCAGGGTGAATGCATGATGAGCGAAACAATTTCCGACGAGGAAGCGGCTCAAGCTCGCCCTTGGAAGGTGCTCCTATACACTTGCGCCGCAGTGTTTATTGTGACCCTGGACGCGACGATTCTTTTCGTCGCGTTTCCGGCAATCCGGGCGAGTTATCCGCATGTATCGACTGCAAATCTAAGCTGGATACTGAACGCATATACGATTGTCGTCGGGGCGATGCTGATCCCAGCGGCCGCATACGCCGATAAGTTCGGCAGAAAGAGGATTTTCCTGATTGGTGTCCCCATTTTTACGGCCGGCTCTTTGCTCTGCGGCATTTCACAGGGGGTATGGCTTCTTGTCGCGGCCCGCACACTGCAAGGGCTAGGCGCTGCGCTTCTTACTCCGACCTCATTATCTCTCGTTCTGGGAGAATTTCAGAAAGAGAAGCGCGCCATTGCGATAGCCGTTTGGGGTGCGGTAGCAGCTCTTGCTGCCGCCGTAGGTCCGGCACTGGGTTCTGCGATCATTCATTTTCTAACGTGGCGATGGGTCTTTTTCATTAACGTCCCGATCGGTCTGTGGTGCTGGATCCAGGGACGACGTGTCCTCCATGAAGCGAAACTCAACGCGGCCGCTCCGGTTCCCAGACTTGTCGCCGCGGGCCAAATCGCCTTGGCCCTTGCGCTTGTCTCGCTTGCGATTGTACAAGGCAAAAGCTGGGGATGGGTCAATTCGAAAACGCTTCTGGCAGCAGCTGCTGGATTGGTACTATTCCTCGTATTCGTGAGCGCAGATTTCCGAAGCCGAAGACCCCTTGTGGATTGGTCCCTGTTTCGCTCGAAGAACTTTCGGTTCTCCAATTACACAACCTTGGTTTTTAGTGCGGCATTTTCCGCGATGTTCTTGGGGAACGTCTTTTTTCTCAAGGAACTTTGGCACTACGGCACGATAGAAATCGGTCTTGCGATGACGGTTGGACCCTTATGCGTAGTTCCGAGTGCGCTCGTGACCGGAAAGTACGCCGGAAAGCATGGCCACGCGAAACCTTTCCTCGTCGGTGGCCTGTTGTACGCGGCCTCGGCAATGATACGTCTTGCTACCTTGGACTTTGAGGCCAACTTTCTTCTCCTCTGGTTACCGACTGCCATTCTGTCGGGAATTGGAGTCGGAATGATCTTTCCGAGCCTAAGTTCGTCGGCCACTTTCGATCTTCCGCCTACTCGTTACTCGATCGGCTCGGGTGTGAACAACTCCATCCGACAGCTGGGAAGTGTACTTGGAATCGCTTTCGCGGTTCTGTGCGTAGGTTCGGAACGCGCCCATGCGGCGACCGGATTCACAGCGCTCTACTCAGGGCTGACAGCTGCTGCGGTAGTTACCGCACTTCTCGGCGTGCATGTGAGCACGGCTTCCGTGCAAGATCGCAGTACCTCCCCGGCAGCAGTTACGGAGGTAAAATAGGTTGCACCCACGCGGTGAGTTTTCCCTTGTAGGTGTCCCGTTTGACGCAAAGGACGCCCTCAAGGAAGAATCCTGTTCACTGGCAAACGAGAAGCGCGTTGCGGCACCTGTGCGAGCATCAGCGTCGTGCTGTTTTGGGACATAGGCACGCGCGCCGTGCGTGGAAGAATCGACAAACCGGGTGTTGGCATTCTTGGGGGAGCGTTCGCAAATGGCCGCTTCCTGCTGGCGGGTAGCTCCGGCAATGAAGTGAGCGTTTGGTCCGTGCACTAAAGTGTCCGGCGGCAAGCGAATGTATCTTGATATTAGCATATGCAGGGCATATGCTAGGCAGCAAAATTCTGAGGGATACGTGATGAAGCGTGCGCGAACCGGAAAGAATAAATCAGTGACATCCAAGGCGGCAGCTAGGTCCATGTCCAGTGTTGCCGCAAGGCGAGCGTCGATATTTCGAAATGGCGCCAACCAAGCCGTGCGACTCCCACAGGAATTGCGTTTCCCGGCGGACGTCAAGGAAGTCCGCATCCGCAAACATGGAGATGGGTTGTTCATTACGCCCGTTAAACCTAACTGGGCATCGTTCTTTGCGCTGCGGGCGGACGCCCCGGAAGATTTCTTGGAGAACCGTCACGATTCGCCCCCGCAGTCACGCGACCCGTTATGACGGGGTTCATGCTGGATACGGATATCTCCAGTTACATCATCAAGCGCCGACCGGCGACCTTGGTAGAAAGATTCGAGGAGCACGCCGAGTCGCTGAGTGTATCCGTGATGACCGCCGCGGAGTTACGATTTGGCGCAGCAAAGGCCGGTCGGCCTAAACTTGGCGAACTGGTCGAGGCGTACTTGGAACGACTTGCGATTCTCGACTGGACCAGCGAAGTTACCGGCCACTATGCACAGATTCGCTCAGAGTTGGAGCGGTCTGGCAAGCCGATCGGGAACATGGATCTTCTTATTGCGTCACACGCGGTATCTCAGCGAATGATTCTGGTCACGAATAACCTCAAGCATTTTTCGAGCGTTCCCGGTCTCACAGTGGAAGTCTGGAGTTGATCTGGCTCCGTCATCTGCGTTCGCTGCATCTTGTTGGCGGCTTCCGTGGGTAGTCTGCGGCTCAGTCGGCCAGCTTTGCGGGCGGAAAGAGCAATTTGTAGCTGCGCAGATCCTCTTGAAAGGCATTGCAGCGCGAAAGCGATTCGCGCAATTGCGCTCGCGGTAACGAATAGTCGAAGGCTGCAGACCAGCGCTGCACGCGGCTCAAGGCACCTATGAGGGGTTCGGCGATGCGGTTGTGGCTCAACGCCTTCAAGGGCAGCAGATAGTCTTCCCGGTAGACCGTCGGAATGATGATTCGACTCAACGCGCGCGCGCTCAACATGCAATTCATGGCGAGCCGCGCAGTGCGGCCGTTGCCGTCGTTGAACGGGTGCACTTCGGCTACCACAAACATGGTCATGATGGCCTGGGCAAGGGGATGAGGCAGGGCGCGTATCCGTTCGAATCCTTCCCGCAAGCTCCCGACGACAAGTTCCGGTACGACGAAGTAAGTGCTGCCCGCCTGATTGGCTTTTTCTTTCCATTCTCCGGGTTTTCTGTCCGCTCGCTTTTGCATGACGAGCGCGTTGACGTTCTGCAGCCAGACAAGAAATTCATCGGCGTTTTGCGGCGGACGGTCCCGCCAGGGGGCGGTCGTCGCTGCTTGGAAGGTACCTAAGATGTCATGCGAGTCTTCATTGCGGTTCTCGATGATCTTTCCCTCGAAGATGATGGATTCCGCCTCCTCGACCTCGAACGTCGTCCCTTCGATGTAGTTGGAAAAGTACGCCTCAAAGAACGCGAAATCCTCGCGCGCGACGCCCGCGGGCGCGGGATCCTCGATGCTTTCGAACGCGGCTTGATTGAGCGCAGCGAAGAGCGCATCGAAGATTTCCAGCCGGTGAGGATCGTAGGGACGGCCCGCAGCCCGCGCTAAAGCCTGCTTGGCGGTCAAGATTTTCGCCTCGTGCGTACCGAGCAGCGCGCCGATGAGGTTGTTGAGGCGCTTGAATTGCGCGTCGTAACCTAGAGATGAGGCGATCTCGCGCGCGTGATCGCGCAATTGGTTTAGGCGCTTGGGACCCCCGACCATCAGAATGCGATCGAGCGCCGCCTCGAGGGTCGGTTGCGGCAGCACGCGATCACTCCAGCCGCGCCCGCGGGTGAGATTCTCCAAGAATCGCCGCGGATCACTCGCCAGATACAGCTCGCCGAAACGCGAATCCGGCGCCGGAGGTTCAAGCCAGGGGCCGGGGCCCGGCACGATGTGTATCGTCAATCCCGGCAATAGCACGTCGCGTCGGGTCTTGCCGCGGGTGATGGAGAGGCTGCCCTCAAAGGGCCGGCTGTCGAATGCCGAACGATGCGAGATCACACCGCCCGGCAGCAGATGTCCGACGACCGCCTGCCAGTGCCGCAAGACGATGGATTCTGGCGGGCTGTCTACGTTGGACGTGTAGATGCTCGGGTACAATCGCTTGAGTACGCCCCTGCCCGCGAGCCGGCGCGCGCGCCGGGCGGCCGCCGGATCGGTCTCGGCGACCAGGACGAGTTCGGGCATCGTGTCCGTCATGGAGATCATTCGGGTGCTCGGTAGGGTCTAAATGTCCGTATTACGCGCTATTCTAAGCATTATTGTCCGTAAAATACAGAATAGCAGACCAGCCGTCTAACCTCGCTCCCAGGCGCCAACACCCTCCCTGGCGGGCATCGCCCGCGTGTCGCCCCGGGAACACTTCGTCGATCGTGGGCTCCCCCTTGCAGTGGCTAGCATCGCTCACGTCGTCCTGCTGAGAGAGGTCCCCGACAAGTGGGATTGTGAGCGACGTAAATCCTTCGAACTAACTTGACAACAGGCGCTGTATGGTCTGTAATTTCTGTCATGACAGAAATTACAGACACCAACGTTATCTTGCCGGAAGTCGTTAAGCGATTCGTTTTGGAATGGGGAAACTTGGTGCCGCAGAGCGCGGCCGCCGCAGGACTGATGCGCTGGTTCAATGCGCGGGGGACGCTGCACAACCGAGCCGACACGCGCACCCGACTGGTGGAAGGCCTAGAGCAACATCTCAATGACGTCCAGGTCGAGCAGTTGGGTTGTGTCGCTCTGTTCTCGGGACGCGCCTAGCCGTGGCGGCCCTCGCGAGCCCCCGCGCGCGCCCAGCACCCTACAGCTACCGGAGCGATCCGCGGGTGCCGCCCTTTCCTGATGATCGTCCGATCTTCATCTTCGACGCGCATTGCGTGCTCTGTTCGCGTTGGGTCGAATTGCTCTTGCGCTACGATCGCGTGGGACGGTACCGCCTGCTCTCCGCCCAGTCTGCGCTCGGTCGCGCGCTCTATGTTCACTACGGCCTGGACCCCGAGAACTACGAAACCAACATCCTGCTGATCGATGGCGCGGCCCTCATCAAGGCCGAGGGATCGATCCGCCTCGCCGTGGGCCTGGGCTTCCCCTGGTCGCTGGCCGGAATCCTGCGCGTGTTGCCGCGACGACTCGCCGATGTGCTCTACGAATGGGTGGCCCGCAATCGCTTCCGAATGTTCGGTCGCCGCGAAACCTGCTACTTGCCGCGCACCGTCGATCGGGAACGGTTTATCGCATGAACCCGATCCCCCGGAAGGTTCTGATTCTCGGCGGCTACGGCACATTCGGCGGGCGCCTCGCCCAGCTGCTGGCTGGTGACGCGCGCGTGACCCTGCTGATTGCCGGGCGCTCTCTCTCGCAAGCACAGACCTTTTGCGATCGCCTCGCGCCTGGCGCCTCCCGAAGTGCGCTGCGCTTCGATCGCGATGGTGATGCGCTCGCGCAGATCCGTGCCGTCAACCCAGACCTGGTGGTCGATGCAACCGGCCCGTTCCAGTGCTATGGCGAGGACCCGTACCGCATCATCAAGGCCTGCCTCGTCCACGGCATCGACTACCTCGACCTCGCCGACGGTTCCGATTTCGTCAAGGGCATCGCTCAGTTCGATCGCGAGGCTCGCGAGCGCGGAGTTTTCATCCTCTCGGGCGTGAGCAGCTTTCCGGTACTCACCACTGCTGTGCTCCGGCGCCTGGCGCACGGTCTCGCCACGCTCGACACCATCACCGGCGGCATTGCGCCCTCGCCGTATGCAGGGGTCGGCGTGAACGTCATTCGCGCCATCGCGAGTTACTCCGGCAAGCGTCTGGCGCTGGTTCGAGGAGGGCGGCCGTCGTTTGGCGTGGCCATGACGGAGTCGCTGCGCTATACCATCAGTCCTCCTGGACACCTGCCGCTCCGCAATATCCGCTTCTCCCTGGTAGACGTCCCGGATCTGCAGGTGCTGCCGGAGCTGTGGCCTGGACTCGAGTCATTGTGGATGGGGGCGGGGCCGGTGCCGGAAATCCTGCACCGCATGCTCAACGGTTTAGCGTGGCTGGTGCGCCTTCGCTTGCTGCCCTCGTTACTGCCGTTCGCTTTCCTGATCCACGAGGTCAGCAATCGTGTGCGCTGGGGTGAGCATCGCGGCGGCATGTTCGTCGCCGTGACCGGCACCGACGCCCGCGGCGCCCCGGTGACGCGCTCCTGGCACCTGCTCGCCGAGGGGGACGATGGTCCCCTGATTCCATCAATGGCCTGCCAGGCGATCATCGAGCGATGCTTCGCCGCACGGCGTCCCGTGGCTGGGGCACGGGCTGCGACCGCCGACCTAGAACTCGAGGACTACGATGCGCTGTTCGCTCGACGCACCATCTACACCGGAACACGCACGCTCGATTCGGCAGCGGCCACGCAGCCGCTCTATCAGCGCATCCTCGGCGATGCGTGGGATGTGCTGCCGGCGCCGTTGCGCGCGATGCATAACTGCGCAGGCCCGCAAGTCGCCGCGGGCCAAGCCGACGTCCTGCGCGGGCGCCATCCGCTGGCGCGTCTGGTCGCGTTCGCGATGGGGTTTCCCGCAGCTGGCCAGCAGGTGCCGGTGCAAGTGGTGTTCACTCCCAGCGCTGGCGGCGAACGCTGGAACCGCACTTTCGCCGGCCGATCGTTCACCAGCTTCCAATCGGCGGGCCGCGGTACATCGGCGCATCTGCTGCGCGAGCGCTTTGGACCGTTGACCTTCGATTTGGCGCTGGTCGTCGAGGGTGCCAAGTTGTGCCTCGTGGTCCGGCGCTGGTCGCTGTGGGGCCTGCCGCTACCGCTGCTCCTGGCGCCAGGAGGCGACTCGTACGAAATGGCAATCGACGATCGCTTTCATTTTCACGTCGAGATCCGTCATCGCCTCATCGGACTGATCGTGAACTATCGCGGCTGGCTTGAGATCCACCCGCGAGCGGGAAATTCCTGATTGATGATGCGATGCCAAGTTCGCGAATCAATATTCGCGCACCTTCGGTCCATAGGTGTCCGCAGATCAGGGTGGAGGGTCTGATTTGCGCAGTTCTCGGAGGGCTCTTGATGGGGGCCCTATGTCGTTGGACCAAATCGGCACGGCCGGCGATCTATGGATTCACGGCATTGCCTCTCATGCCGGCCAAAAGATCGGCCAAAAGATCGGCCAAAAGATCGGCCAAAAGATCGGCCAAAAGATCGGCCAAAATTGGTGTATTATCCTATAATAACTGGGTATTTAATGCGTCATAAGAAACGGAAAGATCGGCCAACATGAGTGCAGAAAGCGTCGCAAGGATTGAGCCGGCCCGGCTGGAAGAGCCGACCACCGATATCGCGGACGTGATCGCCGAATTGGCGGCCTCGTCAGCGACGCTCGGCAAAGCGTTGCATCCGCGCACGGCTGCCAATCTGGCCGATCTTGTACGGGTGATGAACACCTACTACAGCATTCTCATTGAAGGTCATGACACCCGGCCACGAGACATAGAGCGCGCCCTTGCCGGGGAACTCGACAAAGACGAGGGGCGACGGAATCTGCAACTCGAGGCGGCCGCACACGTGCGAGTGCAGCGAGAAGTTGATCGCATGGGTAACGACGGCACATTGCCGCCGCCGGCCTCGAGAGAATTCATTTTATGGCTTCACCGTGAATTCTACCGCGACGCCCCCGAAGCCATGCTTCTCATCAAGACAGAACGGGCTGAACTCCGGATGGAGCCCGGTGAGTGGCGGACGCGTCCAGACGAGGATGTCGAAGTGGGGCGACACGTGCCGCCCTCCAGCGCGCGCGTCGCCGATTTCATGCGCTATTTCGAGGAACGCTTTCAGGTCCAAAAGATGGGAAGAGCTACGCAGACCATGGCGATCGCCTCGGGCCACCATCGGTTTAACTACATACATCCGTTTCTAGATGGCAATGGGCGGGTAAGCCGCCTGATGAGCCACGCGATGGCATGGTCGGCGAACATCGGCTCGCGAGGTCTTTGGTCGATCTCGCGAGGATTGGCGCGCGGGTTAGAAAGTCGCGCGGATTACAAACAGATGATGGATCGCGCAGATTCGCCGAGAGAAGGCGACCTCGACGGGCGCGGAAACCTCTCGCAGAAAGCGCTACAGGAATTCGTTCTCTGGTTTCTCAGAGTTTGTCTCGATCAGATTACCTTCATGAGCGGTCTGTTCGAACTGGATCGTCTCGCGGAACGATTCAAGGCGTATGTGCTCCGAAGCGCGGACTTGAAGCCAGAGGCGGTCGCGCTGCTGCAGGAAGCGCTAATTCGCGGGCAATTCGAGCGGGGCGAAGTAGGCCGAATTACGGGGCTTCCCGAGCGATCGGCACGCAGGGTGCTGAACGATGTTCTGCGAGCGGGTTTGCTTGCGTCTGAAACACCGAAAGGAGCTGTTTCGCTGCGTTTTCCCGCCGACGCGCTCGAAGATCTATTCCCCCGCCTTTACCCCAGAACGTAGTGATCACTATCAGTGCTAAACGGGCTTTGCGGCGGTGACACGGCCATTTCGATGCCGCCACGGCAATCCGTGCGACGCTTTTCCAGTCAAGTTGCCGCTCTCGAATATGGTGGCTCGGGGCTCGTGCGCTCGGTGAAAGTCGGCCGCGTCCGCACCTGTAGGATTGAGCCTAAGGCACTGAGCTTGGCCGAACAATGGATCAACCAGCGACGTGCAGAGTGGGAGCAACACTTCGACCAGCTCGGCGAGTATCTGAACACCCTCGTAAAGGGAGGAACCCATGCCAAAATCAAGTAGCAGTTCGTCGCGCAATTCGCTCAAATAGTGCCTGGCCCGGTCGCTGTTTTGATAATCCGCAACCGTCCATGAATCCCAAGTAGTTTTCAAAGGGAATCTATATGTCGTTGACTCTCTATGCTCACCCGTTCGCCGCCTATTGCTGGAAGGTGTTGATCGCCCTGTATGAGAACGGCGCGCCGTTCCGCTATCGTATGGTTGACAATGCGCAAGTGTTGGCCGAGCTGGAAGGCCTCTGGCCGCTCAAGAAAATCCCTGTTCTTAGAGATGGTGAAGCATCGATCATAGAGTCCAGTCTCATCATTGAACACTTGATGCTTCGGTACCCGGAACCAACGCGATTGATTCCCGAAGGAACCGACGCAGCCCTCAAGGTGCGCTTTATGGATCGGTTCTTTGACAACTACATCATGACACCCATGCAGAAGTTGGTTTCGGATAGCATGAGAGCCATCGGCGAGCACGACGCCAGGGGCGTCACAGAGGCCAGGACGATGCTGGACATCGCCTATGGATGGCTCGACAAGCAAGTTGCACAACAAGCGTGGGCGGTAGGCAGCCATTTTACGATGGGGGATTGCGCCGCTGCCCCCGCACTTTTCTATTCGGATTGGGTGCATCCTATCGGCGATCGATTCCCAAGCGTTTGCGCCTACCGCGCTCGACTGCTTGCTCGACCGTCCATCGCCCGCACAGTTGATGAGGCGCGACCCTACCGCAAGTTATTCCCTCCGGGCGCGCCGGATCGCGACTAGCACGCACGATGCTCGTCGAGCCGCTTCAACTCGTCGCCCGATCGCTTTGAGGCCGTAAGCGGCTCGATAGGCCCCCCATCGGGGGGATACCCTCGCAGGCCTCTGAGCGACAGCATCCACCCATGGGCTTGGTGCCTGATTCATGGCGGGGGCGGCAACTTGGTATTTACGAACAGAATCGAGCTGGGTCGTTCGATCGCTGTGTGTCTGATCGCGCTGGGATATTGTGTGACGAGTCTCGCCGGCGACACTGCGGATATGGCGCGGCCCGGATCGTTGAGCCAGGAGCGCTTGAACACCGCCGCACAAAACAGCACTGATTTTTTCGTCACGCACGGCAACTATGCACAAACACGCTATCACCCGGCCGATCGGATCAACACGCAGACGGTCAAGGATCTGAAGCTCGCCTGGACTTTTCAAGTCGATCTCACCGAATCGATCCAGGGCGCGCCGATCGTCTATGACGGCGTGATGTATTTAACCACCTCGTACAACCATCTGTTTGCGGTCGATGCGAAGACAGGCCAAGAACTGTGGCATTACACGCACGTCTTCGACCCCGCCGTGTCGATCTGCTGCGGTCCGAACAATCGCGGTGTCGCCGCGCTTGGGGATCTGGTCTATATGGCCACGCTCGACGCCAAACTCGTCGCACTCAACGCGAAAACCGGCGCGGTTGTGTGGAGCAAGCAGCTCGCCGATCCGCTCAAGGGATATTCGATGACGGCGGCGCCGACTGCGGTGGATGGCAAGATATTGATCGGCCTGACCGGCGCGGAGTACGGCATCCGCGGCGCGCTCAAGGCGCTCGATGCGAAGAGCGGCGCTGAGGTCTGGACGTTTTACACGACGCCGGCAAATTCGGTCGGTGTGTGGGCGACACATGACGCGACGGGCCTCGATCTGCATCGCGATATCGCTGCGGAAAAGGCGGCACTGGCCAAGCGCGGCGATCCGTACCAAACCCTCGGCGGTTCGATCTGGCAGAACCCGGCGATAGACCTGGCGAACAAGCGCGTCTACTTCGTCGTCGGCAATCCGTCGCCCGACGTCGATGGCAGCGTGCGACCAGGTGATAATTTGTATACCGACTCGCTCGTGTCGGTCGATCTGGAAACCGGCAAGTACATCTGCCATCTGCAATATATTCCACACGATATCTGGGATATGGACGCAGTGAGTCCCGCTGTGCTCACGCCGGTGGCGGACAAGGCCGGCAAGAAGATTCCGGGTGTATTGCACGCGGGCAAATCCGGCTATCTTTATGTGCACGATGCGAAGGACTGCAGCCTGATTCGCAGCACCGGTCTTGTTGAAGCGAAGAACGAACGCGCGCTGCCGACCAAGGAAGGCGTGGTCATCCGCCCAGGCCTGAATGGCGGCGTGAGCGCAACGCCGCTGGCGATCGATCCAAAGCTCGGCCTCGCCTATGCGCTGACGAATGAATCGGCCTTGAAGTATTACTTTTTCACGAGCGCCGAATATCCGAACGGCAAGCTCTGGCTTGGCGGCGGCTTCAAGGGCGCGCCGGAAGAGCCGGTCTGGGGCGATATCGTGGCAACCGATTACAACACCGGCAAGATCCGCTGGAAGGTCAAGAAACCGCTGCCGATGTTCGGAGGGATTCTGGCCACGGCCGGTGGCCTGATCTTCACCGGCGAAGGCAGCGGTGAATTCGGCGCATATGACTCGGCCACGGGCAAAGAGTTGTGGAGTTACAAGACCGATGCGGGCGTTAACGCGCCGGCATCGACTTATATGCTCGATGGCAAGCAGTATGTCGTCGTCGGAGCGGGTGGCAATACGCAATTGGATTACCAGCGTGGCAATAAGTATTACGTGTTCGCCTATTGACATGGTCGCGAGCCGATCCATCCGCCTTGAAGCGAGGCAAGCAATGTCGCAAAAGATTATGCTGAAATTCATCACCCGCACTGCACTGCTTCTGCTCGCGGGCGTGGCCGGCGTGAGCGCCGCCCAAGCACAAGCAATCGCACAAAAAGTCGCTGTCTGCCAGGCCTGCCATCTAACCGGCACGTTGCAAAGCACCTCCGTGATTCCAAATATCTGGGGCCAGAGCGAGGGCTATATCTACATCCAGCTTCGCGACTTCAAAAGCGGCGCGCGCAATGCGCCGGAAGATGCAGCCATGCGCGGCTTCGTCGCGACAATGAGCGATGCAGACATGCTCGAAATTGCCAAATACGCATCGACCCAGGCCTGGCCGAAGGTCGAGCCCATCTCGGCTGATAAGGCTTTGCTCAAGAAGGGCGCCGACGCCATGGCCGTGCTTCCCTGTGTTGGCTGTCATTTCAACGACTGGAAAGGTTTTAGCGCCAACCCGCGCATTGGTGATCAGAGCACCGCCTATCTCGCGCTCACATTCCGCCAGTTCCGTAGCGGCGCGCGCGCCAATTCACCGGGCATGTCCGATCTACTGCGTACGCTCGGTGAAGGCGATATCGACGCAGTCGCGGCATACCTCAACGCAGCGAAATAATCACTCGCGCCAATCGACAGGCCCGCTCCCGATCCGCGCGCAGGCCTTCGCGGGCGCCACAACACGCATGCCCATTCAGGTTGCTCCTTTGGCCACATGCGCCTATAATATGCGCATCTGCCACGGGAGTTCACGATGAGTACTGCCACCCTAGATCGGGCCCCAACCGACGAGTCCCCCTATGAGTCGCTCTACGCGCGCGTCGGCATACTGCTGGGATTGAAGCCCACAATCCACTCGGAACTCGATCTGATCAAGCGTTTGGAGAAGGGGCTGGCGGTTGCCACCGTGCAGAATCTGCGGATGCGAGTCGGCCTCACCGACGCGGAGACATTCGAGCTCATTGCACCGCGTCGGACTTTAAGTCGGCGCGAAGCATCAGGCCAATTGCTTTCTCGTGAGGAGGCCGACAAGACGGTGCGCGTGGCGCGGGTGATCGCTCGCGCGCAGCAGGTCTTTGGCGGGAAGCCCGACTATGCGGCCGATTGGCTGCGTACCACAAAATCTGCGTTAGGGGATCGGACGCCCATGCAAGCGCTCTTGACGGAGTCGGGTGCGCTCGCCGTCGAGGAACTCTTGGTTGGCATTGAGCACGGCATGTTCGCTTAACAGTGGTTGTCTGGCGCTTCTCGCAGCACGAATCACTCGACGGGCGAGGGGGCTTGATGGCCCCCGCGCGTTGGCACACGCGCGGTAAGGAGATTCTATATTGCGCGCCGAACCCGGCGACCGCGGTGCTCGAGATTCTTGTACACAGCCAGGTCCGCGAGCCCGCGGCCCTGGCCCGCCACCGTTTCATCAAGGTGGACGTCCCCGATGAAGTGTCCCGGCAATCGGTCGATGAGGCGCAGCTACCGACCGACTGGTCCCGACGCATCACTGTCACGCGGGCCTGGGGAGATCGCTGGCTCCGGGAAGGCGAGACCGCAGTGTTAGTCGTTCGCTCCGTGCTGGTGCCGGAGACGTACAACGTTCTCATCAATCCGCGCCACGCGGATGCGGCGCGCATTAAGCGGCTGGCCGTCATAACGTACCCTCTCGATTCTCGGCTCTTGGCACGCGACTAACATTTGCTGCGCGCCGGCGCCGACCGCCACCCACCGCGCGAACTAGGACAGCGCTGGAATCACGGGTGGATGATAGGTGAGCGACAGTCCCAACAGCCACAACAGGAACAGCACCAGCGGCAAATGCACGGCGAACTGCAGGAAGCTGAATCCAATCAGGTCGCGCGCCTTTAGACCGACGATGCCAAGGAGCGGCAGCATCCAGAACGGATTGATCAGATTCGGCAA
>Ga0210406_10003083_pt1 | contig 18503 bp, 15 predicted proteins | sample IncBWC30MmetaG_FD_155454 | JGI IMG/M metagenome (GOLD analysis project Ga0210406, IMG submission 155454) | Forest soil microbial communities from Barre Woods Harvard Forest LTER site, Petersham, Massachusetts, United States - Inc-BW-C-30-M | ecosystem: Environmental > Terrestrial > Soil >... | reverse complement strand
ATGAGGGGCAAAGTGCCCTTGCCGATCGAGCCGAAGCCGATCATGACAATGGGGCCGGAAATTTTCGCGTGAATCTGCGCGGCGGGGCTCATCGGTGGGGTCTCTCCGGAAAAAGGTTCGGTCGGGGAAAAAAGCGGTTCAAGTGCTGCGCCGCTTGGCGGTGACTTCGATTTCGATTTTCATCTCGGGCTTCAGCAGGCCGGCGACGACCAGGATGGTCGCGGCCGGGCGGATATCGCCCAGAACCTCGCCGCAGACGGCGAAGTGGGCATCGGCGTCCCTGGCATCGGTGATGTAATAGGTCGCACGGACGATGTCGGCCATCGCAAAGCCGGCTTCGTTCAAGGCGGCCTCGATGGTCTTGAAGCAGTTCCGTGACTGGTTCGTGACATCGTCCGGCATGATCATGGTGGTGTAATCGTAGCCGGTGGTGCCGGCCACGAAGGCGAAATCGCCATCGACGACGGCACGGCTATAGCCGGCGGTCTTTTCAAACGGCGAGCCGGTGGAAATCAGGCGGCGTGACATCGGGACCTCGGTGGTGTGGGCTGGAGCATGATCCGGAAAAGGCCTGCCCCGCATGTGGGGTGTGACACCGGTTTTCCCTTGAGCCTAACAACCGCGGAACGCGTTTGCGCGGAGATCATGCTCAAACAATAACCTTTAGTTCCTTAAAGGGCGCATAGTGGCCCTTCGCTATAGCAGAGCGGCCGGCATGTCACGCCGAGGAGCGTGTGCTCCCCCGGCGGACCACGATGTCCCTGGCGATCATGACGGCCAGCATGATCACAAGCAGGGTTTGTACCAGCACGCGCGAAGATAACATCCGGCGTGCTCTTGGCCGTGCACTTGGCCGTGCTATTGGCCGGCTGGCGGGCGGCATGATCGTCGACTCACGCCGCGCGAGGGACCAGCCGCGCGGCCCGCCTGCCACGGGCTGCCTTGATTCCCGGCAAGGCCGTGGCGGTCGGCACAATCATGCCCCAGGCGCCGTCAAGCGCGCCTTCGCGCAGCTCAAGGGCGAGCAGCCGCTCGCGCTCGAACGGACCCGGAAGCATGAGCTCGCCGGTCTTCTCCGCCGAGAAGCCGAAGCGGGCATAATAGGGCGCATCGCCGAGCAGGATCACCGCGCGATGGCCGCGCGTCCGGGCGCCTGCCAGCGCTTCCACCATCAGCGCGGCGCCGACCCCCAGCTTACGGCTGGTGGCATCGACCGCGAGCGGGCCGAGCACCAGCGCCGGGACGCCCCCGGCGCTGACGTGCCACAACCGCACGGTGCCCACGAGCTGGCCTCGGCGCACGGCCGACAGCGCGAGGCCTTCGGCGGGCGCGCGTCCGTCGCGCAGGCGCTGGCAGGTGCGCATGTGGCGGTTCTCGCCAAAGCAGGCGTCCAGCAGCGCTTCGCGCGCGACGACGTCCGTGGCTCGTTCCGCACGGATCGCGAACGGAGCGGCCTTCGGGGTGAGGACAACAGGGGTCTTCCGCAAGTTGGTCATGGCACGTCAGTCCCCGCTCCAGCGGCGTGGCACGCCGTGGAGCGTCGTCAGAAATTCGGGATGTGAGTGGATGGGAGCCGGCAGACCGGCTCCCGATGGTTCACGCCTCAACGAGGCTTACGGGCTCAGATGTGGTAGGTCTTCAGCGGCGGGATGCCGTTGAAGGCCACCGACGAGTAGGTCGACGTATAGGCTCCGGTCCCTTCGATCAGCACCTTGTCGCCGATCTCGAGCGTCACCGGAAGCGGATACGGCATCTTCTCGTACAGCACGTCGGCGGAATCGCAGGTGGGCCCCGCGAGCACGCACGGCGTCATCTCGGCCCCGTCATGCGGGGTGCGGATGGCGTAGCGGATCGACTCGTCCATGGTCTCGGCGAGACCGCCGAACTTGCCGATGTCCAGATACACCCAGCGTACCTCGTCCTCGTCGCTCTTCCTGGAGATCAGGACGACTTCGGACTCGATGATGCCTGCATTGCCGACCATGCCGCGTCCCGGCTCGATGATGGTTTCCGGGATCTGGTTGCCGAAATGCTTGCGTAGCGCGCGGAAGATCGACCGGCCATACTGCACGACCGGCGGAACGTCCTTGAGGTACTTGGTCGGGAAGCCGCCGCCCATGTTGACCATGGTGAGGTTGATTCCCCGCTCCGCGCAGTCGCGGAACACGGTGGAGGCCATTGCCAGCGCGCGGTCCCACGCCTTCACCTTGCGCTGCTGGGAGCCGACGTGGAACGAGATGCCGCACGGCTCCAGGCCCAGGCGCTTGGCGAGGTCGAGCACCTCGACCGCCATCTCCGGGTCGCAGCCGAACTTCCGCGACAGCGGCCACTCGGCGCCTGCGCAGTCGTAGAGGATGCGGCAGAACACCTTCGCGCCGGGCGCGGCGCGGGCGACCTTCTCGACCTCGGCGGCGCAATCGACTGCGAACAGACGAATGCCGAGCGCGAAGGCGCGCGCGATGTCGCGCTCCTTCTTGATCGTGTTGCCGTAGGAGACGCGGTCGGGTGTCGCACCGGCAGCCAGCGCCATCTCGATCTCGGCGACGGTCGCCGTATCGAAGCAGGAGCCGAGCGAAGCCAGCAGCGCCAGCACTTCCGGCGCAGGATTGGCCTTCACCGCGTAGAACACGCGGCTGTCCGGCAGCGCCTTGGCGAAGGCCTGATAATTGTCGCGCACGACGTCGAGATCGACGACGAGGCAAGGCTCGGTGTCGAGGCCCTCGTTGCGGCGGTTGCGCAGGAATTCCCTGATGCGTTCGGTCATAGCACCCTCCAAACGGCCCCAGCGACGGGACCCGTTCAAAACGTTCTCGGACCTGAGTTGTTCGGCCCTGCCGCACGATGGAGACGCGACAAAGCCTCGAACTCGAGAGCCGAATTGTGCTGCCGTGGATTGGTTGGGAATTTTCCCGCCCGCTCACCTGGCAATGAAGGACAAGCGTTTTCAGTAGCCCGCGCCGGCGTTGGAATGCCGGTAGAGACCAAAAAAGCCCGCTCCGTCGTTGCTTTAAGTCGCGTCCCCCGTTGAGAGCGGGGTGCGCCGGTTCGCCTCCGGCTGCCAGTCACGGTTGCAAGGGTTGGAGAGACCTTCAACGGCATCTCTTGAGAGAGATGCTGGCCACCTCGATCTCCGGTCCTCGAAGCGGAGCTTCGAGAGGCATCTTCGATCTGAGGGACCCTCGGTCCTTCATCCCTTGGCGGCTGTCCGGCCTCTTGTCCGGATACCTACCGACTGACACACGACCACAGGCACGTGCGAAATTGGGCAAGAACGCACATAATCTTTTTGAACTTGCTCCGCAAGAATTTTTTTAGGCTCGCGGCAAATTTCACTAACGTGTGCTTACGTCGTGCACACATCGCGCGCGACGACGCGCGTTTTCTGAACGGATGTTAAGTTTGCTTAAGGATGGGTAATCCGTTTTGCGCCTGCAGCGCAGCGCTTTCTCGCACGCTCGCGATCAAGCGCGCGTCGTGAACGGCTCGACGCGCTGGGCGGCGCGGATGAACGCCACCATCACGAACACGCCGCCCGCGAACAGCACCGCCTGAACGATGTGCGCGCCGGTGTCGCCGAGGTCGAACAGAATTGCGAGCGCCCAGCCGCCGGCAAAGGCTGCGCCGAACACCTCTGCGCCGATCAGGATCGCCGCCGAGATCACGGTGATGACGCTTCTCCAGACGATCTGGCGGCGGGCGGAAGTGGGCTCGATGCTCATGGCGCGGTGTCCTATGGTGGGCGGCAATGTCGTCGAAAAGGCTCGCACTATCAAGCGCAAAAGGCCTAAAAAAGCCCGATCGGACGATATAGATAGTGCAATATTTTCAGCGACAAAACGGACCATGCTGATGTCAGAAACCCAGCAAGCCGCGAGCACTGCGCCGGCGGAGGACAACCCGCTTCTGAAGGGTTGGGAGACGCCGCATCAGACGCCGCCATTTCACGAGATCGCGCCGGAACATTTCATCCCGGCGTTCGAGCAGGCCTTCATCGACCATGCCGCCGAGATCACTGCGATCACCCATGATCCGTCGGCGCCGGATTTCGACAACACCATCACCGCGCTGGAGCGCTCGGGCCGGCTGCTCGCCAAGGTGTCGGCGGTCTTCTACGACCTGGTCTCGGCGCACTCCAATGCGGCGATCCTGGAGATCGACAAGGAGATCTCCTTGCGGATGGCGCGGCACTGGAACCCGATCATGATGAACGGCGTGCTGTTCGGCCGCGTCGCGTTGCTGCACGGCAATCGCGCCAATCTGAAGCTGACCACCGAGCAGATGCGGCTGTTGGAGCGCACCTATACGCGCTTCTACCGCGCCGGCGCCGGCTTGAACGACGAAGCCAAGGCGCGGATGGCCGAGATCAACGAGCGCCTGGCCCAGCTCGGGACCACGTTCAGCCATCACGTGCTCGGCGACGAGCAGGGCTGGTTCATGGAGCTCGCCGAGAGCGACTGTGCCGGCCTGTCCGACAGCTTTGTCGCGGCGGCCAAGGCCGCGGCCGAGGAGCGCGGCATGGCCGGCAAGGCGATCGTGACGCTGTCGCGCTCGACGGTCGAGCAGTTCCTGAAAGGCGCCGACAAGCGCGAACTGCGCGAAAAGCTGTTCAAGGCCTTCATCGCGCGGGGCGACAACGGCAACGATAACGACAACAACGCCGTCGTCACCGAGGTCCTCGCGCTGCGCGAGGAGACCGCGAGGATCATGGGCTTTCCGAACTACGCGGCCTACCGGCTCGACGACTCCATGGCGAAGACGCCGGACGCGGTGCGGAGCCTGTTGGAACGTGTCTGGAAGCCGGCGCGGGAGCGGGCGCTCGCCGATCGCAACGAGCTGCAGGCGCTGATCGCCGAAGAGGGCGGCAATTTCAACCTCGCCGCCTGGGACTGGCGCTACTACGCCGAGAAGCTCAGGCAGCGCCGGGCCAATTTCGATGACGCCGCCATCAGGCCCTATCTCGTTCTCGATCACATGATCGCGGCGGCCTTCGACTGCGCCACCCGCCTGTTCGGCATCACCTTCACCGAGCGCAACGACATCCCGGTCTGGCATCCGGACGTGCGGGTCTGGGAGGTCAAGGATGCCGCCGGCGATCACAAGGCGCTGTTCTACGGGGACTACTTCGCCAGGGCCTCGAAGCGGTCCGGCGCCTGGATGACCTCGCTGCGCGACCAGCAGAAGCTCGACGGCGAGATCGCGCCGCTTGTCATCAATGTCTGCAATTTCGCCAAGGGCGCCGGCGGGGAGCCGTCGCTGCTCTCCCCGGACGATGCGCGGACGCTGTTCCACGAATTCGGCCACGGCCTGCACGGCATGCTCTCCAACGTGACCTATCCCTCGCTGTCGGGGACATCGGTCTTCACCGATTTCGTCGAGCTGCCGTCGCAGCTCTACGAGCACTGGCAGGAGCAGCCGCAGGTGCTGCAGAAGTTTGCGCGGCACTGCCAGACCGGCGAGCCGCTGCCGGAGGACCTGCTGCAGCGCTTCCTCGCCGCGCGAAGATTCAATCAGGGCTTTGCCACGGTGGAATTCGTCTCCTCGGCGCTGATCGACCTCGAATTCCACAGCCAGCCGGCGGAGGCGAGCCGCGACATTGGGGCGTTCGAGCGCGCCGAGATGGAGAAGATCGGCATGCCGGAGGAGATCGTGCTGCGGCACCGGCCGACGCAATTCGCCCATATATTCTCCGGTGACCATTATGCCGCAGGCTATTACAGCTACATGTGGTCGGAGGTGATGGATGCCGACGCCTTCGGCGCGTTCGAGGAGGCCGGCGACATTTTCGATCCCGCCGTCGCCAAGCGCCTGCACGATGACATCTATGCCTCGGGCGGCTCGGTCGATCCGGAGGCGGCCTATATCGCCTTCCGCGGCCGGGAGCCCGAGCCCGACGCGCTGCTGCGCCGTCGGGGGCTCTTGGAAACGCCGGAGGCAGCCTGACATGAAGACCGCTCTGCGCTTCTTGTGGGTCTTCCTGCCGGCCGTGCTGCTGGGTGCGGCTGCGGCGGAGGCACATCCGCATGTCTGGATCACCTCGACCAGCGAGTTGATCTACGCCCCGGATGGCACCCTGACCGGAGTTCGGCACGCCTGGACCTTTGACGAGATGTTCGCAGCCTATGCGCTGCAGGGTCTCGAGACCAAGACCAAGGGCACCTACACCCGTGAGGAACTGGCGCCGCTGGCGCAGACCAATGTCGAGTCGCTGAAGGAATACGCCTATTTCACCTTCGCCAAGGCCGATGGGCGCAAGGAGAAGTTCAACGAGCCGGTCGACTATTTCCTCGACTACAGGGATAACCAGCTCACGCTGCATTTCACGCTGCCGCTGAAGGCGCCGTTCAAGGCGAAGGCGCTGGTGCTTGAGGTGTTCGATCCCACTTTCTTCATCGACTTCAAGCTCGCCGAGAAAGACCCGGTCAGGATGGTCGCAGCGCCGGAGGGCTGTCAGATGAAGATCCAGCGTCCGAGCGACGGTTCGGCCAGCGCCCAACAGCTCAATGAGCAGACCTTCATGGACGGCGGGGCCAATTCGAACTTCGGAATGATGTTCGCCAATAAGATCATCGTGGACTGCCCATGAAGCGCTTCTCGCTCCTCGCGCGCCGCCTGGCGGCCTGTGTCGTGGCGGCGACCGTGCTGGTCGCGCTCGATGGCGCCGCGCAATCCGTGATGGCGCAGAACCCGTTCGGCGGTCCGCGGCCGCTCCCGGCAGCGAGATCGGAGGCCTCGTTGGATGGATCCTCAGCAAGCAGTCGGAATTCTATCGCGAGATCTCCGCGGCCTTGCGCACGGCGAAGTCGGATGGCTCCGCCGTCTGGTCGCTGCTTGCGGTCTCCTTCGCCTACGGCATCTTTCATGCCGCGGGACCCGGCCACGGCAAGGCGGTGATCTCGTCTTATCTGGTCGCAAACCAGGAGACCGCGCGGCGCGGCATCGCGCTGTCGTTTGCGTCCGCGCTGATGCAGTCCCTTGTCGCGATCGCGGTCGTCGCCGTCATCGCCTGGCTGTTGAATGCTACAGCCAAGACCATGTGCGGGGCGGAGAAGGCCATCGAGATCGGCAGCTATGCCCTGATTGCGGCCTTTGGCGCCAGCCTGGTCTGGACCAAGGGCGGCTGCTTCATGCGTGCGCTGCAGGCGACGCGCCCGGAGCCGGTGCTGGCGGTCGCCGCCGATCACGGCCACGGCCACGCACATGACCATGACCATGGGGATGGTCATGTGCATGACGACCATTGCGGCCATTCCCATGGGCCCGCGCCGGACGAGCTTGCCGGACCCGGCGGCTGGCGGCGCGGCCTCGCGGCTGTTCTGAGCGTCGGCATCCGGCCCTGCTCGGGCGCGATCCTGGTCCTGGTGTTTGCGCTGGCGCAGGGCCTGTTCTGGGCCGGCATCGCCGCGACCCTGGTGATGGGGCTCGGCACCGCGATCACGGTGGCAGTCATCGCCATCGTCGCGGTGTCCGCGAGGGATCTCGCGCAACGGTTCAGCGAGGCAAGGGAAGGCAGCGGTGTGCTGATCATGCGCGGTATCGAATTCGGGGCTGCGGGCCTCGTGCTGCTGTTCGGCTCCGGGCTGCTGTTGGGCTACATCACAGCCGAGCGCGTGACTTGTCTTTGAAGGGGCTTGCCTTTGAGACGGCGTGTCCAGGTCGTCGCGCACCTCAGCCTCGCAAATAGAGACGGATCAGCGGCAGGAAGAAGATCGCCGTGTTGATGACAAAGCCGATATTCCAAAGGATCGTGCGCAGAGTCGGCCGGTTGCCGAGATAGGTCAGGACATAGGCGCCACGGACGATCAGGAACAGGATTGCCAGCTCGTTGATCAGGTTCTGCGGTGCGGCGCGGAATTCGGCGAGCAGTACGGCGACGGCGAAGAATGGAAACGTCTCGATGCCGTTCTGATGCGCACCGAGCGCACGAGAGCGGATCGGATCGTCATAAAAAGCGGGGTCGCGCGGCCTGGAATTATCGAAGCGGCGCGCGCCGAGCACCTTGAACGGCGCGATCGTCAAAAGGTAGAGAATCACGCTTCCAAACACGCACCATTCGGCGACCGTCATGTTCCCTCCTGCATGCGGTAATTCGCGACAGTAGCGAAGCCGCTATCGTCTTGACAAGAAAGGGGCAACGCGCCAAGCACCGCCCGACATGAAGCCACGCCCGACATGACCGCGCTCCTTCCCATCGAGAACGCACTGCCCGCGGCCGGCGCAACGCCGTCATGCGCCGGCGTGCTGTTGGTCAATCTCGGCACGCCCGATACCGCCGACGCCAGCGGCGTGCGGACCTATTTGAAGGAATTTCTCTCCGACCCGCGGGTCATCGAAGATCAGGGGCTGGTCTGGAAGCTGGTGCTGAACGGCATCATCCTGCGCACCCGTCCGCGGACGAAGGCCCGCGACTACCGCAAGATCTGGAACACCGAACGGAACGAGTCGCCGCTGAAAACCATCACCCGCGCGCAGTCGGAGAAGCTCGCGCGCAGCATTGCAGGTCTCGATCACGTCGAGGTGGACTGGGCAATGCGCTACGGCAACCCGTCGATCCGCGCCGGGATCGAGTCGCTGACGGCGCGAGGCTGCGAGCGCATCCTGGTGGTGCCGCTCTATCCGCAATATTCGGCCGCAACCTCTGCGACGGTCTGCGACGAGGTGTTCCGCGTGCTCGCCTCGCTGCGCGCGCAGCCGACGCTCAGGGTGTCGCCGCCTTATTACGATGATCCCGACTACATCGAGGCGGTCGCCGCCTCGATCGAGGCGCATGTTGCGACGCTCTCCTTCGAGCCGGAATTGATCGTGGCCTCGTTTCACGGCATGCCGAAGGACTATGTCGACAAGGGCGATCCCTATCAGGCGCAATGCGTCGCGACCACGGACGCGCTGCGCAGGCGCCTCAACCTCGACGCCTCGAAATTCCTGCTCACCTTCCAGTCGCGTTTCGGCAATGCCGAGTGGTTGCAGCCCTATACCGACAGGACGGTCGCGCAATTGGCGAAGGACGGCGTGCGCCGCATCGCCGTGGTGATGCCGGGCTTTGCCGCCGACTGCCTGGAAACTCTGGAAGAGATCGCGCAGGAAAACGCGGAAATCTTCAAGCACAATGGCGGCGAATCGTTCGCCGCAATCCCCTGCCTCAATGACAGCGACCTCGGCATGAAGGTTATTCACAAGCTGGTGCTGCGCGAGCTTGCCGGCTGGATTTGACGGTTTGGTAAAGCCTGCTTGGTGAGCCCCGCGCGTTTTCATTAACCAAACGAGCCACTTGCCGCATGGCGATGCGACGGCTCTGGCGGCCAGAAAATCCCATACATACTTTTCCTCCGAGAACGCCAGGCTGAACCGGCGCCGCCGCCGCACAGACAAAATCAGGCGGCATTGGTGTGATGCGCTGGAGCATGATCCGGAAATGCCCGCCCCCGGGCTCCGGCCTGATAGGTGGACACCGGTTTCCAAAAAAATCATGCTCATAGAATCGACTATAGCGCGATGACGGTCTCCTGAAGTCATCGCGCTATAATGGCAATGTCGGCGTGGGCACGCTTGTGTCCCGCCCTGGAGGTCATATGTCCGGCTTTGATGTTTTTGCGATTGTGTTTGTTCTGCTTGTCATCTTCACCCTGCTGGCGGGCGTCAAGACGGTGCCGCAGGGCTACGATTGGACCATCGAGCGATTCGGCAGGTACACCCAGACGCTGACGCCGGGGCTCAACCTGATCGTGCCGTATTTCGACCGCGTCGGCCACAAGATCAATATGATGGAGCAGGTGATCAACATCCCCGAGCAGGAGGTGATCACCAAGGACAACGCCACCGTGACGGTGGACGGCGTCGCGTTCTTCCAAGTGTTCGATGCGGCGAAGGCGAGCTACGAGGTTGCCAATCTCGCGCAGGCGATCATCATGCTGACCATGACCAACATCCGCTCGGTGATGGGCTCGATGGATCTCGACCAGGTGCTGTCGCATCGCGACGAGATCAACGAGCGCCTGTTGCGCGTGGTCGATGCGGCCGTCTCGCCCTGGGGTGTCAAGGTCAACCGCATCGAGATCAAGGACATCGTGCCGCCGGCCGATCTGGTGGAGGCGATGGGGCGGCAGATGAAGGCCGAGCGCGTCAAGCGGGCCGATATCCTGCAGGCCGAGGGCCAACGCCAGTCCGATATCCTGCGCGCCGAGGGCGCCAAGCAGAGCCAGATCTTGCAGGCCGAAGGCCGCCGCGAGGCCGCGTTTCGCGACGCCGAGGCGCGTGAGCGCTCGGCGGAAGCCGAGGCAAAGGCGACGCAAATGGTCTCCGACGCCATTGCCAAGGGCGACGTCGCCGCGCTCAACTACTTCATCGCCGACAAGTACATCAAGGCGTTCGGCCTCATTGCCAGCTCGCCGAACCAGAAGGTGCTGATGCTTCCGGTGGAAGCGACCAGTATACTCGGCTCGCTTGCCGGCATCGGCGAGATTGCGAGAGCAACCTTCGGCGAAAGCGCAGCCTCGGCCGAGGCCGCCGCGCGCCGCACTACCTCGGTGCCGAGCACTGTCCCGCCCCCGGCCCCGGAGACACCGCACGAGTAGGGAAGGAAAGGGAGATAGAGGTCGTGTCATGACCGAGATGTTTGAAACACTGGGCACTTGGAACTGGCTTATCTTCGGCTTCATCCTCATGCTGTTGGAACTTGGCGCACCCGGCGTCTTCATGTTCTGGCTTGGCCTTGCCGCGCTGCTGGTCGGACTTGTGTCGTTTGCGGTGCATCCGGTCTGGCAGACGCAGCTTCTGATGTTTGCGGTGTTCGCCGCGGCCGCCGTGCCGGTCTGGCGGCGGCTCGCGCGCAGCGGAGGCGCTGGAAGCCACCCGTTCCTCAACAGGCGCGCAGCAGCGCTGGTCGGCCGCGTGTTTACGCTGGAAAAGCCGATCGTCGATGGATGGGGCACGGTGCGTGTCGACGACACGATCTGGCGCATCGCCGGTCCCGACACGCCGGCTGGAAGCAAGGTGAAAGTGGTGAAAGCCGACGGCGCCAAGCTGACGGTCGCCGCGGCATAGGATCCGTCGTCATTGTGAGCGACCGGGTCGCGCGGACGCATGCCTGGGTGCTCCAACCGCCTATTGCCGCAATTGCGCTATCCACCGCTCCGCAAAGCGATGCAGCGGCAGGACGTTTTCCGATAGTTCCCTCCCCAGCGGCGTCAGGCCATAGCCGCCGCCTTCGGCAAGTTCGACAAAGCCCGCCTCCCGCAACTCGGACAGCCGCGCCTGCAGCACGGTCGGCGAGGCCTCATCGCAGGCGGTGCGCAGCGCGCGCGAGGTCAGCGACCGCTCGCGCAATTCCCAGAGAATCCGCAACGTCCAGCGCCGGCCGAGCAGGTCGAGCAGCGCCATGATCGGGCGGCCCGTGCGCGAGCCGCGGACCGCGCGCTTTTTCACCGTCGGAGCCGATTTCGGCATGAAAACCCTCTGTTGCGTTTCGCTACGGATATTGTAGCATATTGCTACGTTTAGTGTAGCACGGGAGCCCGCCATGTCATCAACAACCGCGCCATCAACAACCATGTCGTCCGCAGCCATGCCAGCCGCCACCAAGTCGCGCATCGCGCCGCTCGATCCGCCGGACATCCAGCAGCAGTTCGACCGCATCATGCGCGGCGCGCCCCCGCTCATTCTGTTCCGCGTCCTGGCCGGCCACGCTCGCGCCTGGGAAAAATTCCGTGCCGGCAGCCTGTTGGACCGCGGCCCGCTCAGTTTGAGGGAGCGCGAGATCGTCATCGACCGCACCTGCGCGCTCAACAGATGCGAATATGAATGGGGCGTGCATGTCGCGACCTTTGCGGACCCCGCTCATCTCACCGCCGATCAGGTTCGCGCCACCGTGCTTGATGGTACCGACGCGCCATGCTGGTCGGAGGCGGAGAGGGCGCTGATCGCGGCCGTGGATGCGCTGCATCATCGCGCGACCCTGAGCGACGCCGAGTTCAAGACGTTGTCGGTCCATCATGATGATGCGCAGATCCTTGAGATCATGCTGCTCTGCGGCTTCTATCGCACCGTCTCTTATCTCGCGAACGGCCTCGCCTTGCCGCTGGAGGAGAAGGCGGCGCGGTTTCCGGCCGCCACGTAACACCCATCGCCCGGAACCCCGACCCCTAAGCCACCCCCGCGCGCAGCAGATCATGCAGATGCAGGATGCCGACGGGCTTGTTGCCATCCGTCACGACCAGCATGGTGATCTTCGCCGAATTGAGCAGCTCCACCGCTTCGGAGGCGAGCGAGTCGCGGCCGATCGTCCTGGGGTTTCTGGTCATGACGTCGTCGACCAGCGCGCTGAGCAGGTCGGAGCGCATCTTCCGGCGCAGGTCGCCGTCGGTGATGATGCCGGCCAGCAGCCCGCGCGCATCGACGATGCAGACGCAGCCGAAGCCCTTCGCGGACATCTCGACCAGCGCGTCGGCCATCCTGGTGCCGAGCGGCTTCACCGGCAGCGCGGCGCCGCTGTGCATGAGGTCGCTGGTATGCTTCAGCATCGCGCCGAGCTTGCCGCCCGGATGGAAGTTCGCGAACTGAAGCGCGGTGAAACCGCGGCTTTCCAGCAGCGCGATCGCGAGCGCATCGCCGATCGCCGCCTGCATCAGGGTCGAGGTGGTCGGCGCCAGATTGTGCGGACAGGCCTCGCGCGCCTTCGGCAGCTCCAGCACGATCCGCGCGGCCGCGCCCAGCGACGATCCCGCATTCGAGGTCACCGCGATCATCGGGATGGCGAAACGCGCCGAGTAATTGACGAGGTTCTTGAACTCCGGCTGCTCGCCCGACCACGACAGCGCGAGGATCACGTCGTCCGGCGTGATCATGCCGAGATCGCCGTGGCTTGCTTCGGCCGCATGCACGAAGAAGGCGGGCGTGCCGGTGGACGCGAGCGTCGCCGCGATCTTGCGCGCGATGTGACCGGATTTGCCGAGCCCGGTGACGATGACGCGGCCCTTGGCCTCCCGGATCAGCTCGACCGCGGCGGCGAAGGCCGCGCCAAGCGGTCCCTGCAAGGCGGTGGCGATCGCGGCGATCCCGCTGCCGCCGACCTCGAGGGTGCGCAGCGCCGATTGCACGGCCGCGCTGGCCGCGGCCGATGATGTCGCCATCAGGGGTTTTTGACTTGGCATGTCTCGATCCAGGAGGAGGGCGACGCCCCCAGCGCCCCATACCGCTCCTTAGCATGATTTGGATTGGCGAGGCGATCCGGCATGCGCGGCTCTCAACGGCTCATTAACCATAATTGTTTTACCTCTGTTAACGACATTTTCCGCAAGAAACCGTTCTGCGTGGGCGGGAAGGGGTCATGAAGCGTTTGATTTCGTTGAGGTATATTGATCGTGCCAAGGGGGCCAGGGAGCGGCCGGATCGCTTGCGCGCGCGTCTGCCGCGCGATCTGGCCGTGCCTTGCGCTGACCGCCCTCAATTCCCCGCCAGCGCACGCGCAAGCGCTGACGCCGGCGCTCTTCAGCCCCGAGCAAGGCGGCTTTGTCACGCCGCAGGACAGGCCGCTGCGGCGAACCGCGGCTGACACCGGCGACATATCGCTCGATCCGAGCAGCGCGACCAAGCCGTCCGAGCGCGGCAGGGCGCCATCGCGCATCGGAAAGCCGCCGACCTATGGCCAGCCTGCCGCCAGCGGCGCCGCCGCGTCCGGCTTCGACTCGCTCAACCGCAAACGCAAGCCGGCGAAATATTATCCGGCGCAGGTGCGGCCGAAGCAGCCTGGTCCGGGCTCGCCGCCGCCCATCAACGCCGCCAGCCAGTTGCGGCCGTCGATTCCGCCGTCGGAGAGTGCGAGCAAGCCGCCGATCCCGCCTGCGATGGCGGGCACCGTGGCCGGCCAGCCGCCGCGCAAGCGGCTCAAGATCGACGACGATCCGTTCGGCGCGGTCGGCGATGATGCCGGCGGCTTCCTGGTCAAGTCGGCGCTCGAAGTCTCCGGCGGCTATGACAGCAATCCCGGCCGCACCTTCCAGCCGAAGGGCTTGCCCACTTACGTCGTGGCGCCCGAGTTTCTCGCGGTCTCGGACTGGGATCGCCACGCGCTGGTCGCGGATCTGCGCGGCTCGTTCACCGGCTATGGCGGCAGCCTGCCCGAGACGATCGACGGCGCGATCAATCCGGCGCCCACCAATATCGACCGTCCGGATTTCATCGGCCATGTCGACGGCCGCCTCGATGTCTCGCATGACACCGATATCGGCGCGCAGCTTCGTTTGCGCGTTGCGACCGACAATCCCGGCAGCCCGAACATCCAGGCGGGGCTTGCCAGATATCCGATCTATACGACGCTCGGCGGCACCGTGGGCTTTGACCAGGCATTCAACCGCCTGCAGATCTCGGGCGGCGCCACGATCGATCGCACCGTCTACCAGAATTCGACCCTGACCGATGGTTCGATGTCGAGCAATGACGATCGCAATTTCAATCAATATGGCGGCGTGGCGCGGATCTCGTACGATCTGAGGCCGGGCGTCAAACCGTTTGCCGAGGTCGAAGCCGACAGCCGCGTGCATGATCTGCCGTTCGACCGCAGCGGTTATCAGCGCGATTCGAGCGGCGGCTATGCCAAGGCCGGCACGTCGTTCGAGCTCTCGCGGCTTCTCACCGGCGAAGTCTCGATCGGCTACGCCGCGCGCAACTACATCGATCCGCGGCTGAACCGGCTGGACGGCCTGCTCACCTCGGCGTCGCTGATCTGGACCGCGACGCCGCTGACGACGGCGAAATTCTACGCCGACACCCAGATCGCCGAGACGACGCTCGCCGGCACCTCGGGCGTGCTGGTGCATACCTATACGTTCGAGGTCGATCATGATTTCCGCCGCTGGCTCACCGCGATCGGCCGGTTCACCTACGGCACGCTCGACTATCAGGGCGACAACCGCACCGACAAGACCTACTCGCTCGAAGGCGACCTGATCTACAAGCTCACCCGCGACCTCTGGATCAAGGGCACGCTGCGCTACGACGCACTGGTCTCCAACGTCCCGCTGTCCAGCGCGAACGCGACCGTGGCGCTGCTCGGCGTCCGCGTGCAGAATTGATCTCATCTCTCCCGGCAAGCATAACCACGCATCAAAATCTCCCGCCGCCCCTGCGAACGCAGAGGCCCATAACCACAGGCCCGTGTTGCCCTGCGAAGCCATAGCTCCAGCTTTCTTCAACGACGGCTCCCGCATCGCGACCGCTGACAGTCTCCCCACGAGCCGGAAGCCATACCGCATGATCCATGGAGCAAGCACTCGCGTGCACGCCTGTGATAACAACGGACACCTGTGGTTATGGGCCCCCGCGTTCGCAGGGGCGACGACTAAAAATTCCTGGCAAAGCGAAGCCGCCCTGCGGGCCTGACGTCTCGATTCAACCTGTCAAACAGCAGAGAAGCAAAGCTTCGCGTTCCCGCGGCGCGGTTCGCGTCCGGGTGATGCTTCGCACTTGCCCTCTTGATCAAGAGAGAGGGCACAGGGAAGGCCGGGTGCTGGCCGCACCCATGGTCCGCGTGCAACAAGAAAGCACGCGGCAGAACCACAGGTTCAGCCGAGACAGCCCGGCCTTCCCTGCGCAATGGTTTCAACGGCTTATACGCGCTCTCCCCGGTGACCGGGCTCTTTTGCCACCGTCGCCTTGCAGATCGCAGCGCATCTGACGCCCGGTTGGGCTCCGCGCGCATCATGCAAGGCTTAGCGCCAGCGTCGGGGCGCCAGGACCACACGACTTCGCCGTCCGCGCCAGCGTCGCTCGTCCTGCGCTTGAACAATCGCTCACGGGAGACCGCCCCGCCATCGTTCACGCGCGCAACGCAACCGCGTCCATCGCATTCCGAAATCCAGCGTTCGTGACGACGCGTACGCCCCTCAAGTGGACCGGAACGCGCCAACGATACGGCTGATTTTAGTGCTTCGCGAAGCGGTTTATTTTTTGCGTGGGGAGTGGACGGGGCAAATCAGATTGAAACGGATGGGGAAATTTGTTTCTGCACGCAGGCAGTTTTGGTGCGGCTCGGCAACCATTGGGATTCCCATGCCGCATAGCGAGTGATATGACGTAACTACTCGCAGTACGAGCAAAAATATGTTAAATAATCGCTCCGGTGTGATTCTTACGGCAAATTCGTGAGGAGCTGTGCTTGATCGACGCTCTCGAGAAAGGGTCTGGTGCCAGCGAGGCGGACGTTGAGCTCAAGGTCATAACGCCGCTGCTCATAAATCAGAATTATTTAGAGATTCCTGCAGCATCAATTCAGGGCAAGAAATATCTTGCGCCGGCCGCGCTGGACAAAAGCGCAGGGAGATCGGGAGGCTACTACCCCGACTTTTCAGTATGGGAGCTTGCACTTCCAATTCTGATCGTTGAGGCAAAAGAACCTGAAGTGCCGGTTGACGTGGGTTTTCGCGAAGCTGCACTGTACGCGCGTCATCTCAACACGCTGTTTAAGCACGGCACCAACCCGTGCAGTTTTGTACTTTCCTGCAATGGAAACGAGCTGTCCTACGGGCATTGGGACAGCAGCCCCACGGCAGTCGTTCGAATTGCGGATCTTCGCATTGGAAGTCGTGAGTTGGAGGCACTACGAAACTTCTGTCACCATCGTATCCTTGAAACCCATGCCGCACGATGTCTCGGAGCGCTCCGCCTTGATCGCGCTGTCGAACCTCAGACCCTCGCTGGCGGGCAATCGCTTATCAATTCCAAGAAGCCGTACAACACGTTCGCGGCCGAGCTTGCCCCTTTACTGCGAAGGTATTTCACCTCAACCACGCAAAATAGCGATCCAGAGATTTACGAGAGGGCCTACGTTGGTTCAGACGACGTAACGGAATACGACCGCATTCTGGAATCGCTCTTGAAGGAAAGAGTGGCGGCGAGAAGAGCGTTATCGGAGGAACTGAACCCAACGAAGGCTAAAGAGCCGAAATTGGCTGCCGCGATTAACAAGTTCAAAACTGATCGCTCAACCGAAGGAGAACTCCAACTCATCACAGGAGGCGTTGGCACGGGAAAATCGCTATTTGCCCGTCGTTATAAGGAGCTGTTGCAGCCTGAGGAGCAGCGAAAGTGGACGCATTGGGCATTCATCGACTTCAACGCTGCCCCGGCCCCATTGGGCTCTGCACAGAATTGGCTCTGCCAGCAGTTTATCGATAGCTTTAACCGGGAAAATTCCTCATTCGATCCATATGCAAACGCAAATCTCACCCGAATTTTCTCTCAGGACCTTCAAAAGCGCCGGGGCATCTACGACGAAACGAAAAAGCGAGTGTCCGTGGGCGAGGCGGAGAAACTACGAATAGATGATCTTCAGAAATGGCAAGCCGATCCTCAGCGCATGGCCTTTGGCATCTGTCGACACTTCTCGTTTGAGCGTCGTGAGGTAGTCGTCGTTGTAATGGACAACGTTGACCGTCTAAGTCTCGACAATCAACTTGAGGCTTTTGCTCTCTCGCTATGGTTCATGGATCAATCTAAGGCGTTCGTCGTTCTGCAGATGCGTGACGAAACATATGAGCGGTTCAAAGACAAACCCCCGCTCGATACCTTTCGCACGGGCGTAGTTTTTCACATTCCACCGCCGCGATTTCTTGATGTGGTAAAGCGCAGACTTGAACTTAGCCTTGAATATTTGGCTGCAAATACCAGCCAGACCCTTGAGTACTCTCTCAACAGCGGCATCCGTATCCGTTACCCGAACTCGATGTTGGGAGAGTTCTTGAAGTCAATCTATCTAGAGCTATTCGACCGCAAGCAAAACGTCTCCAGAGTTTTGCAAGGGCTTGCAGGTCGGGACGTGCGCAAGGCACTCGACATGTTCGTGAGTATCTTAAACAGTGGCCATTTGCAGGAGGAGGCAATTACTTCAACTGCCCGCGGCGCGGGTGGGATCGGCATACCCGAATATAGGGTGCTGAAGATTCTAATGCGGACCGAGTACCGATTCTTTCACGATAATTCCGGGTTCGTTTCGAACCTATTTCACGTGGACCCAACATGGGCACAACCCAATAATTTTATTCTTCCTGAGATTCTGTTCTGGCTATGCGACAATCGTAAGCTTCGAGGCGAAATAGGGTTGGAGGGCTTCTTTTCTGTCGAACGTATCGCAAACGAGCTGCAGTACAGTGGATTTGTGCGTGAGGATGTGCGTGCTGCGTGTTCATGGCTGCTGAACAAGAGCTTGGTGGAGGCGGATCACATGAATACAGCCAGGGTTGATTTCGGGGATTGTGTTAAAGTGACTGCGTCAGGTTTCATTCACCTACGCATCCTCTGTGAGCGGTTGGAGTATCTCTATGGCGCGCTGACCGTCACGCCAATTTCTGACCGGCGAGTTGCGGAACAAGTCGCCGAGTACCTGAAGCGAGAAAATCAGCAAGGCTATCAGGGAGCTTTCCAACAAGCTCGATGTGTTGAACTCTTTTTGGAATATTTGAGGGACCAGCACGCACAACTACTTGCTGCGTTCCACGAGTTCGGCGGAGCGCGTCCGG
>Ga0210406_10003082_pt1 | contig 18507 bp, 15 predicted proteins | sample IncBWC30MmetaG_FD_155454 | JGI IMG/M metagenome (GOLD analysis project Ga0210406, IMG submission 155454) | Forest soil microbial communities from Barre Woods Harvard Forest LTER site, Petersham, Massachusetts, United States - Inc-BW-C-30-M | ecosystem: Environmental > Terrestrial > Soil >... | reverse complement strand
GCAATTGAAGGATGACGCGAAGATCATCGACTACGCCGAGAAGGGCGGCCTGGTCTACGAAGGCATCGGGAAGCAAGCCAAGCCGGAGGGTACCAGCGACCAGGATTTTGCGACGCGGATTCAGGAAGAGAAGGACTCGTTGAAGACCACGCACGATTTTCTCGAAAGTGTCGGCTTCAACGCGATTGCCGACGAGAAGGATGCGAAGAAACGGATGTCGCACATCGAACGTTTCACGGCGGCGTTTCCGAGTTCGCAATTTCAGGAGCAAGTCTCGCAATACGCCATGTACACCCTGGGACCGGGACAACTGAATGATCCGGCGCGGCTGGTGGCCTTTGGGGAAAAGAGCCTGGCGGCGAATCCGAACAGCATGCCGGCGCTGCTGATGCTCGCCAACACTTATGTGGAGGAGGCGAAGCCCGCGAGCTGGGGCAAAGCGATTACCTATTCGCAGAAAGTCATAACGCTTGCCAAGGCCAACGAGCCGGATGCCGATCGCACGCGCAAGCTCTCGGCCGGGGTGGCGCATTCGACACTGGGCTACGCCTACATGAAACAGGACAAGACGGCCACCGCGATTCCGGAACTGAAGTCGGCGTCGGGCTTGCTCAAGGGCCAAGACGATGTGGCCTACGCAACTGCCTTGTACCGCCTGGGCTATGCCTACGCGAAGCTCAGCAAGACTACGGAGGCGCGGGAAGTGCTCGGCGAGGCGGTCAAGATTTCGGGGCCGCTCCAACAGCCGTCGCAGGAATTACTGGAGAAGGTGAACACCGCGAGATCGAAGGGGAAGTAGTCTGACTGGCCACGCTGCGATACGCGAAGATTAGTTGCGGACGGCATAATGCAGCCTGACCACGCCGTCCGTGAACTTCGTGCTCGAGAGCAGTTTTAGAGGCACAGTGCGGCGACTGGGCGCGATCAACGGAATGCCTTCACCGATAAACTTGGGAACCACGCCAATCATGAACTCGTCGATCTCTCCTTCGTCGAGAAACGAGGCAATGATGCCGGCACCACCCATCATCCAGATGTCCTTGCCCTTTCCCTTTCGCAGACTGGTTGCGAACTCTTTGATTGATTCGCTCACAAACTCCACGCCCGCTGGCGCGGGCGATGGCAGGGGGCCGCGCGTAAAGACATAGTTCTTCACTCTCGTGTCGAAGGCCGATCCGGTCACGCCTTTCTTTTGAAAATCGAGCGCCACATCGCATGTCTTCCTGCCCCACAGGATCGTGTCGATCGATTTGTAGAACTGATTCATGCCATAGTTACCCTTTGGACTTGGACCGTCTAGCCAGTCGACCGAGCCGTCGCGGCGGGCAATGAAGCCATCGGCGCTGGTGGCGATGCAGACGATAATTTTGCGCCTGCGCGACATAGCGGTATCGAGAGTGGTCAGATTCTAAACCGGGCACATGAGGATTTCCAGCAACTAGACTCAAGGAGGGAAGTGCCCGGTAGGAACTCGGAATAAAATGCCGCAGATTTCTCCAACGGAGTTTCAAGCGTTACCTCTTCGCGTGCACACGCTTCTCGCCGAAGTCCCGTTGCACGACGTCTGGGCGGTTGATTTGCCGAAGTACCGCGACGGCATTACTCTTTTTGAATTTCTTCACCAGGGTGGCTTGTGCGGAACTGCCAGACTTCCGGCGATGGCCCGTGCGCTGATGAGCCTGCGTCTTTTTCTCGGACGCATTTTTCGACTTGAGGATGAACCAAATGATGCCTTGGCAGCCTCGTTTGTCTGCCGCCTGACTCCAGATGACTGTGCCCGTTCACTGGTCGTGTCTGGAACTCGGGAGGGACTCTTCCGCGCTGTTTATCGTTTCAAAAACGAGCAACTCCTCGAGATCCAAAATCGTACTGTCCGTGCCGCAGCCCTCAACGCCCTCGTTGAGAGGGCCGAGAGCTATCGTTTCTACTTTGCGGTCTACGTGCGCCCGGGAACGCGGATTTCGCGGATCTACATGGGGCTGATCGATCCGTTCCGAAAGTGGATTGTCTATCCGGCGATGTTGAAAACTGTTCGCACGAGGTGGGATCAGAGATTTGCCGCGGGCTAGGGCTTGGCGAGAGCGTCCGAGAGCAAGTGTGCCTTGACGGCTAGTTTGTAAGCCCGCTGCAGGTCGCCAGCTGAGTCGGCAGCTTTCACTTGCTGCATGAAGCGCTTGATCTGTGCAACGGTATCCTGCTCATCCTTGGTCAGTTGACGACCGGAAAGTTTTTGCAACGAAGCGTCGGTCGTGGCCAACAGCTTATTGGTGGTTTCCCGCTGGCGTGTCGCCTGCTCTTCCGTCATGCCCTGGGCCAATTGGGTGGTGGGCTCAATCGTACCTCCTCGGTGGATCACCCTCTTCTGCGGTTCTCCTCCGGCCCCTGCAGAGTGCTTTTTCTGGCTCGCGGATTTCTTGCCTGTAGCACCCGCCTTTGGCTTGGGTGGCGGCAGTTGCGTGGAGTCGGGAGTTGTCTGCGGCTTTGTTCCGACGTCGGCAGGCTGACTTTGATCCTGCTGCGGCGTGGCTGGCCTGTCGTCGGGCTGCGATTGGGATGGCGGAGCGGGAGTGTCCGAGTGGGGAGGTTCCTGGGCTGGCTCTTGATAAGACGCGCCCGCGTTGTTGAATGACACAGGCGCGCCGCCCACATGTCCGCTTGCAGACACGTGCAGCAGCGCGCACAGTCCGAGTATGCCGGCCAGATACATACTTATCCTGTGATGCGCCCCAAACAAAACGTGAACCTGCTCAATTTTATGACGTCAGCGAGGCTTTGGGAAGCAAGCTAAACAGGCTGGCAGCTTGAGCTTCCGGGGCATAGATGAAAGTAGGGGAGAAAGAGGGGGCGGAACGGCGACTTCAGCACGCCAGCCCGATTCGAACAACCTGCCTTCTACCGCGTCCGCGCCGCCACTTCGCGCGCGGCACCGAGTGTAGATTCCGCCAGTGGCAGACACAGCCGGAACCTCGTACCCTTGCCTTCCGTGGTTTCGAAGTCCACCGAGCCGTAGTGCCACTGCATGACCTGGTAGGTCTGCGCCAGCCCGATACCGCTCCCACCCTTTTTCGTGGTGAAGTAGAGCTCGAAAATCTTTTCCTGGGCTTCCCGGGGGATGCCGCCACCCGTGTCCTGAATCTCGACCACAACCATTCCTTCTTCGCGGCGGGCGTTGATCGTCAGTTGCCCGCCCTCGCTCATGGCCTGCACCCCGTTGATGACCACGTTCAGAATCGCTTGTTTCATGAAGTCCAAGTCTGCCTTAACCGGCAGTGCATCGTTGGGCAGATTTCTGACGATGGCGACGCCATGTTGATCGGCATCGGGTGCTGCCAGGGAAGCGACTTCCTCAAGGAGCCTCCGCAGATCAACTTCTTCCAGTTTCAGGTCGCGCGGTCGCGTGAAGTCTACGAGGATCTGGACCACGCGATCCAGTCGATGTATCTCGCTCCCGATAATGTCGACGTGGCGGCGAGTTCCGGGATCCATCTGCTGCAACTTGCTCTGCAGCAGATGAAGATGCAGCACGATGGCATTGATGGGATTTTTTACTTCGTGGGCCACGCCCCGTGTCAAGCGTCCGCTGGCGGAAAGGCGTCGCGACATCTCGATCTCGTCTTCCAGCCGCCGCACGGTTTCGGTATCACGCATGATGAGCAGCGCGCCGATCTGCGTGGTCTTTTCCTGGATGAAGTCGAGCGAAACCTGCACGCGGCGCCCATTCGCGGATTCAATTTCGCGTTGCATGAGTGGCCGCCGCCGCTCGAATGCATCGAGCAGGATCGCACTCAATGGGGTACCGCTCTTGAATACTTCACGTGCGGTACGACCAAGCATTTCTCCGCGGGGGCGGCCCAGAAAGCGTTCTACTGAAGCGCTCACCAACACTACCCGCAAATCGCGGGTGAAGAGCATAAGGCCATCCTGCAAGTTGGCCATCAACTGGTCGACGTTATCTTTAAGGGCCGAAAAGATTTCTTTGGCGTCGCGCACCTGCCGGCCCAGGTGAGCGATCTTCAGAGTGACCAGCCCGTACTCGTCGTGATCGGACTCGGCATCTTCCTCGATGCTCCCTCCCGTGGCGTAGTCGAGGTTGCGATTGATTTCCTCCAGGGGACCGAGAGCCAGGCGCGAGATCAAGGCCGCAAGCAGCAGGGAGAGGAAGATCGAGGCGCCCGAAAAGTACAGGGCGTGTTCGAGTCGCGGGGTCAATTCGTTCCTCAAAAGAACGGTTGAGATGCCGACCTGCACCGTACCAAACGGCGTGCCGTTCAGTTGCAAGGGCACGGTCACGTCGTACACCGCCGATGGGCTGTAGATCATGCGCAGTTGATCGCGAAAGCGCGCATTGCGCAGGCGCTCAAAATTCGGGCGCGGGCTCAGTATCTTCCCGTCGAGGTCGGCATTGCTGTGAAGCATGGCCCGTCCCGTCGGCCCTACGATGGCGGCGTCATAAACGATCGGTACGTTTCCCACCGACGAATCCAGCATGTCGTTGAGGTTCGTGTCTTCCTTGAGGTATTCCTCGATGGCCAGTTGAACGGACTTGCTGTTGTCTGTATCGACACGCGTGCTGCCCAAATCCGGTACGGCGTTGCTGGCTGAATAGACGAGTTGCTGGGCGAGTAGTTGGGCGATGTCGCCGGCGGCCGTCAGGCGCTGCCGCAGAAGCTGGGAGATATACAGATAGGAAAACGCCGACACCATCACTACGACCATGAACGTGATGGCGAGAATGATTTTTGTTTTCCGGCGCATGGTCAGGGTTCGGATTCAGCGCGCAGCTACTGCAGGCACCGTCAAGGGGAGGTTGATGACGGGTCTACTCCAGCTTTTCTGCGTCTGCATCCGTCGAGTTGCTTCCATACTCCTTCAACTTGTTGTGCAAAGTCTTCAGACTGATTCCCAGAATTTCTGCGGCGCGGGTCTTGTTGTTGCTGGTCGCCTCCAGAGTTTTCAGAATCAGCATCTTCTCCGCTTCTCCTACGGTGGTGCCCACGCCCAGGCGAACCGCGTCGGGATCGTTGGCCGCTTGCCGGACCGTGATCTGGCCAAAGCCGGGTGGAAGATGTTTCGTTTCCACCACCGCCCCCTCGCAGACGATGACGGCTCGCTCGAGCGTGTTGCGCAGTTCGCGCACATTTCCGGGCCATGAGTAGTTCTTGAACTGGTTAAGCACGGCCTCGCTGACGGTCGCGACCTTTCGTCCATGCTTCAAACTCATGTCGGCCAGCAGGGTTTGCACGAGTTCCGGAAGGTCTTCCTTGTGTTCTCGAAGGGAAGGCATGTGGATGTTGAATACGTTCAGTCGATAGTAGAGGTCATTGCGCAACTCGCCCCGGGCCACAGCCTCGTCGGGAACCTTGTTGGTCGCGGCCAGCACGCGGACGTCGACCGAAGTCTCTACCTTGCTGCCCAGACGCCGCAGTTTGTGATCCTCCAGAACGCGCAGGAGTTTTGCCTGCGTGGCCACCGGCATTTCGCCGATTTCATCCAGCAGCAGGGTCCCGCCTTCGGCTAGTTCGAAACATCCGGTGCGGCGTTCGAGCGCGCCGGTGAAGGCGCCCTTCTCGTGGCCGAAGATTTCGCTCTCAATCAAGGTTTCGGGAATCGCTGCGCAATTGATCGGCACGAACGGCTTTGATCGCCGTGGGCTCAGTTCGTGGATGGTGCGTGCCACCATCTCCTTGCCCGTTCCGCTTGCGCCCGTGATGAGCACTGACGCAGTGCTGGGGGCCACCATTTCGATCAGGCGGAAAATCTCCTGCATTTTCTTGGAAGAGCCGACCAGTTGCCCAAGCGATCCCGAATCTCGCAACTTGCGACGGGTCACTTCAAGTTCCACTTTAGTGCCGAGCAACTCTGAAGCGTTCTGCAGGATGGTGCGCAGCCGGTTGGTATCGATGGGCTTGGTGATGTAGTCGTAGGCCCCCATGCGCATGGCCTGGACAGCGCTGTCGATAGTTCCTTGCGCTGTCATCACAATGACCGCGATCGTGTGCGCCTGTTCGGCCAATCGCTCCAGCAGTTCCATACCGCTCACGCGCGGCATTTTCAGGTCGGTCACGATAATGGAAGGCGTCCATTGCGTCGCCTTATCCCATCCCTCCATGCCGTCGGCGGCGGTGTCCACCCGGTATCCCCACGAGTTAACCAACTCGGCGAGACCGGTGCGCTCGTTCTCTTCGTCTTCTACGATCAGGACTTTTTCTTGGCTCATAGGTTCGCAGACCCATTATTCAGGTTTCGAGCACACTCTAGCAAGGCAGCAGGCTTGGATGCGGATCGGACCTCAACAACTCATGGAAATGCGCCCGAATACGCCGCAGCGTCGCGCACATCGTCGGGCGCCAATGTCAAACTGAGACGCAGGCTGCGGTTTTCCGTCGCAAGCCATTGCAATTGCAGGTACTGGATACAGTAATATTTCACGTCGCAGATTTCACTTTGCGGTAAGGTTGCTGTTAGAATCTGCGGTCTCAGTAAGCGTCTGTCTTTCGTATCCTTTGCCGGCTCGTTGATTGGATTTGACCCCAGGTTGAGGTTGTTGGTCTAGTTCCGGAGGATTCCATGTCAGCTTCTTATGGTTCACGAAACGGGCAGGCGTTTCGGCTGTGCCTTTTTCTGACCCTGGTGTTCATTCTATTTTCTAATCTCGCTTCGGCCCAACAGACTCCGCCGAAGTTCGATATTTTCGCCGGTTATCAATGGTTGAATCCGGGCGGGAATGTGCCGGGCGGCCCTGACGGTAACGGCGGCGTTTTGCCCTTCAAGTTGCCGAGCATGGGCAAGGGCGGCGGTCTCGCGTTTGGTTATAACTTTCATCCCAACTTCGCACTCGAAGGCGACATCGGAGTCAACCTTAAAGATCAGTTTGATATAAGCACCTTCTCAGTTGGACCGCGCTTCACCTGGCGCAGCGAGGGCTTCAACGTGTTTGTGCACACCTTGCTGGGTGACAACCATCTCACCAGTCCGGTGGGCGCGCGCAACGGGATTGGCGCGATTCTCGGCGGCGGTATCGATTTGCCGATCGTGAAGCGAATCAGCCTGCGCCTCATCGAAGCTGATTACCAGTGGGCTCGTCAGAACTACGCCAGCGTTGTCTCCCCCAGCCAGCCCGACCTTCGTCGGCCGAGCTTCGAGGGCGCACGTCTGCGTTCCGGCGTGCTGTTTAACTTCGGCGGCGAGCCTGAAGTTCCGCCCACCGCAAATTGCTCCGTGGATCACGCGGAGGTGATGCAAGGTGAACCGGTAACGGCGACCGTTTCCACGACCAACTTCAATCCCAAGCATTCTCTGACCTACGCCTGGAGCGGCAATGGCGGTACGGTTACCGGGAAAGATACGTCGGCTGCCATCGACACCAAGGGCGTGGCCGGCGGCAATTACACGGTGACCGCCCACGTCACCGATCCCAAAGTGAAAAAGAATGGCGAGGTATCGTGTAGCGCCAACTACACAGTGAAAGAGCCGCCGAAGAATCCCCCCACCGTCAGCTGCACCGCAAATCCGGCTAGCGTGCAGGCAGGTGCGAAGTCCCAGGTGGTTTGTACTTGCAGTAGCCCCGACGGCGTACAGGTTGCGATGGACAAATGGCACACGAGCGGTGGTACGGTCTCGCCTGAGGCCAATGTCGCGGTTCTTGATACCACTGGTGCTTCGCCCGGTCCCATCACGGTTACTGGAACGTGCGCGGATACACGCGGCTTAACGGCGGACGGTACGGCGCAAGTAACGGTGGAGAATCCTCCGCCTCCGCCACCGAAGGCCAGCAAGCTGAGCCAGTGCGACTTCCCGAACGAGAAGAAGCCGTGGCGCGTGGACAACACCTGCAAAGCCATCCTTGATGACGTGGCTCTGCGCCTGCAGCAGGAAGCGGACGCGAAGCTGGTTATCGTGGGCAACGCCGATCCGAGCGAGAAGCGCAAGGATCTCGCGGCGGAACGCGCGCTGAATTCGAAGGCCTATCTCTCGGGCGGCGAAGCCAAGCAGGCGATCGATGCCACCCGCATTGAGACGCGTACCGGCAGCGGCGGCGCCAAGACGGCGGAGTACTGGGTTGTGCCGGCAGGCGCGACCTTCGACTCCGCAGGTACGGAAGCCGTGGACGAAACCAAGGTGCAACCGGTTCCGGATCACCCGAAACCGGCTGCCAAAAAGAAGGCGGCGCCGAAAGCCCAATAGCCGTCTTTTCAATGCATCAGGGCCGGTCGGCATCCCCCGACCGGCCCATTTTTTTGCTTCCCTTAGGTAACTTGAAGGGGGCTGGTTACGCTGTCACTCTCAGACCGCAAGGTATACTGTCCAAAACAGGGGCTGACACACACATGATTTCCAGAAGCATAACCGGTAAGTTATTGACTGTATTGGCCATGTGCCTGGCCTACAGTGCATCGCTTTGGGCGGGGCAGTGGGCCGCGATGGGGCCCGACGGGGGCGACGTACGTACCCTCACTTACGATCCTCACAATCCGGATCGGGTCTTCCTGGGAACCAGCACGGGCGTGATTTTTGTCTCCGAAAATGGGGGGCAGGACTGGTCGCGCTTCGCTCATCTGGGAACCGGTGATGAATACGTGCTCGATCACATCGTCGTGAATCCGCAGAACTCCAACATCATGTACGTGTCGGCCTGGAGCGCGCAAAGCCAGCAGATCGGCGACATTTTCCGCACAACGGATGGCGGCAAGACCTGGCAGACGCTGCCTGCGATGCATGGCAAGTCCATTCGTGCGATGGCCATGTCGGCCTCTAATCCGAAGACTCTGGTTGCGGGAGCGCTCGACGGCGTATTCCGCACCAACGATGGGGGCAACGACTGGGAGCGGATGTCACCAGCGGGCCACGCGGAGATCAAGAACATCGAGTCGATCGCAGTTGACCCGAAAGATCCGAATGTTGTGTACGCCGGTACGTGGCATCTGGCATGGAAGACGGCCGATGGCGGCGCCAACTGGCAGCACATCAACAAGGGCATGATCGATGATTCTGACGTGTTTTCGATCATTGTGGACCATACGAATCCTTCGAACGTTTTTGCCAGCGCCTGCTCGGGTATTTACAAGAGTGTGAGCGCGGGCGAGCAGTTCTCCAAGATCCAGGGAATTCCGTTTTCAGCTCGCCGCACGCGCGTACTGAAGCAGGATCCCACCAACGAAAATATCGTCTATGCCGGAACCACCGAAGGCTTGTGGAAGACGATGGATCTGGGCAAGACCTGGAAGCGGATCAGCAATCCTGAGGTCGTAGTGAATGACGTGTACATCGATCCGCGCAACGCGAGCCATGTTCTGCTGGCGACCGATCGCAGCGGCGTGCTCGCATTAAATGCGACGGGAACATGGACGGCATCGAACCACGGTTACACGCATCGTTACGTCACGGCGATCGTCCCGGATCAGAAAGACCCGAACATGATCTACGTCGGCGTGGTGAATGACCGCGAATTCGGCGGAGTTTTCTTCTCGCGCGATAACGGCCAGCACTGGCAGCAGAAGAGTGCCGGCCTCGGCGGCAAGGACGTCTTTACTTTGAGACAAGCCGGCAGCGGAGCCCTGGTAGCGGGAACCAACCACGGCAGCTACATTCTTGAGCACAACGCAAACGAGTGGCGCCCGATCAACACCGTGGTGGTCGAGAAGACCGCAACCAAGACAGTGAAGAAGGGCAAGAAGAGCACGCAGGTGGCGAGCAAGACGGTCACGAAGTCCACTCTCGACGCCCGCGTCAACGAAGTCGATATCTCCGGCGATCGCTGGATGCAGGCCACCACCAACGGCCTGTACTTCAGCAAGGATCAGGGCAAGTCGTGGATGGGCGGTCCCGTCCAGGGCGAGAAAGAGTTCCTCTCGGTGCGCGGCCGAGCAAACACGGTTGTGGCCGCAGCCCGGACCAAGGTTTACGTCTCCCACGACAACGGCGTGTCTTTCACGGAACACAGCATGGCCCAGTACGTGACCAGCATACGCGGCGTCACGCTCACACCCGAGGGACAGATCTTTGTCGCCTCGCGCGAGGGCGCGTTTGCGAGCACCGATTCGGGTGCCAGCTGGAGTCATGTCGTGGCCGGACTGCCGGACAAGGACATCACTTCGATCACGTTCGATTCGACTGCGAACCGCCTACTCGCCACCAGCCTGCAGACGGGCGTAGTTTTCCAGAGTACGGACAGCGGCCGCAGCTGGCAGCGTGGTCCCGACTCCGGGTATCCGCTGCGTCGGGTGAGCGTGGTCCACGGCCGGTTCGTTGGAGCCACACCGTTCGATGGCGTGGTCCTTCAGCCGGAGAACGAAGGGCAGAGCGCAGCCGCGGGAGCGGGTGGCGCTTCGAACTAGCTCACAAGCGAGACCATTGACCACCGGAGGACGATCAGTCCTCCGGTTTTTCTTTTGCGCTCCTGACGATTTCGCCTCGGAAGTTCGCAAAAACTACACGGCATGCAAAATTGGTGATTACTTAAGTCATCTGTTTTCAACCATCAAGGGTTGGCACCTCCCTTGCGACTTGTGACCAACAGCCGCACGGGGAGAGGATTGGGCATGAAGGCATCACAGGGCATTGGCCTCGCGGCGCTGACTCTGGCAATCCTGATGGGACTGGCCTGTGGCCATCAATCTTCTGTGCCGGTCGTAGCGTCGGGCGCGCTGACGCCACCCAACACTTCCGGGCTCCCTTTCGAACGAGCGGCGCAGAGTGGCGGAATCTCTCCGACCAATTCCGTAATTCCGCCCGCGGCCCAGCTGCCGGCTGGGACGCCCATCGTGATACGTCTTCGCAAGCCTTTATCGAGTGCGCGCGTACATCCAAATGAGTCGTTTGCAGCTGTCCTGGAAGAGCCGTTAGTAGTCGAGGATCATGTGCTGGCCGAGACGGGTGCTATCGTGACGGGCCGGATCGTGGAAGCGAAGTCCACACATGAGGCGCGCACGCCCGGATATATGCGCCTGACACTGTCTTCGATTTCGATCGACGGAAAACCCGCGCGTATCCGTACCTCCAGCACATTCATCAAGGGAATCCGCCCCAGAAGGCATATCGGCCCCCTGCCGACCGAAAGCGAAGGAACGCTCATCGGCGCGGCCGCCACCAGCAAGGTCTCGACCTCGAACGAGGCTATGGCCCCTGACGCCGCCCCGGAGCCATTGTCGGACGTCACCTTGCGTGAGGCGATCATCAGTCCGGAGCGAAGATTGAGATTTCGGCTGATCGAACCGCTTCCTATTCATCCCTGACAGATCCTTTGCATTGAGGGACCTCTGCTCGGTCCTCCTTCCGCTCCGCTTGCCCGCTTCAGGTGTTTGATCATCACAAAGGGCGGTGACGACCGTACTTAGCATTCCCAGTTTGGTCTCCTATAGTTGTCCCAATTAGGGAGCGCGCGGGTTCAACTCGCGTGAAGCGTCACTTTACGACCCTCCCGGTTTATAAAGCGGACGACCGAGATGGGACAACCTTTTCCGATCCTGGCCAACGGAACGAATCTTGACACCGATATCTTCGAGACTGCGTTCCGCGCGAGTCCCGAAGGCATGGCGGTGGCCGAAGGTGGGTCGATCCGCTACGCGAATCGGGCATTCGCACAGCTCGTAGGACATGCCTCCGCAGATAGCCTCATTGGCAGACAGCTCTCGCGGTTCCGCCCGTCAAGGCATCCCTGTGAATTTGCACAAAGTGCAGGGAGCGACGCGGTCGCGAAGTCGCATCTGTGTCAGTTCGTTTCCAAAAGGCGCGACGGTACACCGTTGCAAATTGAGTCCACTTGCGTACCGTTCCGGTTCGGTCAGCGCGAATTGCAGCTGATCACCATCCGCGATGTGACGGTGCGCGAACGCAGACGGATGGTGCGCGATGGACACGAGCGCTTTCGCGTCATCTTCGAAGCCGCCCACATGGGAATCTTGCAATGCGACCTCAACGGTTTTGTTCTGGAGAGCAACCCGGCAGTCGAACGCATGCTGGGATACACGCGCGAGGAACTTCGAGGCAAGAATTTCCGGGAGATGGCGCACGCGGAAGGAAACACCGGCGCCCGGTGGTTCCGCGAATTGGTGGACGGCAAGCGGGAATCCTACGAACTGGAAGCCCAGTACGAAGGCAAGTCGGCGGCCATGGGCTGGGTCCGGCTTACCGTCTCGCTGGTGCGCGGAGTGGATGCAAGGCCGCAATTCGCGATCTGCATGACCGAAGACATTACCGAGCGCCGGCGTGCCGAACAACGATTGCGCGAGGCAGAGAAGATGGAAGTGGTGGGGCGGCTGGTCAGCGGCGTTGCTCATGATTTCAACAATCTGCTAACCGGAATCATGCTCTATTGCGATCTGCTGATTGCTGGGTTGGACCCCGACAGCCGTCAGATGCGCCATGCGGAAGAGATCCGGATGGCCGGCGAACAGGGCGCAGCACTCATCCAACAGCTGCTGGCAGCGGCCCGGCAGCAGTCGATCGAACCCAAAGTTCTCTCGCTGAATGAAATTGTGCTCAAGACCCGTAACCTGCTCTCCAGGTTGTTAGGCGAGAAGTACGAACTGATCCTGGATCGATCTCGGCATGGTCAAGATCGATCCCGCGCAGGTGCAGCAGGTTCTGTTCAACCTGGTGTTGAACGCGCGCGACGCCATGTCCGGTGGCGGCCCCATCCACGTCAGGACTGGGAATCGCAATCGGGAGGCTGGCGAGCAGAGCCCGAAGCAAAGCACCTCGGGCGTGTTCCTGTCGGTGAAGGACTCCGGGTGTGGCATGACCGCCGACACCCGCGCCCACCTGTTCGAGCCATTCTTCACAACCAAGGCGAAAGGCCGGGGCACGGGGCTTGGCTTGTCGACGGTCCACAACATTGTGACCGGCAACGGCGGAAGCGTGGAAGTCGACAGCGAACCCGAACGCGGCACGCAGGTCACCGTGTTGTTGCCGCGGTTGAGCGAACCGAGCGTTGAGAAAATCAGTCGCTTCACGGTGCATTCGCCGGGAGAAACGATCCTGCTGCTCGAAGACAACACAACCATCCGACAAGCCGCCCAACGGATTCTGAGTGAGTCCGGGTATGCCGTCCTGGAGGCCGCCAGCGGTCCGGAAGCGATCGCCGTTGCCCGCGAGCATCGCGTGAACATCGATCTGTTGCTGGCCGATGTCGACGTGCCCGGCATGAACGGCCGCGAAGCTGCGCTCGAGATCTGCTCCGAACGGCCGCAGTTGAAGGTGCTCTACATGTCCGGATTCGAGCGGCCCGCGCGGCAAGCGGGGCAAGCCACCGTCCTCTTCAAGAAGCCGTTCACCAGTTCCGAACTACTCGAGAAGCTACGAGAAATTCTTGACGGGAATTCCAGTCCGAAGAAATCCGAGAAGCGAAAGCGAGAGAAGCCATGACCACCGCCGAAGTCACTCTGCCCTCTGCCCCACAAATCGAGGGAGCAAATTTCCTGAACCTCCTGGTTGTTGATGACGAACGCGCCATTCGGGAAGCCTGCCGCGAGGTGGCGCAATCGCTGGGTTTTAATACCTTCGGTGCCGACTCGGCGGAGCGCGCGTACCACTTGCTCGAATCGCAGGGTATCGATGCCGTGCTGCTCGATCTGCGTCTCCCCGGGGCAGGGGGTCTGGAAGCATTGAACCGGATCAAGAGCCTTCGTCCGGACGCGGTGATCGTGGTGGTAACCGGCTACGGCACCGTGCAGTCGGCCGTACAGGCCATGAAGAACGGCGCGTACGACTATGTGACCAAGCCCTTCAGTCTCGATGAATTGAAGCTGCTGCTCGATCGCGTGGCCAGCCACTTGAAGCTCAAGAGCGAGAATCGCATCCTGCGTGAGAAGATCAAGTCGAAGCAGGGATTCGGCAGCATCATCGGGCGTTCGCCGGAAATGGAGAAGCTATATCGGATCGTCGCCAAGGCGTTCCGCGATAAACCCTTTATCCCAGTGGACTGCGGTTCCCTGGTTCCGACGCTGATTGAAAGCGAACTGGCCGGGTAACGTGCGCGAACTGGAGAACTGCCTCGAGCGCGTCGCTCCGAACAGGATCACCGCTCGATTCACTTCTCAGGGTGAATGCCATTGCACAACTCAATGGCGACAAGCTGAAAGCTGCCCGCATGCTGGGGATAGGCAAAACCACGCTCTATCGAAAATTGAAGGAATACTCATCGCGATCTTAGCGATCAGACCTTGCTGGCGAACTACCTCAGCACATGCTTCGGGAGTTCCCGGCGGTTATACAGGCCCGATGATTCCCAGACTCATGCTTCCTAGTGCTGAATGGGGAAGAGAAGTGTGGGTGAAGTTCGGTAAGTCCCGCCATACCAATCCACTCGTGGTTGGCTGAAGACGTGCAACGAGCCAGTACATGATCCTTCTTATTACACTTTCCTCCCGCGGTCAGGAATGCGCACAAGCCTCGCTGGCCACTACGGCCTTACCGACGCATGTTGCCTCCACCTTGCAGGCTGCAGTCGCTAAGCTGCGCGAACAGGAGTTTTCGGCAGTCGTCATCGATCAGTGCCTGATGGAAGTTGAGCCCGATGAAGGCGAACTGATGCTGCAACATTTGGGCTCAGCTTTTCCCGTGTATGTGAACTGCGCCATCAGCGGCATCGAGCGAGTCGTGCGGGAGGTGCGAAGTGCCTTAAGTCGGCGTGTGCGGGAAGAAGAGATCGCCCGTGCCTCCGCGGCCCGAATCCTGTGGAGCGAACTGAAGGAGAGCGTGACCGCCATCCTGCTATCCTGCGACCTGGTGCTCGCTTCCAAAGAGGTTCCCGCCAACATGGCTAGCAAGATCCAGGTCATTCATGAGCTGGCAACGCGCATGCGGGGAAGCCTAGCGCCCTCGGAGCAAGCCGGCCCTGCCAACTAGGCCCCCGCAAGGACGCGCCTGCCGCGTGCGTTGGAGGATCGTGATGGGGAGCTCTCCGCCCGGCCCTTGTGTCCCTGCAGCGCCCGTAAGAGGGACGAGTTCCAACCCTGGGGTCCGGGCTTGTTGGCTCGCGCGATGCCTGGCATAGCCTTGCTCACGTCCTCATCGAATGTGCCGTTCAACCCTGGGATCAGGATCGGGCGATCGACGAGCCGAAGCATAGTCAGATCGTTTGCGCTGTCGCCGAGCGCGATGGTGAAAATGCGCGTCTGCCACGCCATCCGGTAGAAGCCGATCAGAACGCTCATCGCCAATCCCTTGTCGCAACTTCCCGTGAAGTGCCAGAAGCGGCCGCCGCGCTGTACGGTGTAGCCGCGTTCCTGGGCCCGGCGCAAGAAAGCCCGAATGGCCGGCCGGTTCGCGCTCGCAAAACGAAACGGCTCGCCCGTTTCACGTTGCCGCGCCATGTGTGCCTCGCGCACGGAAAGTCCGGTATCGCGAGCGACCTCCTCGTCGGTCATCTGGTGAAAGCCGCGGATCGTCACATCCAGCTCTTGCGCAATGCGCCGCAACTCGCGCACCAGTTCGTCATACGGCCTGCCCAGGATCAGCGTGTACGCCCGCGACTGGTTGCCGAGGGTTGCAATCTCGGGGAAGTAGCCAGCGGGAATCACGATCGCCCCGCCATTTTCAACGATGAAGGGATGGGTATTTCCCATGGACCGCCGAAGCGCTTTTACCTCGGTGCGGGTCTTGCTGGTGCAAAAGATCAGGGGAATGCTTTGCCGGCGCAACGACTCCAATGCCCGGGACGCATCCTGCCACGAGTAAGACTGGGGGTCGAGAAGGGTGCCGTCGAGATCGGTGAAGACGAGTGTACGCGTCGTCCTAGAGATGACGAAAAACCTCCTCTTCGGCGACGGACCCCCGAACCTTGGCCTCGATCCACTGGCGTGCCATATCGCGTGCCCCCAAGCCAAATGCGATGGCCAACGCGAATACGATTCCTGCAAACACGATTGCGAAGGCAACCAGCAGCGGCAGGCTTCCAATATGGAGTTGCTCAAGCGCAATCACGACTGCCAGCGTCATCACCAGCACGCGCACTCCCCCGGCGATCAGGCGAGCCCCCGGCCATTGCGCATTGACGGCGGCGAGCAGGGCACTGCGTGAGATCACACGGCTCACCACCACGCCCAGCAGCAGCACAAGTCCAGCAGCGATCATGTTGGGGATGTAATCCACGAAACGCATCACCAGCCCGACGCTGGCGGGCGTGTCGGCGGCGTTCAGCGCAAAAAGAATCGTAAACAGCCACACCAGTCCCTGTACGAAGCGGGCACCCAGGTCGGAGGGGGAGCGGAACACTCCGGTGCGCTCGATCATGCTGGAGAATCCGGTTCTTTGAACAAGTCGATCGAAGCGGGCCAGTTGCAGTAGGCGGAACGTAAGCCAGCGAGCGACATAGGCGAGAAAGCCTCCGATTATCAGCGTGACCAGCACCATGATCAGGATGGGCACGACATGGGCTGACTGATCTGCAATGCGATTGAATGGATCGAGCAACATCCGCTCAAGCATGCTGCGCATGGAGATTCTCCTTTCGGACGGTGTCCCAGCGTTCAGCCAGATACGATTTCTCCGCCTCGAAGACCTGGCCCAGTTGTTCGATGCGTTCCTCTACCTGTGTCGCGTTGCTGTCGGTGACTTCGAGCACAAAGGAGGCGGTGCGGCCCAGGTATAAAGGCACCAGCGATTGCAGCAGGTGGTCGCGATCGATGGTGCGGTAGCGGAAGGCGGTCGCAGCCTCGTAAATCATCCGAACCCAGAGCTTATCGGGGATGTGAAAGCCTTGACCATTGCGATGCACGTAGCTGGTCAGGTCGATGAGGGTCTGCGGCGAGAGAAAGAGGCTGTAGATCTCACGCAAATCTGCAACGCCTTGCTGGGCGGCGTGAATCATGCGGTCAGTGTTCACGGTGAGCGGTTCGACGCCCACTTCGAACGGAAACCCGAACAAGGGCACCTGCTCATAGGAACTCACGTGCCGCCAGATTTCTTCGTAACTCTCCATCAGACGAAAGAATGACCCCACGACCTGTCGGAACATGCTGGTGAGGTCCGCTCCCGGGTCTTTGGCGTCATGAATTTTCGCCCCCAGGTAGGCCTGACCCACGCGGAATCCCTCTGCGATCGCCGTGACCGTCATCCAGATGTCGATGCCGAAGCGGGCCACATCGGTGTCCCAAACGTCTTTCTCCAGATAGCGGGTCGCCAGCCTCCCCGAGAAGCCGAACTCTCCGCCAATCGGCTGCCGCACCGACTTGCCGTATAGAGTCCGCGTCATCGGATAGATGATGCCGTTCGTGATGGTGCCGTCATATTTATGGCGCAGATAGTAGGGAGCGATGTAGTCGTACCCATGCTCGAGGACGGGACGCGCCAGCAGTTCGATCCACCCCGGAGTGATGCTACGCAGGTCGGAATCGACCACCACGCACGCTTTCGCCTTCAAATGCTGCGCGACCGCAAAGATCGTGCGGAAGGCGCTGCCCTTGCCGGGAACGCCATGGTAGGGAGTACTGATGCGGTAGCTGTTGTGCACGGGATGCGACACGAGCAGCAGATCGTCGGCGCCGCTCTCGGCTTGCATCACGACGTCCTGCGTCTTGTCTTTCGAACCGCCATCGGAATTCACAATGACGGACCGCTGGGTAGGGAAATATTTGGCGAGACCCACCGAAACCGCGCGCACCACGTGCCCGATGGTGCGTGCGTTGTTGTAGCTCGGGATGCCGACCACAATATCGGCGTCGCGAATCTGCTCGAGGCGGGCCTGGAGTTCAGTTGGAAAAAGTTCGTCCACGGTTTTCGTCAATGGTTCGGATGTTTATTTTGGCAGAACTGTTGGGTTCAAGCCGAAAGTCCAGCCACGTTCACCAGGGCTTCGTTGTCGGCGTCTACTGCTTCGCGCACATCTTCCAGAAAGGCCGGAAGAGCGGCGCTGACGCGCATCCAGTTCGGAATCGGAGGGGCCCCCAGCGGGTCGGCAAAGAATTCTTCCGACGCCAGCTTCAGCGCCTGGGAGAAGGTCTCCACCGCCGTCTCTTCTTCATGACGGTCAAAGGTAAGCCCGTTGATCATAGCGTCGGCGTGGTACTTGCTGATGTTGTTTTCCGCCATGCGCTGGTAGCGCACCAGCAGCGTGAGCATCAAGCCGTGATCGAACTTGACTCCCTCGGCGGCGAGAATCCGGAACATCGACTTGCAAATATCCATGGCCATCTTCATCAGGCCCTTGGAGGGATCGCCCGGCGACAAGTCCTGGTGCTTATGCTCATAGTTCTCCGCAATATCCACCTGGCAGATGCGGCGGATAGAACAGTTGCGGTACACCTCAGCCAACGTGCCGACCTCCAGCCCCCAATCGGAAGGCAGACGATTCACGCGGGCCAGGTCCGCCTGCATGGCAAACTCTCCCGCGAGCGGATAGCGGAAACTATCCAGGTAGACGAGGAACGGCAGGAAACCGACCATGGATTGCAGCGCGCGCACTAGAGGCGTCATAAGCAGGCGCGTCACGCGGCCATGCATCTGGTGGCTCAGCCGCGCGTAATAGCCTTTGCTGAATTCGAAGCCAATGTCGGGATGCACAACCGGATA
>Ga0210406_10003081_pt1 | contig 18512 bp, 16 predicted proteins | sample IncBWC30MmetaG_FD_155454 | JGI IMG/M metagenome (GOLD analysis project Ga0210406, IMG submission 155454) | Forest soil microbial communities from Barre Woods Harvard Forest LTER site, Petersham, Massachusetts, United States - Inc-BW-C-30-M | ecosystem: Environmental > Terrestrial > Soil >... | reverse complement strand
ACCGCATCCGGCAGGCCGCGAGCTCGCTCGGCGCGGCGGTCTATTGCATCAACGAGAGCGTCGCTTACGCGCGTCGACGCAAGCCGTTCGGGCGGGCGCTCGCCGAGAACCAGGCCATCCAGTGGCCGCTGGTCGAGCTCGCCACCCAGGCCGAGATGCTGCGGCTCCTCATCCGCAAGACCGCCTGGGAAATGGACCAGGCGACGCAAGAGGAGATTGAGCACAAGCTCTCCGACAAGGTGTCGATGTGCAATTACTGGGCGAACCGGCTGTGCTGCGAGGCGGCGGATCGCGCCATGCAGGTGCACGGCGGCATCGGCTACTCGCGACACAAGCCGTTCGAGCACATCTATCGCCACCACCGGCGCTACCGCATCACCGAGGGTTCGGAGGAGATCCAGATGCGCAAGGTCGCCGGCTTCCTGTTCGGCTTCATGGGGCCACGGCGCGGAAAGAAAGAGCCGGGCGCGACGAACTGACGAACGCGCAACGGCCGGCCTTCGCCGGTCTACCGCTGGCGGCGACGAAATTTCCCTCAGAGAAGGGCGGCCAGCGTCGACAGCACGAGAAGCATCGCCACGGCGGCGAAGCCCTGGAGAAGCGTGCCGACGGTGACAGCGGCCAGCGCCCGCAACGTCGAAAGCCCGCCGCCGGCGGCGACCAGCCAAAAATACTCGTCATTGACGTGGGAGACGGTCATGGCGCCGGCGCCGACGGCGAGAGTGGCAAGCGCTCTTCCGTTCTCGTCGCCGATCCCGAGCGGCGTCAGTAGGGGCTGCACCATCCCGGCGGTAGCAATGGCGGCGACCAGGGACGAACCCTGCAGGGACTTCATTACCGCCGCGATCAGGAACGGGACCAGCAGCCCGGCGGGCCAAGCGAGCAGACGCTCGCCGAGGAGCTCTGCCATGCCGGTCTCCTGGCAGAGCCGCTGCAGGCCGCCGGCGGCACCTACGATCATGACAATGCCCGCGACATTGCCGAGGACGCGCCCACTCCAGCCGGAATCAAAAAGAAGCTTGAGGCTTTGCCGCCCGTGGCCGATCGCCATGAGGCCCACCCCGACCAGAAAGAGGATCAGCGGACGACCGACTCCGAGGATCATCTCGCGGGCCGCCCCGCCACCGAGCGGCTCGCTCGGAATGTCGCCGATGGACTGGACGATCAGCATCATCAGCGGGATCGCCGTTGCCAGAAGCAGCACGACCGCGGACCCGCCGCCTTGCTTCTCCGCAACGGGATGCGATTCCGGCGCGGGCGATACCGATGCGGCACCGAAAGCTGCGATCCACCGCGCCCAGGCCGCCCCGAAAGCCGCCAGCAGCACCGCGAGCGGCAGCCCGAAAAGCGCCACGCGGCCCCATGCGGCATCGAGGATGGCTGCCGCCGCAATGGGGACCGGCGCGAGCACCACAACACCCTGGCTTGCCGAGATCGCAAGCGCCAGCGCGGTCGTTGCCGCCTCGCGGCTGGACGGCTTCACGCCGCCGATCGGCCGAATGAGAGGCGTGAGCACTGCAAAGGCGGCCGCCGGCGATGCCGCGCTACCGGCGACCAAGCCCAGAAGCGCAGCGATCCTCGCGGCCCCGGGTCGCCGCCAACCGTTGATTTTGGCCATGAGACGATCGCCGGCGCCCGTCCCTTCGGCGAGAGCGGTGACGAGGCCCGCGGCAACGATCACCAGTCCGGGCGCATACATGGCCCTGGAGAAGCCGACGCCAAAAGCCTTGCCGAGAAAGCCAACGGAGAAACCCGCGGCCAAACCAAAAGCTGAGGCGATGAACACGATTGCGACGAACGGATGGAGGTGCCGCGCTTGCGTCGCGACGATGAGAACGAACGCAGATGCCGCGAAGAGAAGCGCCTGAGCTAGCGCCATGCTGGACATCAATGCCTGACCTTGCTGTTCGCTAAAAGGCAGCGGCTTTGCTCGCCCGCATCCCCTGCAGGATTGTCCAGGCGATATTTTTCACTTTAGTATGATTTCCGCGATTTGCGGGTGGGAGAAGGCACCGTGGGAACACGCCGTCGGCGAGGGGCTGCACCGCGGCTGGCGCGGGTTTCGTATTCAGCCGGTCTTGAGGGACCAGGCTGATGCGCGTCCGCGACTCCGAAATTCGTCGTTTTGCCGGCCGGCTGGGTGCGCTCGCGGTCGCCATCCTGCTCGTGCTCAACGCGTCGGTCGCTGCAGCGCCCGACTTCATTCGGGCCCAGGGCACGCGTCTCGTCGATGCGGCGGGCGAGCGGTTCACCGTCAAGGGGATCAATCTCGGCAACTGGCTGGTCCCCGAAGGCTACATGTTCAAGTTCATGCGCGCGCGCGCTCCGGCGGAAATCGCGGGCGTCATCGAGTCGCTGATCGGACCGCACGAGGCGTCCCGATTCTGGGCCGAATTCCGCGACGGCTACATCGCCGAGGACGACATCCGCTTCATCAAGGCGGCAGGGTTCAATACCGTGCGCGTGCCCCTGCACTGGCGGCTGTTCGCCGAACTCGAGGACAAGGAAGCCCGCTTCGAAGGTCCTGGATGGTCCCTGCTCGACCGGCTGGTCGACTGGTGCCGGGAATCCGGATTGCGGGTGATCCTCGACCTGCACGCCGCGCCGGGTGGGCAGACCGGGGTCAACCATGACGACGGCTTCGGCTTTCCGCTGACCTTTTACGTGCCGCGGTACCGGCGGCTCACCATCGAGCTATGGCGCCGGCTCGCCGCCCACTATCACGACGAGCCGACCATCCTCGGCTACGATCTGCTCAACGAACCGATCTCGCCCTACAGTGACGAGGCCTACCTCAATCCGCGGCTGGAGCCATTCTACCGCGACGTCGTCGCAGCCATCCGCAGCGTCGATCCGAATCATCTGGTGCTCCTCGCTGGCGCGCAATGGAGCACGAGCTTCGAGGTGTTCGGCCGACCGTTCGATGCCAACAGCGTCTACACCTACCACAAGTTCTGGGCTAACCCGACGCGTGACTCGCTGCAGAGCTATCTCGATTTCAGCAACCGCTGGAACGTGCCGCTGCTCATCGGCGAGACCGGTGAGCTGACCAACGCCTGGAACGAGAAATTCCGATTGCTGCACGAGCAATTCGGCATCGGCTGGTGCTTCTGGCCCTACAAGAATCTCGATTCGGATTCCGCCGTGGTCTCGATTGCAAAGCCGGCGGGATGGGACTTGATCGCGCGCGCCGGAAGCGCGGACACGCGAGAGTTCAAGCGGGGCGCCTTGCCGCCCCGCGAGCAGGCGCAAGCAATCCTCAACGCCTATCTGGAAGCTCTCAAGTTCAGCAACGGCCGCGTCAACGGAAGCTATCTCAGCTCCCTCGGTCTCGTCGCGCCCTAGCCGCCAGCGCGCATCGCGCTATCGGCTCGTAGCGTGGCCGGCAAAGCGAACGAACCGGGGGTCTCCGCCGCCTCGGGTCACACCGGACGGGGAATGGTCGAAACGGCATGAAGGTCCGCCCGCCCCGGGGTTGACGCGCCGGGCGCCAGTTTTCACCCGTCAATAACAGAACCTAAAAGCCAAGTAGCAATAATTGCGCTGATCAGCTGAAGCGAGCCTTAAGTCATTTGCCGCACGACGTGCAACCTCGCGTCATGGAGCAGGTCCGCCATGAATCTCGCCGCCGCCTTGATTTATTGGGTCATCTTGCCCCGTGGCTGACGATCCTCGGCACAATCATCTTCTTCTACGTCCGCGACCCGCACACCTTCGGCACGACGCGGCTGCTCCTCGCCGTGCTTGCCGTCGATGCGTTCAGAAACATTCTGGAGAACATCTACTTCGGCCTCTACTTTGGCAGCGTGTACGAAGTTCTGCCGTCGCAACTCGCAGCCGTGATGGGCCATCCGGTGCTGCTGATCCTGCCGAAGTTCCTGAACGTCGCGGCCGGAAGCGTCGTGCTCTGCCTGCTGCTGTGGCGATGGCTGCCGCTCGCCGTCACCGAGCGTAATCAGGCGGCGCAGCGTGCAAGCGATCTGGAAACATTGGCCTCGTCGCCCGCGTCGGCGGCGAGGAATTTGCCATCATGCTGCCGGAGACGACCGAGGCCGCAACAATGCAATTTGCCGAGCGGCTGCGCCGCCAGGCCCGCGATTGCGCACTCGCAGCAAACGGGGAGGAAATCCCCGTCACGATCAGCGTCGGGATTGCCGGCGCCAGCATGCGGACGTCGGGAATCGAGGCGCTGATGCGCGACGCCGACCACGCGCTGTATGAAACGCTCAGGCCGCGATCAGATCGTGGTGGCGCGCCACGACGATCCAACGGAAATGCACGAAGCTGCGGAGTGAAGGGCGCCGGCGCAAACGCACTGGCCGGTTCACCCAAGCGTTACGCGATGCGGACTTGCCCCGGGGATCGTGGTTTCACGCGAAAGACCTTAAGGTCGACTTTGCACTTGCCCAAGTGGCAGGCGCTTGTGAAATAGGCGCGTTAGCCACGCGGACCGCGCGCAATGAGCCTGTTCGACATTGCCGGCGACGCCCAACGCGCGTTCACGGTTCTCCAGCACGGCGGCGCGGCGATCGTGCCGCATTCGATCGGCTATGCGGCGCTCGGCGGTTCGGCCGCCACCCTGCGCCGCATCTTCGAGGCCAAGCGGCGCGGTCCTGCCAAACGCAATGCCATGGTCGCCAACCTCGCGATCCAGAGCGAGGTCCAGCAATGCACGCCGCGCGGCCGCGACATCGTGCGCGCCATCGTCGAGGACTACGACCTGCCGCTCGGCTGCATCGCGCCGTGCCGGCTCGATCACCCGATGCTGGCCGCGCTCGACGCGGAAACGCTCGCCGCCAGCACCCGCAAAGGCACCGTCGCCATGCTGCTCAACGCCGGACACTTTCACGCCGAGCTGACACGGCTCAGCCACGACGCCCTCTTCCCGCTGTTCGGCTCGTCTGCGAACCTGTCGCTCAGCGGCACCAAATTCAGGGTGGAGGACATCGAGCCGCAGATCATCGCCATCGCCGACATCGTTATCGACCATGGCCAGCAGCGCTATCATTTTTATCGCGCGTCCTCGACGCTGCTCGATGTCGAGACGCTCGAAGTGGTCCGCTTCGGCTCCTGCTATGCCGATATCGCCTACGTGCTGAAACGACATTTTAGCGTCGAGCTGCCGCCTGCCGCCGCCGGCCAATCGACGACCTGATTGTTCACTGGTCTGATCATAAACTGCTGTGGTGTTTCACCGGTCAAACCAGCGATACTGAAGAGTCACGCCGATCCTGTCGAAGGCCCCGGCGTTTTGCGCGGTCAGCCAACCGCCAAAGGACACCTTCGCCGAGAAACCGTCTCCCAGCGGTATCGAGAGCGTGAAGCCGGCGCGTGTAACCGACTGAAAATCGTGTCCGGCAACGCCGTCAAGATTGGTCCGGCCGCCCAGATAGTAGGTGGCGTCCGCTGCAAGCCAGAAACTAGGAGCGAAATTATAGCCCACGTGCGCCTGGAAGGTCCCAATCGGGTCTTGGCCGCGCACATGGCCACCGAAGAAATTGGTGTTATCGGTGAACATCCACACGCCCGCAGACCCCTCCACGAACCAGTTTCCGATCGGTTGCGACCCACCAATCTCGGGCCGAAATGCCCAGCGATGGGAACTGATGTTGATGAGTTGCTGCGGATTGTATTCGCCGGTCGGTACCACGACGGCAATACCTACGCCGAGCGTAGTTGTCGGCTCGCGCCGAGCAAACTCAGCAGGCGTCAGAGCCGGGCTACCGATTAAATTCTCGGTGAAGCGGAAAGCAAGGTCGCCGAAACCCTGCCGGGTGATCTGCTTGTCGTCACCTCCGACGTTTCCACTGAGATTTCCGTGGAAATAGGGCAGGACGATAGCGACACTGCCCGTCTGCCCAAACAGATCGAAGGTGCGATCATAGGCGAGGATGCCGGAATTGATCGCTGCCTTGACATCGCGTATCGGGAGATCGGCGTCGAGCGCGACGTCGCCGGTGGTGCGCTGGTAACTGCCGATCAGAAAATTGGTATCGATCGGCGAGGCAGAAAACGCCCGCGGCTCCATGTCCTGGGCGCCGGCCAAGCCGGTGCCCAGCATGAAGATGACGGCAGCGATTGCCCCTTTCCTCACGGTTGACCCGGCCTGCGCTCCGATCATCGCCAACTCAGCGAACACAAAAATGCTTTCCCGTGAACGATGGCGGGTTTGCATTTCCGAGCTTGTTAATTTTAGCGCGTGCTACATCAGGACCGTCCCATCCGACGCGTCGCGGCCGGTGCCCGGTATCTTCCAGCCACCCACCCCAGCCCCCGTCCGATCTTCGATACTATACCTGGGTAGCAGCACGTCACAGTGCTCGATCCTCTGCCGGGCCGATGAATAAGCCGACGGCGGACCCTACGAACATGGACGTTTAAGTCGCGGGCGCCCATTCGAATGCGGAGCGGCGGGACGCTATAGGCTTAACCGGCCTTGTAATTCAAATCGGTCATGCGCGTTTCTCCCCCGCGAGTGCCGCCGCTATCGGCTGCTCGCTCGCCGGCGGCTCGGGCCATGCCCGGGCCTCGTGCGCGCGCATCGCCTCAAACGCAATGGCGACGCCGAGCACGCCGAGATCGTCGAAGCGCCGGCCGACGATTTGCAGGCCGATCGGCAGGCCCTCGTCGCTGTACCCGCAATTGATCGACGCCGCCGGCTGCTCCGACATGTTGAAGGCGATCGTGCAGCCGACGTGCGGAAAGGGATTGAGCGGATCTTCGCTCGGCGAGGCGAGCCCGGCCGCAAACGCCGTGATCGGCGCCGTCGGCAGGATCACGAAATCGTACGGCTGCGTCGCCCTGATCGCCGCCTTGCGCATCGCCATGATCTGGCTGAAGCCCTGAAAAACCACTTCGCCGCTGAAATTCGCCGCCGATTCCGCCCAGTCGCGAATGAACGGCAGAATATTCTTGCGCCGTTCCGCCGGCGTCGCGCGCATGTCGACCAGCGCGCGCGTGCGCCAGAAGCGGTCGAGCCCGTCGAGCATTTCCTGGGTCAGAAACGGCGCGAGCGGTTCGACGACGGCGCCCGCGGCGGCAAAGTCGCGCCCCGCCCGCTCGACGGCGGCGCGCACCGGCGCCGCGGTGGCGTAACCGCATCCCGCCTCAAGGAGGACGCCAATGCGCAGGCCGGAGAGCTTCGCCGGTGCGACGCGCCAATCGAGGCGCTGCGGCGGCAGGCTCATAAAGTCCCGCGCGTCCGGCTGCGCGAGCGTCGCCATCATCAGCGCCGCTTCGGCAACGCTGCGCGTCATCGGCCCGGCGACGCGCCCGATGTAGGGCGGATCGATCGGCACGCGCCCGCCGCTCGGCTTGAGCGCGAAAATTCCACACCAGCCCGCCGGCAGGCGCACCGAACCGCCGATGTCGGTGCCGAGATGAAGCGGCCCGCAGCCGGCCGCCGCCAGCGCTCCGGCGCCGGCAGAGGAGCCGCCAGGATTGCGCGTCAGGTCCCAGGGGTTGCGTGTCAGCGGATGGAAGCTGGAAAGCCCCGACGACAGCATGCCGTAGTCCGGCATCGTCGTCTTGGTGAAGAAGATGGCACCCGCTTCGCGCAGCCGCGCAGCCGGCGGCGCGTCCTCCGCCGCAGGCGAAAGCTCGGTCGCGGCCGTGCCCAGCGGAACGGGCTCGCCCTTGGTCGCTATATTGTCCTTGATGGTCACCGGCACGCCGTCGAGCGGTCCGACCGGCTCACCCCGCCGCCAGCGCTCCTCGGACGCGCGCGCCTGGGCGAGCGACCGCTCCGGCGCCAGGAGGTAGGTGGCTTGAATATGCGGCTCGAAGCACGCGACGCGCTGCAGCACGTCGCGCACCGCCTCAAGCGGCGACAGCGCGCGGCTGCGATAGGCGTCGAGCAGCGCGACGGCGCTCATGCGGAATGGCTGCATGGCATTACCAATAAGGCGGCTGGCGCCGGTGAACAAGCGAGGCCCAGGCCCCTCATCGCTTACCGTCTTGTGCTATAACGGCCGCGCCGGGGGCGGGAAAACCAAGAACCAGATCGAGTCAGCGACGCTCAATCGCGACGAAGGAGCGACTATGCAGAACTTGGAAGCTCGGACTATCGGGAAGGTTTCCAGGCGGCTCATCCCCTTCCTGATCATTTGCTACTTCGTCGCCTATCTCGACCGGGTGAACGTCGGCTTCGCAGCGCTCACCATGAACAAGGCGCTCGGCCTGACCGCGACCATGTTCGGCTTCGGGTCCGGCGTGTTCTTCCTCACCTATTTCATCTTCGAGGTGCCGTCGAATCTGTTTCTCGACCGCTTCGGCGCGCGCAAGTGGATCGCCCGCATCATGATCAGCTGGGGCATCCTCTCCGGCCTGATGGCGGCCATCCCGGGTCTTGCACGCGCCACCGGCCTCGGCGACGAGACCACGTTCTACGTCATCCGTGCCTTGCTCGGCGTGGCGGAGGCCGGCTTCTTCCCCGGCATCATCTTCTATCTGACGCTGTGGTTCCCCTCGGTCTATCGCGGTCGCATCATCGGCTCCTTCATGGCCGCCATTCCATTGTCCTCGGCGATCGGGTCGCCCATTTCCGGCCTGATCCTCGGCATGAACGGCGTCGGCGGCCTCGACGGCTGGCAATGGCTCTTCATCATCGAGGCGGCGCCGGCGATCGTGCTTGCTTTCGTCACCTATTTCTATCTCACCGACCGTCCGTCCGATGCGCATTGGCTGGAGCCAGATGAACGCGCTTGGCTGACCGACCGCCTCGCCGCCGAGCGCCGGCAGCGCGAGGCGGTGCACAATCTCACCCTCTGGGAGGTCATGTACAATCCGCGAGTGTGGGCGCTGGCGGTCGTCTATTTCGGGCTCGTGGCCTGCAACTACGGCGTCGGCTTCTGGCTGCCGCAGATCATCAAGGCCTTCGGATTGTCGAATGCCATGACCGGCTGGGTCACCGCCATTCCCTATGCGGTCGGCGCCGCATTCATGGTCTGGTACGGCTATCGTTCCGACAGCCGGGGCGAACGCAAGATCCATACCGCGGTCGCGCTGGCGATAGCGGCCGCGGGCATCGCGGGCTCGACGCTGACCGGCAACCCGACGCTGACGGTCATTGCCTTCGCCATCGGCGCCTGCGGCGTATTCGGGACGCTGCCGGTATTCTGGACACTGCCGACCGCCGTCTTGTCCGGCACAGCAGCCGCCGCCGGCATCGCAGTGATCAATTCGATCGGCAACCTCGCCGGCTTCGCCGGGCCCTATGCCATGGGCTGGATCAAGGATACGACCGGCAGCTTCACCGGCGGGCTGCTGCTGGTCGCTGCACTAGCCGTCGTGGCCATGGTCATCGTGCTCCTGCTCGGCCACGATCACGCGCTCGAGAAAGCGCCCGGAGCGGCTCCCGCGCTGAAGGAAGGATGACGCCACGGCCCGTTGCAGCACCTTCAGGTGGCTGGTGATTGATATGGTGAGCAGCGCCACGACGGCGCCGGGATGGCACTCATGCCTGCAGCAGTGACGTTGAACGCCGAACAGACGCTGCCGGCCGATGGATCTGCCGGCGCGCTCGCCGGCCGCGTCTGGCGGCCCGACGCAGCGGGCCCTTCGGTCGTCGCCGTGCGCGCCGGCGGGGTGTTCGACATCAGCGCCGCGTTCCCGACCATGCGCGACCTCTGCGAGACGGCCGACCCGGCTGCGAGCTTACGTGCGGCGTCCGGCGAACGGCTCGGGGCGCTCGAAGACATTCTCGCCAACACGCCGCCCGATGAACGCGACCCGGCGAAGCCGTGGCTGCTCGCTCCCATCGACCTCCAGGCGATCAAGGCGGCCGGCGTGACCTTCGCCGTCTCGATGATCGAGCGGGTGATCGAGGAGCGCGCCCGCGGTAATCCGCAAGCAGCGGAAGGAATCCGCAAGGACATCGTAGACATCGTCGGCGACGACCTTCAGGCGCTGCGGCCCGGCTCGCGCGAGGCGGCCGCGCTCAAGGACGCGCTGATCGCACGCGGCATGTGGAGCCAGTATCTCGAAGTCGGCATCGGACCGGACGCCGAAATCTTCTCGAAGGCGCAGACGATGGCCGCGGTCGGGACCGGCATGGATGCGGGACTGCATCCGCTGTCGAACTGGAACAATCCCGAGCCGGAAGTCGTGCTCGCCATCGCCTCCGACGGCCGCATTGTCGGCGCGACTCTCGGCAACGACGTCAACCTGCGCGATATCGAAGGCCGCTCGGCGCTGCTGCTGTCCAAGGCGAAAGACAACAATGCCAGCTGCGCAGTCGGTCCTTTCCTGCGCTTCTTCGACGTAAGCTTCACGCTCGACGCGGTGCGCGCCATGACGGTGACGCTCATGGTCACCGGGCCGGACGGCTTCCGCCTCGACGGCGTCTCGCACATGAACCGCATCAGCCGCGATCCCGTCGACCTCGTGGGCCAGATGGTCGGTCCGCACCACCAGTATCCCGACGGCGCTGTGCTTTTCCTCGGCACGCTGTTCGCGCCGACCAAGGACCGTGACGCGCCCGGCGAAGGCTTTACCCATCACGTCGGCGACATCGTCACCGTCGCCGCGCCGGAGCTTGGCAGGTTGGTCAACCGCATGCGGCGCTGCCCGGACTGCGAGCCGTGGCGTTTCGGTGCAAGCCACCTCATGCGCAATCTTGCACGCCGCGGCCTGCTGTGAGGAACGGCGGCACCTCGACCGACGGCCCGGCGCGACGAAAACTTATGCGCCCAGCAGCAGCGGCAGCTCGCGCGGTCCGCGCACGGTGCCCTTGGACCACGTCATCGGCGTATCCGGATCGAGCCGGAATTCCGGAAAGCGCGCCAGCCACTCCGTCAGCGCCACCCGGATTTCCATGCGTGCCAGATTGGAGCCGACGCAACGGTGGATGCCGAGGCCGAAGGCGGCATGGCGATTCTGGGCGCGATCGAGGATCACGCGGTCGGCATCCGGAAACATCGCGGGATCACGGTTGGCCGCCGGGAACGAGAGCAGGACCATCTGCCCGGGTTTGAAGGTGCAGCCGGCGACCTGCGTTTCCTTGACCACTTCGCGCGCCATGGTCACCGGCGCATAGGCGCGCAAAAACTCCTCGACCGCCGAGTTCATGAGGCTGGGTTCGCCGATGAGCCGCCGGCGGTCGTCCGTGTGTCGCGCAAGGTGCCACAGGCAGGAACCGATGGCGCTCCAGGTCGTGTCGATGCCGGCGATCAGGAGGAGGCGCAGCGTACCGTTGATGTGGTCGTCGGTCAGCGTGCGGTCCTCGACGCGCACGTTGACGAGATAGGTGATGAGGTCCTCGCCGGGGCTCGCGCGCCGTGCCGCGATCTTGTCGGCGAAATAGGCGATCATCTCGCCCTGCGCCCGCATCAACACGGCGAAATCGGTGATACCGATTTCCAGCACTTCCTTGATCCACCTGCGGAAAAGATTACCGTCCTGCTCGGGCACGCCGAGCATGTGGGCGATCACGCGCACGGGAATTTCCTGCGAATACTCGACCGCGCCGTCGCAGCGCTTCCTTTCGCCAATGCGCGCAAGCAGCTCGCGACAGATCTCGCGGGTACGCGGCTCGTGGCGGGTGATCACGTCGGGCGTGAAGGCGGGAAGCAGAACCTGCTTGGCCGGCCGGTGTTCAGGCGGGTCGGAGGTGATCGGCGGCGCCGGAATGAGCGGCGGACGCACCTCGCGCACGACCGGGCGCCGCGAGGAGAAATGTTCGGTGTCATAGGCGATGGCGCGCACGTCTTCGTAGCGGCTGGGAAAGTAGGCGCCCTGGAAGCGTTCAGTGTGCGCGATCGGGCATTTTTGCCGCAGCTCGTCCCAGATCGGGTAAGGGTCCTCGGCCCAGCGCGGATCGAGATGATCGAAGTCGGTCGACCAATCGGCAGAAGGTGGCCGTGTGCTCATCGTCGCGCCCCGTCATTCCTCAATAATTTCGACCGCCATCTCCGGGCAGTTCGCCTGCGCGAGCCGCGCCTTGTCCTCGAGCGCTGTCGGGACGGTGCCGTCACCGCGCTCGCGCCCGTTGCCGAACTGGTCGAGCTCGAACAGCTCCGGCGCCAGCGCAAAGCAGCGCGCATGACCTTGGCAGCGCTCGCGATCGACCCGCACTTTCAGGATCTTCGTTGCCGACATGCCCGCCGATTTCCCCGGATGTTCTCGAACGGACAGGCACGATAGCATGCGGCGGGGTTCCCGAGAAAGCCGGGAGCGCCCATGATGGTGGAGGGAGTTGCACGTGAATCCATTTGATCTTAGCGGACGCGTCGCGGTCGTGACCGGCGGGAACGGCGGCATCGGCCTGGGCATGGCGCGTGGCCTCGCGGGTGCGGGAGCGGCCATAGCGATAGCTGCGCGCGACGAGCGCAAAGCACAAAAGGCCGTAAAGGAGCTGAGCGATGCCGGGGTTCGCTGCCGGTTCTATCCCCTTCAGGTCTCGTCGCGATCGTCGTGCCTGAAGATGGTCGAATCGGTCATGAGCGATTTCGGCCGCTGCGACATCCTCATCAACAACTCCGGCACGACCATACGCAAGCGCCCCGAACAGCTTTCCGAAGCCGACTGGCGCGAGATCATCGATGTCAATCTCAGCGGCACCCTGTTCTGCGCGCAAGCGGTCTACCCGCATATGAAGGCGGCCGGGCGCGGCAAAATTCTCAACATCGGATCGATGTACTCGGTGTTTGGCGCCCCGCTCGTCGCTGCCTATGCCGCCAGCAAGGGCGGCGTGGTGCAGCTCACCCGTTCGCTCGCCGCCGCCTGGGCGCCCGACAACATCCAGGTGAACGTCATCCTGCCCGGATGGATCAACACCGACCTCACGAAAAGTGCGCGCGAGCAGATTCAGGGTCTCGATGCCATCGTCGTGTCGCGCACGCCGGCCGGGAGATGGGGAGAACCCGACGACCTCGCCGGCGCCGCGGTGTTCCTGTGCAGCCCGGCCTCGGATTACGTCACCGGCGTGTCGCTGCCAGTCGACGGCGGATATTCTGCTCGCGGCTGACGGTCGATGCACCGCAACTCCACGACGGGTCTGGGGCAGGCATGAGCGGCGATTCCATGAGCGACGGCTATCAGACCATTCGCCTGGAGCGCTCCGGTGTCGTCGCGCTCCTGACCTTGTCGCGGCCGGAGCGGCTCAACGCCATCGACAAGCGCATGCTCGGCGAGCTGCAATATGCCCTCGATGCCGTGGAGCGCGACGACGAGGTCCGCGCGCTCGTCGTCAAGGGCGCCGGCGGCAACTTTTCCTCCGGCTTCGATCTCAAGGAGCAGATGGAGGCCCGCCCGACCGGCTTCGAGGCGTGGCGAAAAATCCTCGACCGCGATTTTTCCGCAGTGATGCGCTTCTGGCATTGCAAGAAGCCGACGATTGCTGCGGTGCAGGGCTATTGCCTCGCCGGCGGCTGCGAGCTGGCGCTCGCCTGCGACATCACGATTGCGGCCGAGGACGCGGTGTTCGGCGAGCCGGAGCTGAAATTCGGCGCCGGCATCGTGGTCATGATCCTGCCATGGCTGGTCGGCCCGAAGCGCGCCAAGGAGATCATCCTGACCGGCGCCGACCGCATCCCGGCAGCCGAGGCGGCACGCATCGGGCTCGTCAACCGCGTGGTACCGCCGGACCAGGTCGAATCGACCGCGCTCGCGCTCGCCCGCCACATCGCGGTGATCGATCCTTCTCTGGTGCAGGAGACCAAGCGGGCGATCAACCAGTCGTTCGAGATGATGGGTCTCGTTCGTGCGCTCGAGGCTGCGCTCGCCATCGATCTCGCGATCGAGGGCGAAGGCAGCGACGACAAGCGCCGCTTCATGGAAATCGCGCGAAAGGAAGGACTGCGCAGGGCCATCGCTTGGCGCGACGCCCGTTTCGCCGGGAGCGCCGATGGCTAACCTCGGCCGCCTTCTCGTGGAAAAATTCGCCGCCTTTGCCGACGGCCCGGCGCTCGCCGATACGGGCGGCGCCCTGACCTATCGCGAGCTTACCCAAGCTGCGACCGCCGTCGAACAGGCGCTGCGCGATGCGGGGCTGAGCCCCGATGAGCCGGCGCTTGTGCCGGTCGCCAATGAGCCGCGCGATGCCGCGGCGCTGATCGGCGCATGGCTCGCCGGCGGGGTCGCGGTGCCGGTCGCGCGCCATGCGCCGGCGAACGCGATCGAGGCCGTACGCAAAGCTACCGGCGCACGATTCTCCGTGACCAATAGCGCCGAGGAACGTGTCGCCCAAATCGCTGAAAAGCCGCCGCGGCCGCGGCCGCTGCTCGAAGGCGCGGCGCTGATCGTCTTCACGTCGGGCTCCACCGGACAGCCGAAGGGCGTTGTGCTGAGCCACCGCGCATTTGCGGGAAAGCTCGCAGCAATCGACAGCATGCTCGGCTTCACGCCGCGCACGCGGAGTCTGCTGGTCCTGCAGATCACATTCGTCTTCGGCATGTGGGTGCTGCTGCTGACCTTGCTCAAGGGCGGCATGGCGCGGATGCAGTCGCGGTTCGAGGCGGCGGCCGTTCTGAGCACGCTCAAGGCGCAAGGTATTTCCGATGTGGCGCTCGTCCCCACCATGCTGCGCAAGATCCTCGCGCTCGAGGAATCGGTGTCGCGGCCGCTGATCGCCGGCGCCGCTCTCGAGCGGATCCTGACCGGAGGCGAACCATTCGGCCGCGAGCTGAACAGGCAGCTCAAGGAGTCCATGCCGAACGTGCACGCAGTCGACATATTTGGGCTCACCGAAACCTGCAGCTCGGACTTCTTCGTCACTGCGGAGGAACGCGAGCCGTACGCCGGCGCGATCGGCCGGCCCGGCCCGGGCATCGAGTTTCGCATTTGCGACACGCAAAACCGCGAACTGCCGGTGGACGCCGCCGGCGAGCTGCAGATCCGCACGCCGTTCGTGATGAACGGCTATCTCGACGAACCGGAGCTTACCCGCGCGGCCTTTGCCGACGGATATTTCCGTACCGGCGACCTGGCGCGGGCGCGGGAAGACGGCCGCGTCGAACTCGCTGGACGGATCAAGGACATCATCATCCGCGGCGGCGCCAACGTTTCGCCGCTGGAGCTTGATCATCTCCTCGCTCAGCATCCCGACGTCGCCGCGGCGCTGACTGCAGGCGTGCCCGACCCGATGGTCGGCGAGCGGATCCACGCGCTGGTCGTGCCGCGGGCGAATGCCAGCATCGGCGAAAAGGATTTACGCCAATGGGTCGCCGGGCGGATTGAGAGATTCAAATGGCCCGACGTCTATCATTTCGGCCGCGAGCTGCCGACGGGGCGCACCGGCAAGGTCGACCGGGGCGCGCTGCGCGAGCAAGTCCTGCGTGGCGGACCAAACGGTCAAAGTTGAGGCGCTCGAGATCGTGTGGCGGGCAGGGAGCGTTGTCGAGATTGCTTCGAAGCAATCCAGTAGATTGCGGGAACGTCCCTTGATTGCCTTGCTTGCAATGACGGGCTTATCTCATCGGGACGCGCACTAAGCCACCGCCGCCTGCTCGCGCAGCGCACCGATGGCGTGCGGCGCGTAGCCGAGCTCTTCGAGCAATGCGTCGGTGTCCTCGCCGAGCCGCGGCGCCGCCCGCCGTGGGTGCGTGTCACCGCCGTCGACGCGCACCGGCGAGGCTACCCCGCGAATGTTGCCGTGCTCGGCGTGCTCGAAATCAAGCACGAGCTGCTGCTCGGCGACGAACGGATTGTCCAGCGCCTGACGCACGTCGTAGACCGGCGCGATCGGTACCTTGCCGCGCAGCCGCGACATCCACTCCTCGGTCGTTGCCGTCATCAGAACAGCGTCCAGCTCCGCAGTGATCCGCTCGCGGTTTTTCAGCCGCGCAGCGAAGGTCGCATAGTCAGGATCGGTCGACCATTCGGGCTTGCCGAGCGCTTCGGCGAGCGCCGGCCAGAACTTCTCCTTGTTGCACATGAGAAACAGCCAGCCGTCCTTGGTCCGGCACAGCTGGCTCGGCGTGAGCGAGGGATGGCTCGAGCGCGGCTCGCGGTTGGTGACCACGCCGGCGTTGAGATACCAGGTGGCCACGTAGCCGAGATTGTGCATCGCGACGTCGAACAGGCTGACATCGAGATCGCGCCCGCGACCGGTCGAGCGCGCTTCGACGAGCCCGGCGAGGAGCGCCATCGCCGCCGTCGTGCCGGTCATCATGTCGATCATCGACAAACCGAACCGCGCCGGCGGCCCGTCCGGCTCCCCCGTCAGCGACAGGTAACCGGCTTCCGCCTGCATCAGATAATCGAAGCCGGGCCAGGCTGCGCGGCTGCCGCTGCGGCCGTAAGCCGAGAGGTGAACGCAGACGATGCGCGGGTTCACGTTGGCCAGCTGCGCGTAGGTGATGCCGAGCTTGGCCGGAAGGTCGCCGCGCAGATTGTCGAACACCGCATCACTGCCTTCCACGAGCTTGCGAAAGATCTCCTGGCCCTTGGCGTGCTTGAGGTCGAGGCCGAGGCTGCGCTTGTTGCGGTTGAAGGCTTCGTGGAAGTAGCTGTCGCCCGGGGCGAAGAACAGCGGTCCGACCGCGCGCCCCATATCGCCGCCCTCGTGGAAATTTTCGATCTTGATCACCTCGGCGCCGAGGTCGGCGAGGTGCAGGGTTGCGAACGGCCCGGCGCCATACTGCTCGACCGAGACGATGCGTATGCCGGAGAGCGGCAGACTCATGCGCGGTTCCTTTCGATCAACTGCTTGGCGATGATGATGCGCTGCAGTTCGTTGGTTCCTTCGCCGATGACGAGAAGCGGCGCGTCGCGGTACAGCCGCTCGATGCTGAATTCCTTGGAGTAGCCGTAGCCGCCGTGGATGCGCATGGCCTCGAGGCTGTTCTCCACCGCGGCTTCGGTCGCCGCGAGCTTGGCCATGCCGGCTTCCATGTCGCAGCGCTCGCCGCGGTCGTAGGCCTCCGCGGCCCGGTAGGTCAGGAGCCGCGCGGCCTCAAGACGCGTCGCCATGTCGCCGAGCTTGAGCTGGATCGCCTGATGCTCGCAGATCGGCTTGCCGAAAGTCTTGCGCACTTGCGCATAGGCGACAGCCTCCTTGAGCGCCGCATCGGCGATCCCCACACCGCGAGCGGCGACGTTGATGCGCCCGAGTTCGAGCCCGTTGAGTATCTGCTGCAGGCCGCGTCCCTCAACGCCGCCGATCAGGCGATCCGCCGGGACCTTGTAGTCGTCGAAGCTGAGCTCGCAGGTATCGATACCTCGATAGCCGAGCTTTTCCAGCTTGCGGTTCACCGTGAAACCCGGACCCTTCTCGGCGATAAGAAGGCTCATGCCCCTGTGCCGTGGCTTCGCGTCCGGATCGGTCTTGACCAGAAGGGCGAGGCAGTTGCCGTAGAGGCTGTTGGTGATCCAGGTCTTGCGGCCATTGACTACGTACTCATCGCCGGCGCGCTTCGCCGTGGTTCGTATCGCCTGCAGGTCGGTACCGCAGTCGGGCTCGGTCAAGCCCACGCCGCCCCGCAACTCGCCAGTCGCGAAGCGCGGCAGGAACGCCGCCTTCTGCTGCTCGGTGCAGTTGCGCTGCACCACCATGGCCATGATCAGGTGCGAGTTGATGATGCCGCTGATCGACATCCACACCGCCGAGATGTGCTCGATGATTTTCGCATAAGTCGAGGTCGACAAGCCGAGGCCGCCGTACTCGGCGGCGATGACGCAGCCGAACAATCCCATCTCCTTCATCTTTTCGACGATGGCCGCCGGGTAGACGTCGTCACGCTCGAGCGCGTGGACGTGCGGCTTGACCTCCGTCGCCAAAAACTTGTCGACCATGTCGAGAACGAGATGCTCGCTCGCGGCGGTTTCGACCTTGTCGGTGACGGCGTCCATTGTTTACTCCTCAGCGCCCGGCGCAGAGGACGTCGGCGAGCGCGCGGGCGTTCTGACGATCGAGGCTGAGGACCGCTTCGGCGACGCGTTCCGCCGTACCGCGCGTGACGGCGCGTTCGGCGTTGTCGAGGAACTTGGCCACTACCTCGTCGTTGCTCAGCGGCCGGTCGGCGCAGCCACGATTGACCGCCTCGCGGTGACGCAGGCTGCGCCCGTCCTCGGTCTCGACAATGACTTCGCCGGTGTAGTGCCGCGGGAAGGTCGAGGCGTGATCGACGGCGTAGTCGACGCGGGACGCCAGATTGAGCACCGTGGAATCGCGTAACGCGTTGTCTTCCAGCTCGGCGAGTGTGAAGCGTCCCTTCAACAGGCCGGTCGCCACGATGTAGGGGATGGAGAACTGCGCGTCGTAGCTGTTGGCGGGATTGCGCTTGTTCGCGATCGGCTCGCACACCGTCTTGACCACTTCCTGCGGCACCAGCACCCGCACGCGGCGGATGTCCTTGGCGGGCAGGTGGTATTTGTCGTGCAGCGCAACGGCGGCATCGGCGGCGGCGTGGGCGAAGTGGCAGGCCGGAATCGGTTTCACCGCGACCTCGTCGATCTGCCAGCTGCGGCCGAGAGCTTCGGTCGCGAGCGTGAGGTCCGCTTGCGCGAAGTGGCTGCCAAGATGGCTGGCGTAAAGGCCGAAGCGACCGTCATAGGCGCCCCGCGGCCCAACGAAG
>Ga0210406_10003080_pt1 | contig 18513 bp, 13 predicted proteins | sample IncBWC30MmetaG_FD_155454 | JGI IMG/M metagenome (GOLD analysis project Ga0210406, IMG submission 155454) | Forest soil microbial communities from Barre Woods Harvard Forest LTER site, Petersham, Massachusetts, United States - Inc-BW-C-30-M | ecosystem: Environmental > Terrestrial > Soil >... | reverse complement strand
CTCGCCGCGCGCCAGCAAAGTCTGAACGGCCTGATCCGCGCGCTTGGTATCCCCAGTTTTCTGGTAGGCTGCGGCCAGCGAAAAGTCCGCCTGGTAATCCATCGGCTTCAGTTGTGCGGCCCGCTGCAGGTAGGCGATCGCCTGCTTCGAATGACCCGCGTGCAGTAATTCCTGCCCGACTTTCAGGTTCTGCGCAAAACTCTCAGCCGCAACGTTGGGCAATTCTCCAACTTCGCCTTTCGCAGCCGGAGTGGCTTTCCCCGTTGACGTGGAAGATCCGGCAAGCGACGCCGTCTCCCGCGCCAGCGCTTCCTTGGTCGGCAGGGTCACGTTCGAACCGTGCCCGCTCACATTGCTCGGATCCGTCACCCCCGCCACGGTAAATTGCGGTTCATCCGAATACTCCAATGTCTGAGCCGCGTTCATCCCCGGCGTGGCCGCCTTCTCCTCCTGCAAATTCAGATCCACCGATTTCTTTTCTCCCCGCTCGATCGCAAACGGCCCCTCTGTTTGATCGACAAAACCCGCCTTTTTTGCGCGAACAAGATAGGTGCTTGGCCTAATTCCGCTAAACCGAAAATGTCCCTCGAAATCCGTCTGAGTGGCCTGACTTCTGCCTTCGACCTGGTCGTCCAACGACACCCTCACCTCTGTCAGCGGTCGCTTTCCTGCGTCGCGCACCACTCCCTCCACCACGCCTCCGCTGCCCTGCGCACGAACCGGCGCTGACCCGCACGCCTGCGCGATGATCCAAGCACAGAGAATCCCGCTCGCCACCCAATTCGGATTGATGTGAAATTTAAGCAAGGCTTGTCATTCTGAGGGCATCCGACGAGGATACCCGAAGAACCTCAACTTCAAGTATTTCCACAAAACTTACTGCGCAGGCCCACGCGCAATTTCCACTCCCCGATTCTATGCGCTCATCCAGCCCCGGCCTACTACTGAGAAAGCTCCCTCAGCTCTTTTTGCGCCTGGGTCTGCTCGGGGTGCACCTTCAACAATTCCTCGAGTGTCTCTCGCGCCCTCACCTTGTCTCCCTCAATCGCATAGACCCGGGACAGATTCAGATATGCCTGATCAAACTCCGGCGCTACCCGAATCGCCTCCGTAAAACTCTTCTTCGCCTCTTCCGCCCGCCCCGTCCGCAAATAAAGGATGCCAAGATTATTCAGCGCTTCCGGATAGGCCGGCCGGGCCGCCAGCGCCTTCTGCAGAAATTCATACGCCCGCCCCGTGTCGTTCAATTGCGCGTATACCATTCCCAGCCCGTAATTCGCCTCTGCATCCTCCGGACTCAACTCCAGGACATGCTCCAGAGTTTTCCGGGCCGCGTTCCAATCCTTTTTCTGCCGGTAAGCGTTTCCCAGATTCTGCAGCGCCACCGCATGCTCCGGATTGATCGCCAACGCCTTCTGGAAATATTCAATCGCCTCGTCTGTCCTGCCCTCCTGCGCGGAAAGAATCCCCAGGTTGTTCCAGGCATTCGGCAGCGTCGCCGGGTAATCCGCGGTCGCCTTTACCGTGCGTTCGAAACACTCCCGCGCTTCTTTGGATTTTTTCTGTTCCAGGTAAACGCTTCCAAGCCCGTAAAGCGGCTCCGCTCCGCCGGGGTCGTCCTTCTCCGCAAGCCGAAAAAACTCTTCCGCTGGTTCCAGGTACCCGCGCTCGTAAAACACCGCGCCAAAAGACAAGTAATTTCTCCCAACTTCGTAAGTATCACTCACACCCGCGAACGGCAACCCTCGCGCCATTCGGTCGGCCATCGTCTTCGGAATATGGCGAAAATCCGCTTCCACATGATCCAGCTGCAGGGCGCCCTGATAGATTTTCGCGATGTTCCCGTTCACATCAAGCAGGAAGGACGTCGGTAGTCCCATGTCGCGGTGCCTGTCAAACAGTCGCCCGTAAAGCAGGTTGTAAACGGCTACCAATTCCGGCGTGGCGCCGACAACGGGAAACGTCCATCCGCCCGCGGCTTTCGCGCCGGCAACATCGACCGCAACGAATTGCAGACCGATTCTCAACCACGACTCGTGCGCGTTTTGAAATCTCGCGAGCGCCGCATTCCAATCAGGCAGGTCCGCCGAGCCGAAATACAGCAGCACCGGCTTTCCTCGCCGCGCCGAAAGCATCTCCCGCATCTCACTCTTTCCGCCGATAGGAAAATCCGGCGCCGCCACCGGCACCAGCAGCCACGTCTCCACCTGCGCGGGCAATTGCTCCGCTCGGCCGGTCGAACCCGCCGCGATTGGTTCGGCCCGCCTCGCAGCCGAAGCAAACGCCTCCATTCGCACAGCCGGCAGTCCTTCCTCGATCCATATCCGGTGATTCACCGGCAAATTCTCGACTTTCTGTTCCAGCCCGCTCGGCCACCGAATCGTGGCCCGAATTGTCCCGTTTGCCTCTCCCAGCCCAAAAAACAGTTCCTTGCTGTGTTGCGCCAGAAACCCCGAGCCAGCCTGCACAAACTTCGTTTGCCGACCAGCGCTCGTTTCAATCGTCACGACGGCGCCGATTGCATCCCGATTGCTCTTCTTCCCCTGCAGGCGAAATGCAATCGCCGGGGCCAGTTGCGGTGTCACATTTTTCAAAAATCTCAGTTGCGGGCCGTTGCGATTTTTTAAAACCACTTCCATGCGCCCGTCGTGGTCGAAATCCGCCAGCGCAAATGTCCGGCTGTCTTCCACAAAATCCATGCCTGCGATTCCCGACACGTCCGCAAAGGTCCCATCGCCGTTGTTCAGGTAGAGCACGTTGCGCTCGTAGCCGCTCCAGGTTGCATCGGTGCGGATCAATTCGTTCACCGCGTTCCATCCCTGCTCGTAGGCGCCGCCAGGCTTCGCGCCGTCCGGCGAATTCGCCACCACCTGCCGCCAGAAAAAACTGTTCAAGTCCTCCCGCTGCGGCCCCGAAATCATTCCATTCGCGATGTACAAATCCGGCAGTCCATCGTGATTGAAATCCCAAGTGTCGCTCGACCACGCCCACCTTCCCATGAGGGTTCCCGAGCGCAACCCCGCATCCTCAAATTTGCCATCGCCTCGATTCCGATACAGGCAATTCCCCATGGCGTGCCGCCGGTACATGGCGCGCACTTCTTCGCTCGCATTCTTCTGAAATTCGTCCAGCATAGAAACGCGCAGCCCCGCAGCCGTCCACATATCCGCGACGTACAAGTCCTGCCGCCCATCTCGATCGAAATCGAGCCAACTGGCGCTCATTCCCGCGCCGACATCCTCCACACCCGCTTCTTTCGCCACATCCGTGAACGTTCCGTCTCCATTATTCTTATAAAGATTCTTCCGCCCGAAATCGTTCACCACGTACAGATCCGGCCTGCCATCGCCGTCATAATCCGCCCAACCGCAGCAGAAACTGAACCGCGTGTTGTTTTTGTCGAGCCCCGTCTCCCCCGTGACATCGTGAAAACTCCCGTCCCTCCCGTTTCGCAACAGGAAATTCGGCGGCCCGTTTTCGGCCGCGTAATACGGCATGGGATACCGGTATTGATCCGTTCCCTGGTAATAGGTATAGAGACAAAAATAGATGTCCAGCCATCCGTCGCGATCGTAATCCGCAATCGCTGCTCCGGTAAACGTGCCTTGCGGCGGGCTTGCAAAATGAAATGCATCCGGGCGCAGCCGGAATTTTCCTCCGCCTGCGTTCAGAAATAGCAAAGGCCCGCTGGCCCGCACCACAATCAGATCTTGCCGGCCATCGTTATCAATATCCGCAAAGAGCGCGCACGCCGTGTTATCCAGAATCCCCACTCCCGAAGCATCGGTGACGTCTTCGAACGTACCGTCGCCGCGATTCCGGTACAGCCGGTTCGGCAGGCCGGCCGGCTGGCAGACATACAAATCGTCGAATCCGTCGCCATCAATATCGCCGACGGCCACACCGTTGTGGCCGTAAATGTCGATACCGCTGGCACCGTCCATCACTGTGCGCCACGTGTCCACTCCCGGCACAAATTGCGCACCAAAGGAAGAGCAACTGGCGAAGGCGCTCACGGCAATATCTTCGAACACCGGAACCTGCGATCGGCTGCGCGTTTCCTCCACATTCCGCCACTTGTGCAGTCGCATCTCGTTGCCGGGACCGATCTCCCAATCCAGATCCAGATTCCCGATCCATTGCTCGCGATAAAATCCGTGCCCTTCACCCACGAATTCATATCGCACGCGTGTTTGAACTCGGACACCATTTTCTGCGTAAACAGGCGAGGCCGCATCGGCGCGGATTCCCGTGATTTGAAACTCCGCCGCTATCAATTTCGAGAAACTGCTGACCGCTAACCGCCATCCCGCCAGAAACTCTTCGCGTCCAATCAGCGGTGCAGCTTGAAATTTGGCGTCCCAGACCTGAAACACTCCGTCCGCTTTCCGGCGATCATGCAACTTCGCCACCAGCGAATTCGACACAAACCTGGCGCTCATCGCTCGTCCCAGCGCGTCTGTTTTCTCCGGCGACACTCGCAGCTCGGTGGCCCACTCTTCGAAGACTTTCACAATTTGATCCTGATAGATTTCGGTGAGATAACTGTCGAACTCCGCCCGTGCTTTCTTCAGCACAGCCTCAATCGCGCGGGGAGTTTTGTAAACGGGATGAACGTGAAATTCCGGTGGAAGGGCCGAATTCTGGGGAAAAGCCGGGGCATCAAATCGCGGTAACCACAGCCCCGACGGCAAAAACGACAGCGCCGCTCCCTGGCTATACTGCAAAAATTCACGCCGGCTCAATCCGGCAATTCGCCGCTTCTTTCCCGGCCAGCTCAGAAAAATCCCTCCGTTTGTGCGGCGTGAAGCCCGAATCTAGCATCGGCCCACCGCTCGGTCAAGCTCACCCGGCAATCACACCACGGCCCGGCGCGGAATCAAGCAAACGCAAACTCCTTCCACCACAGCCCCACAACGACCCAATTTTATCTTTGAAATTTTGGCTGGGAGACCTGGACTCGAACCAGGATAGCCAGATCCAGAGTCTGGAGTCCTACCAATTGGACGATCTCCCAGCCGGGAGAGAACATTGCAAGCGGCGCCGCAAGGTAAGTCGTAACCGCCACTGCAACCCTACTAGGTTAAATCGTCGCTCCACCCTCCGTCAACTCGCTCCAAACACCCGTTTCCGGGGGGCCCTCCGCGTTCACGCCAGAATCAGTTGCGGGACGCGGCCCGCCCGTGATACGTTGCCAAAACGTTCGCATCAAAACGCGGCTATGACGCATCAAAGCGCAGTCATGTCGCCTCGTCTTGGTGGGGAGAAACCGCATCTATCGGTATTCAGGTTGTAAGCGCGGGCCTTCGAAAAAGATTCGAAACACTCGCGAACTAGGCCGATCACCACAATTTATTCCACGGCGTACATCCAGGGGGGATTTATGTTGCTGAAAACTGCGGTTCGCACTCCAATTTTTGCTTGCCGCGTCCTGGCACTCTGCCTGGCCGTGTTGACCATCCCTGCGCTCACCGGAGCGCAGCAACCCTCCGGCGCAGGAACTTCCGGCTCTCCGTCTTCGAAGCCGGACTCCCCGCAGCCAAAGCAGGAGGCCACTCCGCAGCCAGGCGGGCAGAACAAGCACTTCATCGGCTATGTCACCAGTCGCTCTATCGTTTTCCCTGATATCGCCACCAACCCCTTGCCTCTATCTGCCGGCGGCAAATTCAAGATCTTCATTAACCAGGGCATCTCTCCCGCTTACGTTCTTGGCGCCGGTCTCAGCGCTGCCATCAATCAGGCCAACAACTCTCCCAGCTCCACCGGCCAGGGTTGGGAAGCTTACGGGACACGCGTGGGATATTCCATGGCCCGCGCCTCATCTACCTCTTTCTTTGGCACTTTTGTCTTTGCCTCGATGCTCCGCCAGGATCCCCGCTTCTTCCCCGAAAGTCATCCTGGCTTCCTACATGCGATCAAGTACTCCGCGGAACGCATCGTAATCACCCGTAACGACAAGGGCAACGATGTCTTCAACTCTTCCGGCTTATTGGGACCACTCGCCGCCGAAGCGCTCTCCAACTCGTACCTTCCTCGTTCCGAGCAGACAGGCGCCCGCTCCATGGAACGCTACGGCAGCGACCTCGCGTGGCGTTTTGCTGCCAACATCTTCAAGGAATACTGGCCCACCATCTTCCGCGACATGCATCTGCAAAAAGTAATGCCGAATCCCGGCCCCATCCACTAGCCCTCAAAAGTGGCATAGCGATTCGTCGCTGTGCTCGTGACTTTCTCTGTGTTCTCTGCTTGCGCTGAGCGACTTTCGCGGAGCGAACTCGTAACTCTGCGACCTCTGCGTTAACTATTCTTTCCGCCGCGCCGCTTGAATTAATCCTTCTCCAGTTGCTTCCGCGCCGCCAGCAACGCCGCCCGCTTGTCTTCACTCACCTTCGGATATTCCAGGTTCATTTCCCAAAGCGCATCCACCACCGTAGCCACCACAAGCAACCTGCTGAACCACTTGTTGTCCGCCGGCACCACCACCCACGGCGCATGCTCCGAAGCCGTGTTTCGAATCATTTTTTCGTACGCCGACTGGTACTCGTTCCAATATTTCCGTTCCTCGACGTCCGCGGCGGAAAATTTCCAGTTCTTCGCCGGGTTGTCCAGCCGCTCCAGAAATCTGCGCTTCTGTTCCTTTCTGGAGATATTCAGGAAAAACTTCCGGATGGCAATTCCGTTTCGGGTCAGATATTTTTCAAACGCGTTGATATCTTCATACCGATGCTTCCAGAAATGTTTTCCGCGAAGCTTCTCCGGAATCTTCTCTTTTTTCAGCTTCTCCGGATGCACCCGGACGACCAGCACCTCTTCATAATAAGACCGGTTGAATATTCCGATCTTCCCCCGTGGCGGCATGCACCGGTTCGTTCGCCACAAAAAATCGTGCGCCAATTCCTCGCTGGAGGGCTCCTTGAACGCGAAGACGTCCACTCCCTGGGGATTCACGCCGGACATCACGTGCTTGATCGTGCTGTCTTTTCCCGCCGCGTCCATCGCCTGAAAAATCAGCAACAAACCCCAATTACTTTGCGCGTACAGCTTGCCCTGCATCTCGCTGAGCAGCGCCACTCCGCCATCCAGCAATCGTTTCGCTTCCGGCTTGTCCCCCGATTTCAACCCATGTGTGTCACGCGGATCATAATCCTTCAACCGGAATTCCTTGCCCGAAGCCACCACATACGGCTCAATAAGCTCATGAACTCGCTTGGCCTTCATCTTCTCCATCGCCGCACCTTTCAATCCCTGCTACCTCTTCCCAGTGACCCTGTGCGCTTCCTCTGTGCCCTCTGTATTAATTCTTTCTCTTTTTTGCCTCTTCTACTTCTCGCATTTTCCCACCGTCAATTACAAACTCCACTCCGCCCCACGTCACTCGATTCGACATGAATCCGGCTAGCCAAACCACGAAGTGGATTGCATCTCTGAGAGGCACCAGCCACAATTTTTCCCGCAGCACTTCGTCGCCAACTCCCCACACTCCCACCACCCAAGCCATCATCAACCTCAATACGAGATACGCGCCCAAATATCCCGCCCCCACGCACAGGGAAGGCGCAATCGCGGCCGCCAGGACGCACCACGGTAATCCGTGCGTAACCACCAACCCCAAAAACGATGCGGGTCGCACCATCCGCACTGTCCGCGCCCAACGTACCTGGTGCTGCCAGAAACCCTTCATCGTTTGAGCCGGATACATCGTCCATACCGGCTCCCGCGACAACAGCACTTTGCCCCCCGCCTTGTGCACGCGGTTCCCAATCTCGTAATCGTCCGCCAGCAGATCCGCCAGCGCTTCATAACCGCCGATCTTCGCCAGCCACGTTTTCGTCGTCGCCACCGAGGCGCCCAGCGCAAACGTCACCCTACCCGGGAGATTCGCCACGAGCGCCCCGGCAAAGAAATCGCTGGCGGCTCCCACCGCCTCCACTTCCGCCCAGAAATTATTCTCCGCGATGCCGCGGTAAAAACAACTCACCACGCCGACCGCGGGATCCGCAAACTCCGCCACCACATTTTTCAGGTAATCCGGCGATACCCGCACGTCTCCGTCGCTCTGCACAATAATCTCGTGCTTCGCTTTCTGCGCGAGCAAAACCAGATTGTTCACTTTTTGGTTGGAGCCGATCTTCGGGGCGTTCGACAAAATTCGGATGGAGGATTCCGGAAAATCCCGCATAGCCTGCCGAATCAGCGGCACGGCAGGATCTTCCAGGTCATTCACACAAAACACAATCTCGTATTCGGGGTAATTCTGCCAGCAAAAACTTTCAAAATTAATCCGCGAAGCAAAATCGACGCCGTGAACCGGCTTCAGCAGACTGACCGGCGGCGCAAACTCCGCCGTTCGCCGCCCCCGGCCTCCGAGGAAAAAGCGCACCGCCGCAAAAATTGCCACCAGATAGTAAGCAAGCGGCGCAACCGCCAGCACCAACAGACCGATGCGCCAGATAGGAAGTTCACTCATGAGCCGGACTGGGCCGCTCCGCCCCCGCTGCGACATTCCATTTCAGGATGGATGGCTGGCATCCTTTCGCAATACCATCCGCTCGCCCTGCAATTCAAACCGACTGCTGCGCCACGCAATTTTCGTTCCGCCAAAACTCATGCACCACACCACAAAGCCCAGCAAATCCCGCGTCGGATATAGCCAAAGTTTTCGAAGCAGCGGCCGGTCGCGCAATACCACCCACCCCACAGCGAATGCCATGATCCACCGGTTCACGACCGCCCAGGCCAGCAATCCCGCTCCCACCGCCCAATGCCCCAGCAATCCAGCCGCCAGTAATCCCAGAATTCCGAAAGGCATCGCAAAGATCAGCCCCATGCCCAGATATCCTTTCGGGCGGCAATATCTTTCGGTCACCCTCCATCGCAACTGGTTCTGCAGCATTTTCCGGAACGTGCTCTGGTTCACGATGTGATCGATCACGTGGCTCGATAGCACCACCTGGTAGCCCGCCTTGTGAATCAGGTTGCCCAGAATAAAATCGTTCGCCGAATAGTCGTAAAACCTCTCGTATCCGCCGATTTTCTCCAGCGCTTCCTTGCGCACCGCGATCGTTGGCCCCAGTCCGAATTTCATTCCCTCCAGCAGATTCGCCACCAGCGCGCCCGCCGGTTCTTCCACGGACATCAACATCGCGGTCTGATTCGACCAGAAATCTCCAACGTTTTTCCCGCGGTAAAGGCACGTTGTCATCGCAATTCCCGGTTTCAGCAAAGGCGCAACCACCTCACGCAAATAATTCGGCGCCACCTCCACATCGCTGTCCGACGCGACGATTACGCCATGCTTCGCAGCCTGCGAGAGGCTATGCAGTGAATAGGTCTGCGGATTCGGCCACGGTGGAAGCCCGTGCACGATGATCCGGCTCTCCACCTGCGGATACCGCGCGCTGACTTCCCGCACAATTCCCAGCGCCGCGTCATCCTCGGAGTCCGCCCCAAACAAAATCTCAAACCGTGGATAATCCTGCCGGAAAAAACTCTCAATGTTCTCCCGGAGTTGCGGCTCCGGTCCGTGCACCGGCTTGATCATGGACACCGCGGGCAAATCCGCTTCCGCCACTGGCCGCAGGAGCAATTTCCGCGACTCCGCCCGAAACTTCCCCACTGCCGCCAACACCAATCCCAAATAAACCGTGGAACTCAAAGTCCCAATCACCGCCACCAGCAGCAGAATGTATCCAACAATCTCCAAGTTCCCTCTTGTGGCACAGTCACTCCTGACTGTGCTCCTGGATTTCGCCAGCTCCTATTCCCTACGCCTTCTGCCTCGCATACAGCAATTCCGCATCGCGGATCAGGGCGTTCATCGATTCCCGCATTGCTTCCCGCGAATTCCTCTTATTCTTCCAAGCCAACCCGCGGATTCGATCCGTGTTCAGCCGCACCACCGCAACATCGCCCTTCCACCCGCGATCCCCGCCCGCAAATTCAAACTTCACCTTGCTCCGATCCAATCTCACGCACTCCACGGCCAACTCGGCAATTTCCTTCACTGTAATGTAATCGCCCGTAGCCACGTTATACGTCTGAAACTTCTGCATTGTTTTCTCATGCGCCGTCAACACGGCCGCAATCACATCTTCTACATAGATGTATGACTTGCTCTGCCCGCCATCTCCCAAGATCTTCAATCTCCCCGGTTCCTGCCGCAGGGACCGCACAAAATCAAATCCGACGCCATGCGTCTGCCGCGGCCCAACCACATTTCCAAACCGGAAAACGCAAGCTGTCAAATCAAACATGTGGCAGTACGAACTGATCAGCATCTCGCCCGCCAGTTTACTTGCCCCGTACGTCGAGATCGGCACCAGGGGTCCGTAATCCTCGCTCGCCTCCACCATCCCCAATTCGCCGTAAACCCCGCTTCCGGACGCGTACAAGATCCGTTTCGCCGAAGTCAGCCGCATCGCCTCCAGCACACGTTCCGTCAGATACGTCCCCTCGCGAAAATCAATGTCGGGCTCCGTCGCCGCCCGCGCGATATCCGGATTCGAGGCCAGGTGAATCACCACTTCGCTGCCGTCCATCGCCCGCTTCAGCGCCTCAATATCCTTAACGTCGCCTTTCACGTATTTAAATTTCGGATTCGCCAAATGCTTTGCAAAATGCCATTCCCGCCCCGAACTAAGATTGTCGTATATCGTTACGGACTGAACCCCGTCCAGAGCCAACAACATATCGGTAAAATGGGAGCCAATGAATCCCGCACCACCCACGATAAAGAACCGCCCCATCCTCATATTCTTCTCCGAACTCCGCGAATCTCTGCTTACTCAACGTCTCGGCGTTATCTTTTGTCTTCCTTTGAAAAGCCGCCGCATTCGCAAGGGATCATCATCGACGCCTGCTCTCAATCTGGCGACTCACCCCGAATATTCCATTCACGCAGGATATAAATTAATCATAGTCGACTCCCTCCCCACCGTCGACCTCAAAACCCTCCAGATTTCTGCCGCTCATGTTCTAATAGAGAAATAATTCCAGGAGCCTGTTAAATGTCCGCAGTCCAAAACTCGCCGCGCCCAACCCGCGTCCTGATTACCGGCGGGAGCCGCGGCATCGGCCTGGAAGTGGCCCGCGATCTCGCCGCCTCAGGCCACCAACTCTGGCTCGCCGCCACTTCCGAAAAAGTCTGCGAAGTCGCTGCACAAGTCGGTCCCGCACACCGCGCCTCTCGCCTGGACATCGCCGACCCCAACTCCGTCGCCTCTCTCCTCGCCGAAATTCGCCGCGACTGGCAGGGCCTCGACGCCGTCATCCACTCCGCCGCCGAACTTGGCCAGGCCGGGAATTTCTGGCAACTCGACGCCGATAAATTTGCTCACACTCTCCGTGTCAATTCCGCTGGCGCATTCTTCATCGCAAAGGCGTTCGTCCAGCTGTGGCTCGACGCCGCGCCGAAATCGCCCTCGAATCGCGGCAAAATCGTTCTCTTCGCTGGTGGTGGTGCCGGCTATGGCTACCCGCAATTTCTTCCCTACGGCACTTCCAAAGCCGCCGCCGTCCGTATGTGTGAAACCATGGCCATGGAGCTCGACGCCGCCCAAATTCCCATCGACGTCAACATCATCGCTCCCGGCGCCAACGAAACCTCCATGCTCGCCGCCGTTCGCGCCGCCGGCGGTGAAGTTCGCACCATCGTTCCTTTCTCCAAGCCCATTGCGCTGTGCCGCTGGCTCCTCTCCTCCGGTTCCGACGGCGTCTCCGGCCGCTTTATCCACGTCAACGACCCCTATCCCACGCTTTCGCCGAATGCTCTCCGCGCGGAAGCTCTTAAACTGAGGCGCATCGATCTATGAAACTTCTCGTCGTCGGCTCCGGCTTGATTGGCGCGCAGCGCATTCAAGCCCTCACCAAGCTCCCGGCTGTTTCCGAAATCACCGTCTTTGATCCCAAACTTTCCGAAGGCACAAGCCTTTCGCCCAAAGCAACGGTCGCAAACGAACAAGCAGCCTTCGCCAATAAATACGCCGCCGCCGTCGTCGCTATTCCGCACGACACCGCCGTTGAGCTACTCCCGAGGATCTTTCCGCTCGCTCCCTGCGTGCTCGTCGAAAAGCCGCTCGGCCGCAGCGGCGCCGAGGCAGAAAATCTAATCGCCTCTGCCAAACAATCCGCCAGCCGCGTGTTTGTTGGCCTCAACTACCGCTTCCTGAAAAACGTGCAGCATCTCCACAAACTCCTCTCCACCGGCAAATACGGCAAGGTGCTCGGCGTGGACGCCGTCCTTTCCCACGGCGCGCAACCCGGATACGAAAAAAGCTGGAAGACAGATCCCATCCGCTGCGGCGGCGGCGTTTGCATCGACCCCGGCATTCACCTCTTCGATCTGTTCGTGTGGGCGTTCGGCGGCGCTGAACTCACGGCAGGGCGCCTCAGCCGCCAGTTCTGGTCAATCCAGGTCGAAGATCACGCCAGCCTCGTTCTCACCCTTCCCGGAGGCGCACCAGCCAGCGTCAATCTCTCGCTCTCCAGTTGGCAATCGCGTATGGAAATCACCGTCGAAACCGAAAAGGCGCAATTTTTCTTGCGTGGCCGTGGCAAATTCTATGGAGCGCAGCGCCTGACCATCGTCACGAAATGGCCCTGGCTGCAGCCCGATCAGCCGCGCGAAACTCTTTTTGACTATGGAATGGAAGACGTCTCTCTGCAGCAGGAGACCGAGGAATTCATCACCGCTTGCGCCAACCCAAACGCAAAACTGACTATCGCCACCGCCGCCGAGGCCCTGCAATCGATGCGCATCGTTGACGCGTGTTACACAAGAATTCCTAAGACTTACTAGACTTCGCCCCGCGCGCAGCCGCGGCCACATCCAGCGTATACCCCGCCTTCGCTGCGTCGTTATGAAACATTTTCACCGTATCCAGGGAAAAGTCTCCCAAATCCTTTCCCACATTCTTTAGCTTCGCCAGAATGTCGTTCGTCACAGTAATGATGTGGCAGCCAATTTCATCCGCCTGGAAAATATTCAGCAGCTCCCGCGGGCTGGCCCAGATCAATTCCGTATTCGGATGCGCGCGCAGAATCTCCACCGCTTCTCGCATCATCGGCACCGGATCGCGCCCCGTGTCCGCCACGCGTCCAGCAAACACCGACACATTCGACGCCGCCCCACCGTGCAACGCCTTGCCCACTTCCCGCACCTGCTCCAGCGTCATCATCGCTGTCACGTTCACCTGAATCCCTTCATGGCTCAGCCGCCGGATCAGCCCGTACATTGGCTCCCGCTTCGTATTCGTCACCGGAATTTTCACGTACACATTCTTCGCCCAGCTTGCGATGTGCTTCGCCTGCGCTTCCATCGTCTCTTCGTCGTCCGCGAACACTTCGAACGATACCGGCTGCGTCTTGATGTGCTGCAGAACTTCCGCCGCAAACTCCGCATAATCCGCCACGCCCGCTTTGCGCATCAGCGTGGGATTCGTCGTGAACCCCTTGACGTACGGCAGCCGGCTCAGCTCCAGAATCCCCGTTAAGTCCGCGCCGTCGCCAAAAATCTTCACCTTCAAATCGGAAACCGACTTCATTGTGCTACTCCCTTTCGGCTCGCCAGCAAAATCCATTTCGCCGCTTCCTTCAAAGAAAGTACGCGCGCATCTGCGGGCCGGGCAGGTTGCCGCTCTTCATAACCGCCGTCAATAAAGACCGTGCGGCATCCGGCGTTCTGTCCCGCTTCCACATCGCGCCAGCGGTCGCCCACCATGAAACTTTCCGCCAAATCCACGTTATGCTTGCGCGCGCCGTCCAAGATCATTCCCGGCTTCGGCTTCCGGCAATCGCAACCGTCACCGTCCTTGTGATAACAAACAAAAACATCGTCCACAGGCAGCTCCGACGCCAGCTTCCGGTTAATCTCTTCCACCGCCGCCCGCGTGGTAATTCCCTTCGCCACGTCCGGCTGGTTCGTCACCACAAGCAGCAAAAATCCTTGCGCCTTCAATTCCTGCAGCGCTTCTTTTGCGTTCGGCGTCAACACCAACTCCGGGGCATTCGCCGGCGGGTACGGCTTTCCATTCCTCACCACCGCCTGATTCAACACACCGTCGCGATCCAGAAATACCGCCTTGTTCTTCACCGAGTCCCCGCCGTGGATTCCCACTTCGTTTGTTCCACCTTCACTGCCGGGTGTGACACCAGCAAGTGCCAGACCACCGCCTGAAACGCCTCCGAGTGCGGCGTCACATGGACCGGATTCACCACCGGTATCAGCACGCAGGCGTCGGCCACCTTCGCCGTGTAACCGCCGTCCCGCCCCACCACGCCGATAATCTTCGCGCCCACAGCTTTCGCCAGTTTCAGCGCAGCGACCAGGTTCGGGCTGACGTTGCGCTCCACATCGCCGCCGCCGACCGAAAACACCAGCACCGCGTCGCGCGCGTGCAATTTGCTGGTCTTCAGCCAGCCCTCAAAAACCGAAGCCCATCCTTCATCGTTCGTCCGAGCCGTCAATTCCGACACATTATCGGTGGGCGCATATGCCTCAATCCCGGCAATTTTCCGGAAATCGTTGACCGCGTGCGAAGCGTTCGCCGCGCTTCCGCCAACTCCCAGAATAAAAAGCCTGCCGCCCGTCGCCCGCAATTCGCCAATCATCTTGGCGGCCTTCTCCAAGCTAGGGCGATCCAGGCGCGTCAGAATGTCCGCCGCCTCCGTCAAAAACTTATCGGCAAATGTTTTCTCTGCGCTCATCCTCTGCGAATCTCCACGCACTCTGCGCCTCTGCGTTATATTTTTCCTTCTACAATCGTCCGGACTGCCTGGGACGCGATGAACCGCGCCGTCTCTTCCAGCCCCGCGGGCGATCCAATCTCATAAAATCTCTGCTTCATTTCCATTCCCGCCAATTCCCCATCCGAAAGAATTTCTGCGTACAATTCCGCCAGGTCGAAAGCCTTGTCCGCGGGCACGCGCTCAAAGACCTTTGCCGTAAATGCGCCCAGTCCGTAATCGATAAAGTTCATCCGCGGCGTCCGCTCCTTCTTGTTGTACGCCAGTATCGCGCCGTCCTCAAATTCCACGTTGCTCGTATCCCACTGCCCCTCGTTTCGAAACACGGTCATCAGCGCCTGTTTCCCCGAGGCCTCAAATCCGCGGGCCACTTCAACATAATCGCACAACAAATAGGAATCCCCGTACAGCGTCAAAAATGCTTTCCCTAGCGCCGGGAGCGCCCGCTTCAGCGCGCCCGCGGTTCCCAGCAGAGCAGGCCCGTCAAACGAATAGTGCACATCCAATCCAAACGCATGCCCATTCTTCACGACGTCGCGAACCATCTCGCCCAAAAATCCCACGCACAAGACTACCTGCGAAACTCCGCCCGCTTTCAGCAGTCGCAACTGGTGCGAGATGAACGGCTCCCCGTTCACCTCCAGCAACGACTTCGGTATCTTCTCCGTCGCCGGCCGCAGCCGCGTCGCCAATCCCCCCGCAAGTATCGCCACCGGCAGCATCAATCCCCTTCTTCTCTTCCTCAGCGACCCTCTGCGAACTCTGCGTCTCTGCGTTATCTTTCTCTTCTGCTATTACGAGTGCACCACAACGGACGTGCCGCCAAAATCAAACCCCAGCCGCACTTCCCGCAATCCCGCGCCGCGCATCGCTTCCCGCACCCGCGTCTTCTGCTCCGCATACAACAGCAAAAATCCACCGCCTCCCGCGCCAACAAGCTTCCCGCCCAGCGCTCCATTCTTTCGTGCCAGTTCATACAATTCGTCAATCGGACGGTTGCTCATCCCCGGCGAGCGTTTCTTCTTGTGCTCCCAGTGCACTGCCATCAACTCCGCAAACTTACGCAAATTGCCTTTCACGAGCGCGTCGCGGCTTTCCACCCCAAGCTGCTTCGTGAAATGCAGGTTGGCCAGCATCTCCGCGGCATTCTCTTTGCTCTTCGCATCCTGGTCCCGCAAGATGTCCGAAGCCGACCGCGCTGTCCCCGTAAAAAAGAGCAGGAGATTATCTTCTAGATTCGCCAGCGCCTCCGACGGCAAAGTCAGCGGCTCCACTTTCACATTGCCGCTCGGCAAAAACTCGAAACTCGTAATCCCGCCAAACGCCGCGATGTACTGATCCTGCTTCCCGACCGGCTCTTTCAAAATATCGATCTCAATCTTGCAAGCCTGCTCCGCCAATTCCTGCGGCGATATAAACCGCCTCTTTAAGGTGTGCAGCGCGCTCAGCAGCGCCGTCGTAAAACTTCCTGACGAACCTAGCCCCGTCCCCGCCGGAATGTCCGACAAACTCACAATCTCCAGGTACGGCCCTGTCACCCCGGTCAGCTTCATCGCCTCGCGGATAATCGGGTGGTGAATCTCCTCCACCCGCTCCACATCTTCCATTTTCGAATATTTCAGGTGAATCCGCGGCCAGAATCCGTCGCTGATGGTAATGTACACGTACCGCGTGATCGCCGCCGACACCACAAATCCCGTGTGTTTCGTGTAATACGACGGCAAATCCGTGCCGCCACCCCCCAGCGAAATCCGCATCGGGCTGCGCACAATAATCACGCTCAGGCTCCTCCGTCCCTCTCGCTTCTATCAACCAGACGCTTCTATCCGGATTTCCACGCGCCAAACCACTGCGGATTTGCCCAATTTCCCAGGCATTCCGCCACATTACTAGCATTGCAAGGCGAGGTTCTAAACTCAAGAATACCACGCCTCCTCGCCCTCTTCTCTGTGTACTCTGTGTTCTGTCCTCAGTGTCCTCCGTGTTAAAAACCCTCCTATGCCGTACCCCGCCCCGCAAACCGCGCATGCTAAACTATTATTTTGCTCATAACACTTTTTCGCAGCTGGTATCCCTCACTGAGGTTTTCGATCGGAATGTTTCGCTCTCTCGGACAACGCACCTGGCCCTCGCTCGTCATCATTACTCTCCTCTGGCTCGCCGTCTTCGGCCCAGGTCTCTTCACCCCGCCCCTCCAGGATGACGTCGACGCTTCCCACGCTGACGCCGGCCGCGAAATTCTTGTCCGCCACGACTGGGTCACCCTCCATGAAAACAACATCCGCTACCTTGAAAAAGCTCCGCTCCCCTATTGGGGAGTCGCCCTCGGCTTAAAGCTGTTTGGCGTCCACACCTGGAGCGCCCGTCTCTCCCTCCACCTCAGCGTCCTCGCCCTGGCATTCTTCCTTTATTTCTTTGGCCGCCGCTTCCTGACGCCGCAATCGGGCTTCTGGGCCGCGGTGGTCTTTCTCGCTACGATCGGCCCTTATCTCTTCACCCGTATCCTTATCCCTGATGTCACCGTCGGCCTCTGGATCGGCATCGCGCTCTATCTCTTTCTCGACGGCTGGCAATCGGAAAAGCCCACGCTACTTTCCTGCTGGGGCATCGCGGCAGTCGTCGCGCTTTGCGTGCTCACCAAGGGACTCATCGGCGTGGTCTTCCCCTGCGCGATCATCTTCATTTTTCTTCTTCTCGCTCGCGACCTGCGCCATTTGCTGAAGATGCATCTCTTCTCCAGCACCCTCGTATTTCTTCTAATCGCCGCCCCATGGCATATTCTCGCTGCCCTCGCGAATCCGCCCGCCGGCCAGGCCAAAGGCTTCCTCTGGTTTTACTTCGTCAACGAACAGTTCCTCCGCTATCTCGGCAAGCGCTATCCCGTCGACTACGACACCTTTCCCCTCTATCTTTTTTATGGCCTGATTTTTCTCTGGTACCTGCCATGGAGTTCGTTCCTTCCGCAAGCCGTTGCACAGATTCGCTTGCGTCTGCCGCGCGTAGCCGGCGTCCGCCGCTCCACCGACGCTGTGCTCTTGCTTCTCTTCTGCTGGCCCGCTGTTGTTCTTCTCTTCTTCAGCTTCTCCACGCGCCAGGAATACTATCTGGCTCCCGGGCTTCCGGGCCTTGCGCTGCTACTCGGCCACTGGATGGCTCAGGAATCCGAAGCGCCCATCGGTTCGTCCATCGCCCGCGCAGGCCGCCGTTCCGCCACAGTCCTGCTGATCTTCGGACTCCTTATCGCGGCAATCACCGGCACACTCGCCATCACCTCGCACAGCCCGGCGCCGAATCTCGAACTCTTCGATCTGCTGAACAAAAATCCCAATCTGTACGCGCTCTCCCTCGGCCACATGCTCGATCTCACCGGAGACGCCATGGGCTTCTTTCGCGGTCCGCTCATCGGCACCGCGCTGGCATTTCTTTTCGGCACGCTGCTCAACTGGTTTTTCCGCCGCCGCGGCAAAATTCAAGCCGCGAACTGGGCTCTCGCGGCCATGATGATCGTCTTCATCGAGTGCGCCAACATCTCGCTCGGCGTCTTTTACCCGATACTCGGCTCCCAGCAATTCGCAGCTACCCTCAAACCGCTCCTCCAGCCCACCGACAAAATCTTCATGGACGGCGAATACGCCAACGCTTCCTCCGTACGTTTCTACACCGGCGAGCAGATCTACGTTCTCAACGGCCGCGTCAATGGCCTCTGGTACGGCTCTCTCTTCCCCGACTCACCAGCCATCTTCTTCGACGACACCCAATTCGCCCAACAAT